>LFRM01306328.1_pt5 | contig 23315 bp, 18 predicted proteins | sample 618341 | NCBI WGS metagenome assembly LFRM01 (sample SAMN03654438, study PRJNA283298) | anaerobic digester metagenome | isolation source: pool of bioreactors CSTR01a, CSTR02a, and CSTR03a thermophilic anaerobic... | place: Denmark: Kgs. Lyngby | collected 2014-05-21 | reverse complement strand
CTTGTAGGATAATTCGATTTATCCAGCTGAAAAATCTCAGTCATATCAACCACAGTAAATCCCCCTCTTAGTTATTCAGGGTCTGCATACTAAAAAAGATCTTTGAAGGCGTTTTTAAGCCCTTCGAGCGGATTAAAGCCGGAACCTGAAGCTTTGTTGTTTTCATCCAACTTTATCCTCACCCTTGTCTCAGGTACTATCGAAGATCTACCCGTATTATCTACGGATACCCCATGGATAAGTGGATTGTCAAGGTAGCGGAAGGGATCCCTCTCCCTTTCTACTATGTATCTTATGATACCGGCTGCAGAAGAGTATTCCTGAGTATTCCTTCCGGGAGGCATTCTATTGGCATCCAACGGCGATGATACCCTTGCAGGAAGGTCCATAATGTCAAGTACAAACGCATCTATACCCTCTGTTTTTGAGACTCCGCCCGTCAATATTATTCCTGCCGGCAACATAGATATACCGGCTGCTTTTATTTCCGGACGAATCAAATCATCGAACAACTCTTCCATTCTGCATCTTACTATTTCATGAAGATCATTTTTAGATATGTTGTAGTTTCTGCCGTTGTAAACGAAATCAGCTGTTTCCCCAGGATCTTCCGGGGCGATAAAAACAGAAATTTCCTTTTTTAGCTCTTCGGATTTGTTTAACGGGAGTTTCAAAACGTTTCCTATGTCGTTAGTTATATGGTCGCCGCCAACTGATATAAGGCCAATATGCTTCAGCCTGCCGTCAGAAAAAACCGCAACCCCGGTCGTGCCTCCACCTATATCTATAACTGCAGCTCCGGCAAGAGCATCTTCCGGAGAGATAACTCCCAGCGCTGCAGCAAGAGGTTTCAAAACGAGCCCAGAAACATCCAGACCTGCCTTTTCTACACAGTTCAGAACGTTTTGTATTGTTGAAGTAGGTACTATAACAGACTGGAGCTCAATATCCAGCTTTATAGCCGTCATACCCAACGGGTCATCTATTCCTGCATTCCCATCAAGGGAATACTCTACCGGAATGGTATGCAAAATACTCTGGTTTGAGGGAACAGAAACGTCGGCCTGTGCAGCTTCTATAACTCTCTCGATATCAAGCTGCATAACAGGACGAGGAGCACGTCCAAGGGAAACCATCCCTTTTGTACGAATACTTGTCACTTCTCCACCACCAAAAGACACTGTGACTTCGGTAATGTCCTGACCAACCATATTCTGTGCATCGCTGACTGCCTGCCTTACCGAACGTACGGCCTGATCAAGATTGACGATAAGTCCTTTCCTTATACCATTTGACGGAGCCTGTCCAACACCGATTATCTGGGCTTCCTCGCTCCCATACTCCATCTCTGCAACTACAACTGTGACCTTACTAGTTCCAAGGTCAAGCCCTGCAAGGAATACGGGCTCCCGATCCGATGAATAACCTGAGGCTTTCCTAAACAATCAAATAGCCCCCTCTCTTCTAGATAAGAAACTTTTCAACACTTATTGTACCTTATTTTTCACAAGAATTTTACCTTTGTATGTAGTATCAATAAAGACATTTGAAGGAATTTTTGAAATCGAAGGATATATTTTTTTTATCGCCAATCCTGCCGTCTGCCATTCCTTAGGGTCATCTGACATCATAATGTTTGCACCATTGCCACCTTCTGAGTTATAAAAAATAAGACGAACAACGTTTTTTCCTTCTTTGATACCGGCCTGTATAAATTTAACCTTGTCTGACCATCCAAGAGCTTTCATGTTTTCATTCCAAAGAAAAACTCTGTCAATTGGCAGACTAGAGAGAAAAACGTTGCCGTTATTTGCCGAAAGGTCTACAGGTGTCGCTCTGTCGCTGCTCCAAGAGAGCAGAGGAAGAGCATCAGCTTTTTCAGAACTAATAAATGTGTTCTCTTTTAGCGAGCTAAGCCAAATTCTTCCGTCAGCTGCAACATACCAGAATTTACCTCCCCAGTACATCCTTAACGCAGGCTCAAGAGGCATTACTTCTAACTTAAATTTTCCCCATCCTGACAGTCCCATCCTCAAGTTTACAGGATAGTATGCTTCAATATTTTCGCAGTATTGCTCCTTTGACAACCAGAGCAAAACCCACATTTTTTCGTGCTGAGGCTTTATCGTACCCCAAACAACCTGCTCTGAAAGGATACCCCTCGGATCGATATCGATCCCGTAGAGCCTGAAAACAGCATACCTTGACTCAGCAGCTGCAATTATTCCAGCAGCCAGAGAGAAAAAAAGCAGAAAAATCTTCAGTCTTTTCCTAGTTCTTCTTGAAGGTGCCCAAAAAATTAATTTCATATTCAAGTTCTACCCCGCAAAGTTTAAGCACGATCTCTCTGCAAAGCTCACAAAGTTCATATATATCTTGGGATGATGCATCTCCGACATTTTCAATAAAGTTAGCATGAGAATTTGAAACTACCGCCCCTCCGACACTTATGCCCTTGCATCCGCACTCATCCAGGAGACGTCCTGCGGACATTCCGGGAGGGTTTTTGAAAACGCAACCTGAAGTTTTTTTCCCCAGCGGCTGGTCTTTTTTTAAGCTGGCAAACTTTTTGATGTTACTAAATATAACTTCTTTAGGTGCTGAATTCAAATAGATCACGCATGAAGTAATAAGCGCAACTGTGCTTTTGTCGACAGGGCATGTTCGATATCCCCACTTAAAAGATTCTTCGCCAATCTTGAAGCTACGGCCATTCCAGTCTACAGCGTCTGCCTCTTTGATAAGCCCATTGAATCCGTGTCCTGCGGCACCAGCATTACCCCATAAAGCTCCCCCCAAAGTTCCGGGGATTCCTGTGAGGAATTCAAGTCCCTCGTACCCTTCGTTTACCGACAGTTCGAGCAGTTTTCTTACTGGGACACCCGCCCCTGCCTCAATCCTTATAATCTTATCAAATTCCTCTCGGCTGGGTTGTACAGAATCCAACCTTTCAGTATGTATGACAGCGGCATTGATGTGACCGTCAGATATAAGTACGTTAGACCCTGCTCCAATGATAAACAGCTTCTCTTCATTTCTTATTACTTCAGCAACAGACTCTTCTGCTTCTAATGCTGTCCTGGGTGAGTCGTATGAAATACAAGTACCGCCTACTCCCCAAGTATTCAGGTCTCTAAGAGGAAAATCTCTCAGCAAATTACTCTATCCCCTCTTTGATATCCATAACCTCTAGGGTTTCACATATTTTTTGGCCTAGTGTACCTACACTTCCTGCACCTATTGTAAGGATAATATCGCCGCTTCTCGCACAAACACAAACGGAGCGAACGAGGTCATCAAAATTACCTGAGAGTTCATAGTGGGCTCTGTTGTCCTCTGACGCAGCATCAAAAATCATCTTAGACGAAACCCCTTCTATTGGCATTTCGTCAGATCCATATACCGGCAGAATGAAGGCCCTATCAGCAAGAGATAGAGCATCTGCAAACTCCTTGTACAATGCCGCTGTTCTGCTAAAACGGTGCGGCTGAAAAACAGTTACAATCCGGCGTTTGGGAAATATCTTACGAATTGTGCTCAGTGTTGCAGAGATCTCGCTCGGATGGTGGCCGTAGTCATCGTAAACTAGGATATTGGAAACCTCTCCCATTCTCTGAAGACGGCGATTTGCGCCTTTGAATCTTGACAAAGCACTTTTAGCTTTTTCCAAAGAAATCCCCATCTCATTAACTGCTGCACACGCGGCAAGAGAATTCAGAACATTATGCTCTCCGGAAACAGCAAGGGTCATCCTATCAATTTTTTCACCATTACGGTTCAAGGTATATGAGACCCCACCACCGCCATTATGTTCAATTTCTGTTGCTCCCCAGTCCCAACCCGTGCCCCAGCCATATGTGATAAGACCATCACTTACGCCGTAATCAGAACAAAGCGTGTTAACCCCGGGGTCTTCCATGCAGATTATACTTTTTCCGCCCTCTTTCCTGTTGGCTAGAAATTCCGCAAAGGCATCTGTTACAGATTTAAACGTCATATAGTGGTCTCTGTGGTCCCAGTCGATATTTGTTATCAATGCTATCTCCGGGTGAAAATATACAAAAGAGCGGTCGCTTTCATCTAACTCTGCAACCATGTACTCCCCTTGTCCAAGTTTGGCATTTGTACCTATATCTGTTAATTCACCGCCTATGGCAACTGTGGGACTAGTACCTGCAAGCTCAGCAATAAGAGCAATCATTGAAGAAGTAGTCGTTTTACCGTGAGTCCCGGCTACGCCAACGCCACGCCTTGAGTTGAATATAAGGCTGAGTATCTCAGCCCTGCGTGAAACCGTGATGCCTTGTTGCCAGGCCTTTAATATCTCAGAGTGGTCCTGTGGGATAGCGCTTGAATAAACCAAGATGTTGGGCATGAAATCATCAATATGTTTAGCATCGTGCCCCATTTCAATTGGGATATTCCTTTCTCTGAGGTTCTTCATATATGAGGTCTGAAACATATCGCATCCAGACACTCTGGCTCCTATTTCGTCAAGCAGTATCGCAAGGCCGCTCATTCCTGCCCCACCGATCCCCATCAGATGGATGTTTTTAGTTTTAAGATCTTTGTCATTTAGAAGTGCCAAAAAAATTCTCCTTTCAAAAATAGGAAGAAAGTGTAAGCCAGAGATTCTCGCATATACGTCCTGCGCTATTTTGCTGTTTCCCTCTATCATTTTCGTTTTTATCCAACACCGTATCATACAACCTGATCAGACATTTTGCAAAATCGCTGCTCGAACCATTCCCGTCCCATAGTATTGCTTTGTTTTCAGAAGAAAAAGCAACAGCGTTGTGATACTGATGGTTATCGGCAGCTCCACTCCATGGTATCACAATTGACGGGATACCATGAACAGCAACTTCCGTGAGAGTAGATCCTCCACCTCTTACCACCGCTATGTCTGCAAGAGAATAAAGCAGTTCCGCCTCCCACACTTTCGGGAGTAGAAAGACATTTTCATGAACCCTCTCAACTTTTTCAGAAATTGCAGGGAGGATAAAGGTCCAAGTTGAAAATTCTTTATCAGAGCAAATCTGGATAACAATATCTTTTATTGCCGAACTTCCAAGTGAGCCTGAAAAGACAAGTAACTTAGGCCCATCGGGAAATTTTTCGGGTATTCCAAGCCTTTGCCAAGCTTCGCGTGGAGAAACTTTAACAAATTCCCTGACCGGAACCCCTATCCTTGTAAATTTTGAAGATGCCAACGGAAAACATTGGCTCCAACCTGAAAAAACTTCTACTCCCATCATCGAAGCTATCCTTGTGACTTTTCCCGCAAAAGCATTTTGTTCGTGAATTACAACGGGGCGCTTAGACATTCTACAGGCTAAAAGGACAGGAAAAGAGATATATCCTCCAAAAAGCAAGGTGAAGTTAGGCGCTAAAGATTTGATTATACGGGCAGATTCTTTTACAGCGGAAAGGTGATCATATGTCCGTTTAAATTTTTCCAGTCCATTCGCTGAGAAAGGAGAACCCTTAATATTCAGTTGATGTGGCTCTATCCCTGCTGCACGATAAATCTCCAACTCCATCGGACGGTTTCCGCAAAGATATGAGACAGTTATGTCCGGCTTGTTTTTTTCAATCCATTTTCCAAAAGATATGGCCGGCCATATATGTCCGCCTGTCCCTCCGGCAACAAGAAGCAATTTACGGGTCATAATCTATTCCTCTCTCTGGTAGCTCTCTTTTTCCAGACGAAGTATTATTCCTACCCTCGACCACATCGTTAGAAGTGACGTTCCTCCATAACTTAAAAAAGGAAGCGGCATTCCAGTCAAAGGAATCATCTTGGTAACTCCTGCCACATTTATTACGAGCGGTAGGACTACTGTAAGAGTTACTCCCCAGGTGAGGGATGTTTTAAAACCATCAGGGACTCTATAATAAATCATTTTCGTCTGACTGACCCAGTAAGCAAAAAGGCCTATAACGCCGAGCGTACCAATAAGCCCAAGTTCTTCCCCTATCGCTGCATAAATGAAATCTGTATATGCCGCAGGCAAGTAGTTAAGTTTTTGAAAACCATGTCCCAACCCTGCTCCCCAGAAACCCCCGTTGGAAAATGCTATGAGTCCCTGGATCGCCTGAAAACCCTTGCCCAAAGGATCACTCCACGGATTCAAAAAAGCTGCAACTCTTTTCATCCTATAAGGTTCTGAAAATATTAGCAACGTGAAGACAATTCCACCAAGTAACCCGCCGGCAAGTATCGGCCATTTCCAGCCTATCCTTTCCACGTACATTCCCATCGAGACAAAAAATATCAGTATAATCGTACCTAGGTCCGGCTGTAGAGAAAGAGGTATAGCGGCCAATACCACAAGTATTATCGTGGATAGAAAAGCTCTTCCCGGATCTTTGTCCCAACTTGAAAGAAGTTTTGCAAGATGGAGAGTTATAGCTAGGCAGAGCAACTCACCCGGCTGTATCGAGAAAGAAGAACCTGGAACATTTATCCAACGGCTCGCCCCGCCAGCGCTCGTGCCTATGCCCGGAAGAAGGGGCAACCAGCACATCAGCCAGGTCAGAATCAATAAAGGGGCACTGATTTTGTACCAGAAACGCAACGGTATCGCAAAAACCACAAACATTCCCGATAACGCAATAAGTAGCCACTCTCCCTGTTTTATTCCCATCTGGAAAGGAGTGCCTGTAAGAGTAAATGAATTAGGGCTTGTTGTCGATGTAATCATAAGGATACCTATCCCGCTCAATATGAGGGGGATAACCCATATAAAAGGATTTATCCTATGTTTTGTTTTATTATCCCTAACTTCTTCTTTGTTCAACATTTTCTATAAATCTCTCTCGATTATTCTTTTGACTATCTCGCAAAAATGATCTCCTCTTAATCCATAGTTGGGATACATATCCCAGCTTGTACACGCCGGAGAAAGAAGCACAGTCTCTCCCGGAAGAGCGCTTCTGTATGCTTTTTCAACAGCATCTTCCATATTCAAAGCAACAGAATAATTCTTGTATTTGGCCGCATCAAGTGCCAATGCAATTTTTTCCTTTTCAGCCCCCAAGAGGAGAACGCTCTTAGCATATTTTATGACCGCCTCTGCAAGGGGCGCATAATCTTCCCCTTTGCCCTGGCCACCTAAAATTACCACCTTCTCGCCTTTAAGCGAGCTCATTGCAGCTACAGAAGCTGCAACATTGGTTCCCTTAGAGTCATCGACAAATGTAATACCTCTGAATGAACCGGCAAAAGCGCACCTGTGTTTAGGGGGTTCGTATTCTGAAATCAAGGTTGGATCTACAGGTCCGAAACCAAGAAGCAAAATTGCTGCTGATGCCATAGCTGTATTTTCTAAATTATGTGATCCAAGCAATTTCACCGCTTGGAAATCAAAGAGTTTTATTGGAGGTTTTCCTTCTTTTATGCACATGAAGGCTGCTGATTCTGCCCCATCCATATAGATGCCCTTTTTATTATTATCTGGTTTTTGCCAAAACAAAGGGAACCCCATGCCTTCCGGTATATTTAGCTCTTTAGAGTCCCTATTTTGGTAGATAGCATGCCCTTGCGAGGTAAGGGATCTGATTATGTTGGCCTTAGCTTCTATATATTTCTCATATGAGCCGTGCCAATCGATATGATCAGGAGCAAGATTTGTAACCACTGCAACATCGCATTTAAATTTTTCCAGCCTGCTCAGCTGAAAACTGCTGAGTTCAAGTACGAGAAAATCTGTCTTCATGAAGGCTGCTTTAGCTGCCGGATTTCCAATATTGCCGCCCGTCATTGATACTGCTCCTAATTTATCTAGGAAATATCCGGTCATTGAAGCCGTTGTTGTCTTACCGTTGCTTCCTGTTATCGCAATTATTTTACCGGAGATAAATGGATATACGAAATCAAGTTCGCTTATAATTGGTACACCTTTCAAAGAAGCCTCTTTAAGAATAGGAATATCTGACGAAATACCGGAGCTTAGGATAATTTCGTCCGCTTCAAGCAACCTCTCTGTATTTCCCTCTGATTCCCAACTGATGCACATAGAATCAAAAACTTTTTTTGTTTCTTCATTCATAGTTTTAAGTTCGGAGACAAAAACATCTGCGCCCTGTTTTTTTGCAAGTTCTGCCAGTGATCTGCCGCTCACACCGGCGCCTATAACAGAAATCTTTTTCCCCAGATATTTTTCACTGATCATGTTGATGCCCCCAAAAGAATATATTCAGCTCAACGCCAAACTATTATTTTATACCAGAAAGAATAACAAAAACAACAGCTGTATCAGTAAAAGCATTCCCAATGCGTGTATTATCCAAAAACGCACCACTATATGTGTTTCTTTCCATCCCAGCATTTCAAAGTGGTGATGAACAGGGCTCATAAGAAATATTTTCTTATTAAATTTTCTTATTGAAACTATCTGTACTACCACGGAAATCATTTCTAATCCAAATATGAACGAAATAGGAATAATAAAAAGAAATACTCCTGAGACAACACAGAGAGATAAAAGCAATCCTGCAAAAAAGTGAGAACCCACATCCCCCATAAATACACTCGCGGGATTTGAATTATGCCATAAAAAACCTATACAGATACCAGCGGCTGAACCAATCGAAATAAGGACCGAAGCTTCTCCTCCAAGGATGGATAGTGCACCTAATAGGGATATCAAAACTGATCCCGCAACGAGACCGTCAAGACCATCTGTGACATTGACCGCATTCTGAAGTCCGACACCGGCAAAGGTAATAAGCGCTATCCCAAAATATCTAGGTATAGAAATCATAGGAAGGAGCATCAAAGAATCTGGCGTAACCCAGACCGCCCATGGTACCGTTACTATTATCTGGAGAATCAGTTTCTCCATGCTTTTCAGACCATCACTCGATTTTCTAGAATATTTAAGCCAGTCGTCCAAAAGCCCTACTGCAGCTGCCAGTAATGGATAAAGAGCAATTTTTGCAAGAAGGCTGAAGTTTACATCGGGACTCAAAAATGATCCCGCATATATTGAAATCAGAAAGACAGGAATAAAAATTATACCGCCCATCGTAGGTGTTCCAGCTTTTGTTTTTTCATGCCATGACGGTCCATAGAGCTTTACAACCTGCTCAATTTTTAGGCTGTGCATTTTATCGATCCACTTTCCTTGAAAAAACACTTCAGCAAAAAAGGAGAAAATTAGGACCATCACAAATTCAGTATACATATCACCCCTCCGTCACAAGCGCAACTAATCTCTTCAGACCGTATGAGTTCGAACCTTTGACCAGAATCACCGAATCAGGCTTCAAAAAATTCTCTGCAAGAGGCGTTATTTCTTCAAATGACTTATATCTTTCAGCGTTGCACGGCACCTCGATTTCGGGATCAAACCATTCATCGCCTAAGAGAAGAATACGTTGAAAGAGTGATGTTATTGCGAGGATTTCTTGATGCCAGTGAAGAGAAGAAGCGCCAAGTTCCCTCATGCCTCCAAGCACTGCGTACGCGGACAATTCTGAACTACATGCAACATTAAGGGTATTTTCAATAGCCGCCCTCATTGAACTTGGGTTGGCGTTATAGGCTTCATCTATTATCCATAGATTTCTGGGCAGTTTCTTGCATCTACCTCTACCTGATATCGCTGAAAATAAAGAAAGATTTTTCTCTATGTTATCTTGACCTACACCAAAAAGGTCTGCAGCCAGAAAAGCATAACCAACATTGAATGCGTGTTGCAGACCGAATAGATTCGTTTTCAGTTTAAACTTCGTACCATTAAAATCATATTCTGAAACCAACGTGGCCCCCTCACCACTAAGTGAGAGATCGGAATCAATAATCCTGAGATCAGAACCTGACTCTTTTCCAACGCCTATTTTTTGAATGTTATTAAATTTATAGGACAATTCATTCCTAAGAAGCTTATTGTCGTAGTTAAAAATTATTGTTTTCAATTTCCTTGATTCACATATCTCCATTTTTGCTTTCAGGACTCCCTCAATTGTACCAAAACCTTCCAAATGAGCCGGAGCAACTTCTGTTATAACGGCTGTTTCTGGTGGAAAAAGATCTACCATCTCTCTTATTTCCCCGAAATGGTTCGTGCCAAACTCGAGTATAAGTATCTCTGTATCTTCTGGCATAGCAAGAATTGTCAGACTGCATCCTATTACGGTGTTAAAACTGCGTATTGCGCTGTGAACTTTTTTTGCTGACTGTAAAAGATTCAGAGTGAGCTCCCTAGTGGTCGTCTTACCAACACTTCCAGTAATTCCTATCATCTCCGGTGCATAAAACTTAAGGTATTCCGCTGCTATTTTTGCAAGTGCGCTTTCTGTCTCCGTAACAGTAATGACTGTTATTCCTCCATATTCTGGAGCATTTAAGGATAGTTCCTCAAACCTAGAAGAATTTATCAACAGGAATTTAGCGCCTCTCTCTATCGCTTTATGAACAAAAAGGTGTCCATCAGTCTCTTCCCCTTTTAATGCTACAAAGGCATCTCCGGGGCCGACATCTCTGCTGTCGTTTTTCCACGAACGGCATAACCGTATATCCGGACCGTACAGCTTGCCATCTGACCATTTTGCTGCGTCTGAAGCTCCGATAAATGACATCAGATCACCTCTTTACCGTTCTCTTTACACCATTCAAACATTATATTTTTGTCTAAAAATGGTATTGGCCCATTTTTAAGTATCTGGTAAGGTTCAGGTCCCTTGCCCGCTATGAGAAGAATATCTTCAGGACCTACTTTTTTTAATCCTTCAAAAATTGCCGATTTCCTATCACTAATGCATTTGCACTTCGTCGTATATTCCTTAACTCCTTTTTCAATTTCAGAAATGATAACATCCGGATCTTCGCTTCTTGGATTATCCGAAGTTATTATGATTTCATCCGAAAGCCTTGCGGCAATTGCTCCCATTATAGGGCGCTTGGTCTTATCCCTATCTCCTCCAGCTCCGAAAACCGTAAAAAGCTTACCTTTACAAACACTTCTCAGGTTCGTCAGTACCTTTTCAAGGCTGTCGGGACTATGAGCAAAATCTATTACGCATGTCCCGGATCCGGAAATAAGATATCGTTCAAGCCTTCCCGGAACCTGTTTCATCTCAAGGAGCCCTTCAATGGCGACTTTGTCATTAACACCAAGGGACCAACATATCGAGAGTGCCTGGAGTGCATTCAGGATATTGTATTCGCCAAGTAGAGGAAGCCTTGTTGCTATAGGAATATTTGAATCGGGAGTGAGTATTTCTACGTCCATTCCTTCTATCGATGTACCTTTGATTTCAGCGAAAAACCTTGAAGATTTATCTTTTGTTCCATAACTTATCGCCTTATCTCCAAGGTCATTAAAAAGACGCAATCCATAGCTGTCGTCAACGTTGATTGCAACGAACCAGTTATTGCGCATATATTTCTCAAAAAGTATTTTTTTAGCAGAGAAATATGACTCCATATCTTTGTGGAAATCAAGATGGTCAACCGAAAGATTTGTAAATCCGCCTCTGTCGAAAAGAACTCCATCTATGCGTCCTTGAAAGATGGCATGAGATGAGGTTTCCATTACACATACCTTACAGCCATTTTTGACCATCCTGCTCAGCCAATACTGAAGGTCAGAACCTTCCGGCGTTGTGTGTTCAGCCTCTGTAAAAGAATCTCCGTCATCATAGTATATTGTTCCAAGAAGACCTGTTTTGATACCAGCGTGTTCTAGAATTGATTTAATCATGAAGGTAGAAGTGGTCTTTCCGTTAGTGCCTGTAAGAGCTATCATCGTCAATTTTTTTATTGGTTCACCATATAGAATTGATGCTACTACACCCATATTGCGTCTGATATTTTTAGAAATAATTTGAGGGACCTTCAGATCCAACTTTCGTTCACATAGAAGAGCTGATGTTCCTGATTCAAAGGCTTTTTCAGCATAATCATGTCCGTCGGTATGGTCGCCTTTAACACATGCAAATATGGACCCTGGAAGAGCCTTTCTGCTGTCCGATACTAGCTGAGTAATTTCGGGGTCCCCTTCTGAAGTACAATCATTCGGCAAAAACAGCTTACAGTCTAAGCCTATTTTTTCGAGCCTTGCAAGCAATTCGCTTATCTTCATAACAAAACACCCCCACCAACTTATTAATTCTTAATTCTTAATTTTTTATTTAACAGATAATTTAATTTTCTCACCTGTTGTTAATAAGTGCTGCGGCGGAAAAATGCCGCGTGAAGCTGCCAGGTGGAACATCTGGCGTGAAGCTGCAACGTGTGACGTGTTGCGTGAAGCCGTAGTGAAGCGGTTGTTTTAAAAACATTGTAATTCAATGCCCTTTCAATCGTCTCCCCGTCTTTCCCGTATGAAGTTGAGCGGGAAGGGGGTGTTATTTGCATCTGAGTTATAATCAGAAAAAAGACCTGGACCCCGGCTCAAATGCATACCGGGGAGACAAGAGGGGCGGACCTTCGCCCTTTACAATCTTTTGACCGATTCATACCAATTGATTACCCATTGATTCCCAATCGACTCCCCCTTGATCAAAATCAAGAGGGATAGACAGTTGAAATTTTTATAAATCGAGCAAGATTATGTATACCCTCTACCGTTTTCCCTGCACCAACCATCCATAGCATCTTTATCAGAATATGTGACAGGCCCTTCTTTAAGGATTTGGTAAGTTTCCGGTCCTTTGCCTGCCAACAGCAAGATATCGCCGCTTTTAAGTCTGCCCAGTCCGAAATCCACTGCTTCTTCTCTGTCAATAATGACACTACATTCGGCAGAGTTTTTTTTAGCTCCCAGAAGCACTTCTTTGGCAATTACTGAAGGATCCTCGCTACGCGGATTGTCAGAGCTAATAATCACATGATCCGCAATCCTTGATGCGACTTCTCCCATCATTGGGCGCTTGCTTGTATCACTCTCTCCGCTGGCTCCAAATACAACGCTCAGTTTTCCGTCACAGACTGAACGTAATGCTGTCAGGATTTTTTCAAGTCCATCGGGATTGTGAGCAAAATCAATAACGCAGGTCCCCCCGCCATCTATAAGGTATCTTTCGAGCCTGCCCGGGACCTGCCTCATCTTTGAAAGGCCTTCAAAAGCGACATCATGCTCTATGCCAAGAGTCCAGGAAAGCGATAGAGCCTGAAGTGCGTTCATTACATTGTAAACCCCGATAAGAGGCAGCTTTGCAATGAAAGGACTCTTTGGGTCAGGCGTCTTTATCTCCACTTCCATTCCTTCAACAGAGGTTTTTTTTATTGCTGCGAAGAAATCCGCATTGATGTCAAAGAGGCTATAGCTCAGAGTACTGTTTCCGAAGTCTTTGTATAGACGAGCGCCATATAAATCATCAATATTTACTGCAGCAGCCCAGGCACCCCTCATGTATTTTTTAAAAAGGACCTCTTTTGCTTCGAAGTAAGATTCCATATCTTTATGATAGTTTAAATGATCTACGGTAAGGTTCGTAAAACCAGCCCTATCAAACAAAACTCCGTTCATCCTACCTTGGCTTATTGCGTGGGATGAAGCCTCCATTACGCAAACATCACATCCGTTAGAAACCATTCTGGAAAGCCAGAGCTGAAGATCAGAACCTTCCGGGGTCGTATGCTCCGCGTTTTCTTTTATAACACCGTCATCACACCAGACTGTTCCTAACAGTCCTGTTTTTAGTCCGGCATTTTCTAAAATTGATTTTGTCATGAAGGTTGAGGTGGTCTTACCATTCGTTCCAGTAATACCAATCATTTTGAGCTTTGAAGCGGGATCACCGTACAACAGTGACGCAACTTTGCCCATATTTTTCCTTACATCGGGAAAAATCAGCTGAGGTATATCAACATCAAGACGACGTTCACAAAGCAAAGCTGTTGCTCCTAATGAAATCACTGATTGTGCATAATCATGACCGTCCGAATGTTCGCCTTCTACGCAGGCAAAAATTGAGCCCTTTACAACTTTCCTGCTGTCAGAGGCAAGGTTTTTAACTTCGGTCAATGAGAGCCTATCAGGATTATCGCCAGAGTAGACCTTAACATCTAAAAGATTTTTTTCTAACAAAGAAACCAGGCAGCTTAGCTTCAACAAAGCACCTCCATCCGATTCTAGAAATAAAAAACAACCTTAACAACTGCTTATTTTGTAGATCAATAAACACCCCGTACTATATCAGTTAGCCTCTATATTCACTTTGCTACCAATCGGCTCATCAGAGGGCGATATTTGTGAAATATCTTCTGCAATTGACTTGAAAATCGGCGCTGCTATCTGCCCTCCGTAGTATCTTGCTCCTTTTGGTTCACCCAAACTTATGATCATTACATATTTGGGTTTCTCAGCGGGCCAGAAACCTACAAAAGAGGCAACATATTGACCCTTTACATATTGGCCTCCTGTTGCGATTTGGGCGGTTCCTGTCTTTCCTGCAATTGAAATTTTTTCAGAAAAAGCTTGTTTGCCTCCGCCTTCACTGACTACTCTCTTCATTGCTTCTCTCATAAATTCGGCGGTTTTAGCTGACATAACTTGATAGCGGACCCTGCGCCCACCTTTATGTATTACCTTGCCATCACTATCCAGCACTTCTGCTACTAAATAGGGTTTTAAGAGAGCGCCACCATTCGCTATGCTCGCTATAGCCATTACAGCCTGCAGAGGGGTAATAGCTATCCCCTGACCTATAAAAATGTTCGCCGGGACAGTACCGAGCCATTCTTCAGGAGATTTAATCAGGCCTACTTCTTCTCCGAAAAGCTCGGCCTCTGTTTTTTCGCCAAACCCAAACTGCTTTAGCATTCCATATGCCTGATGCTTTGGAACTCCCATTGACATTATTGTCATTCCTATATTACAAGAATTCATCAGTACGTGTGTCAAATCCTGTACACCATGAGCTTTTTTATTAACTTCACTCATAGTTTTGTCAAAAAGCTTCATAGTGCCTCTGCAGTTATACGAACTGTTTTTATTAGCTGCTCCAGTTTCTATAGCTATGGACATTGTGATTGGCTTAAAGATTGACCCAGGTTCAAATACTCTCCCTACTACGTTATTTCTTACTGCGTTTTGATCTTTCAGGTTGGTTCTGTCATTAGGGTCTAATGCAGGATAGCTTGCAAGGGCGAGGATCTCTCCGTTAGTAGGGTCTACACAAACTGCTGCCCCCCATGATGAATTTGTCGCTTTTGCTGCCTCGTTTAAACGCCATTCCATAATCTGCTGGAAACGCGAATCTATCGTCAGTCTTATTGAACCAGAGGTGTTTTTTAGTACTCCTGACTTACCCCCCATGATATCCAACGTTTTACCTTTGGAATCCCTTGTTAAAAATCTTGTCCTAGGGGGTGAAAAGAGGATGTGGTTCCAAGCCAGCTCAATTCCAGCCTGTCCATAATCATCAATATCGCAGAAACCGAGAAGGTGTGATGCCAGTTCTTTGTGAGGATAAACCCTTATCTTCTCGTTTATCTTATAAAGACCGGGAATTTCTTGATTCACTAATTTTTCAGCTTTTCCTTTGGGAACATTTCTTATGATCCAATGGAAACGGCCTGGTAGGTTTTTAGAAAATTTCATTGCTATGTTTTTACCAAAAGGTTTTACAAGCAAATCAGCACTCTTTGGATCCCAATATTTAGGGTCTATAAAAAAACTTGTGGCAGGTATAGAGACTGCCAGCGGGATATTGTTGCGATCTGTAATCTCCCCCCTGGAGGCGCTAACTGCCACACTTGCCCAGTATTGTTTATGTGATTGCCTAACTACTCTTGCGTCAGGCTTAAGCTGTATCCATGCGGTTCCTACCGCAAGTAGTATCAGTATAAAATATGCTGCCCTCCACACCGACTTTGATCGTCTTATGTTTTCAGGCTCATTTTTTTTAATTCTTGGCATGTGCCTTCCTTACAAAAGGATTGAGATAATCAAGAAAACCTGTTTTTTCTTCCAAAGGATAGACGACAGCCTTGGCAAGCATAATATCTGAATTATTCACTTTGACTGTCTTGATATTTTCGGCGTTTATCATACCAAGTTCCTTACGCGCATAACTGTATATCCTGGCAGGCGAAAGCAACTCTGAGTATTTTTTTGACATTTCAAGGTTGCATTCCCTGGAAACTTCAATTCTACTGGCAGTTTCTGATATCCTGTGCTCGAGATAGAGGCCGTAAAGACGCAAGGTCCCAAGTGCAGCAGCGCAAATGAAGACAGATAAAAAACAAACTACAAAAAGCGATGAACGAGGTCTTTCGATTTCATGTCGGAATTCTGTGTAACGCATCGGCTTTGTCTCCTTTCTTTGAAGTATTTATTTCTGATACGAAAATTCTTAGCTTGGCACTCCTAGACTTATAATTGTTTTCTATTTCGTTTTCTGTGGGAGTGATAGCCTTTCTGGGCTTTGCCTTCCCCAAACCTTCTTCTTGCCATTTCCTAAATCTGGTTTTAACCATTCTGTCTTCCAATGAATGGTAGGAAATCACTAACATCTTCCCGTCTGGCTTGAGTATTTTCAGGGAACCATCCAGAGCTTCTTCTAGGGAGCGGATTTCGTCATTAACTGCTATCCTTAGTGCCTGAAAGATCTTTCTTGCCGGATGACCGCCCATTTTTCTCTGTACCGGGGCAGGCAATATTTTTCTTATTAATTCCACAAGTTCGCCCGTAGTATTTAAGCTTTCACCTTGTTCCCTATTCCTGATAATCCCTCTTGCTATTTCGTATGAATATCGTTCTTCGCCATAATTCCTGAATATTTCTGTGAGTTCTTTGATGGAGCTGTTATCAAGGATATCTTTGGCAGTGAAGGTACTATTTGAACTTCCAGCCGCGTCCATCCTCATGTTTAGAGGCCCGTCTCCCTGAAATGAAAAACCTCTCTCCGACTCTGTAATCTGCATATTTGATACTCCCAGGTCAAAAAGAACTGCCGTTGCGCCCGTCCATTGTGGTCTCTCTTTAAGTTTTTCAATGTGCCTAAAGTTGTCAGCTTCTATTTCAAATCTTTCTGAGTACTGTGACAGGTTTTCCTGAGCTATCTTTCTTGCGTATGGGTCCTGATCAAATCCTATGATGTATGCGTTGGGGCAGTTATTTAAAATGTATCCTGTGTGTCCTCCTAGCCCTAACGTTGCATCGACAGCTGTTCCAACATCCTCCCAGGGTCTGAGTGCTTCAAGCACCTCGTTTACCATTACAGGAATGTGCTCTTTCATATTCCTTCCAGGTCTTCTGCTAAATCGCTGAAATCAATAAGCACACCGTTGCGCTGTTCTTCCCACCTGGAGCTATCCCAGACTTCGAGATGGTCTTCAAGGCCAATAAGTGTTACTTCCTGATCTATCTCGGCGTACTCCCTGAGTCCAGATGGGAATAATACTCTCCCTGAACCGTCTATTTCTAATTCTGTAGCCATAGAGAGTAGTACTCTTCTAAAATCACGGGTCTTTTTTTTGAAAGATGAAAGATCTTTAAGTTTTAGTATTAGTTCTTCCCATCTACTGACAGGGTAAAGTGCGATGCAACGGTCTATGCCGATAGTAGCAACAATGGATGTACCGAGCTCTCCTCTAAAACGAGCAGGTAATACTGTTCTGCCTTTACTATCCAGTTTATGATTGTAGCTTCCCACCAGCATGTCCTTTTCACCCACTTCGTGCCACTCTGAACCACTTTGTCCCACATTATACTTAATCGTATAACAAAGCAAGACTTTTGATTTTAATCCCATAACCTAAAGTGGTTCTATAGGCTCATTGTTGTAGAATTACTTGATTATGACAGTGTTCTGATAGCTCTTTTCTTGTAAAAGCCCATATTGATTCCTCAGTGTATGCATACAAATAAATTAATCAAAACACCACATTTTAAGTATATTGAACAAACTAACTTAAAAAAGAAGCGCTACAGGTTTATGAAAAACCTGTAGCGCTTCTTTAAATGGGAGCAGTCAATAAGCCGGGTTTTGTAAAGGACAAAGTCCTCTCCAGCCATTTATCTAATTCCGTCCTTACAGACGGACTCAAGCGGTCGACCCGGGAGTCAGCGAGCAACCTCGTCCTCCCCTATTCGACCTTGCTCCGGATGGGGTTTGCCTGGCCCGAAGGTCACCCTGTCGGCCGGTGGGCTCTTACCCCACCTTTTCACCCTTACCCGCAACATGCGGGCGGTATATTTCTGTGGCACTTTCCCTGAGTTCACACTCGCAGGAATTTCTCCTGCATCCTGCTCTGCGGAGCCCGGACTTTCCTCCCGCGCATTGCGCCGGCGGCTGGAAATCTTACTCCCAGTACAAGTATAGCAGATTTAAAATAATAGTAATGGTTGACATACACCGCTTACGTTAAAGTAATATGCGTAACTTGCTTAGGAGACCTTATTTATTTTCTCTAATATTTCATTCATTTGCTCATATGTTATTGATCCATCCCCGAAGTTTATAGCAGCTCTAAGAGGCATGACTTTTACCATAGCTTCAGTCATTGCTTCTATGACAGCCATTTTGATTGGATCACTTTCATCGGCATTTTCATCTTTAAAAAGTGATGCAACCGAATCCCAAAGAGGTTTACATAATTCCATTGCTTTCGGGTCTAACATCACGTCCTCAAAAGAAGAATTAGCTGTATATACTACCGGTAACGCAACTGTTGATTCTACGATAATTGTCTTTTTACATAAAATCTCTCTGGAGGACTTCCCAAGAAGAATTTCAAACCCTCCTGTTTCTACATGCCAATCCTTTATTTCTGTATTGTAGTAAGCAAAAGCACGTTTACCTAGATTAAATGATACCGTTTTAGTTTCTCCAGGATTTAAGGCTACTTTTTCAAATCCTTTTAATTCTTTAACAGGGCGAATAACTGAACTTACTTTATCACCGATGTATAGTTGCACAACTTCTTTACCTGCCACTTTTCCTGTGTTGGTCACATCTACTTCAACTGTCAAGACATCAGTATCTTTTATCGTATCTGCACTGGTTTTTAAATTAGAATAATCAAATGTCGTATAACTTAATCCATGTCCAAACGGAAAGAGTACATCTAATTTCTTTTTATCATAATAACGGTAGCCAACAAATATTCCTTCTCGGTATTCTACTGTATCCTTTTCACCAAAGTAAAACAAATAAGATGGATTATCTTCTAGTCTTAATGGAAATGTTTCTGCCAATCTACCACTTGGGTTCACGTCGCCAAATAAAACATCAACTGTTGCTGCTCCCACATTCTGACCGCCTAAGTATAATTCTAGAATACCTCTTACTTCACTTACCCAGGGCATTTCTACAGCAGATCCATTGTGTAACACGACAACAGTATTCGGTTGAGCTGCTGCTATTTCATGAATTAATTTATTTTGACAATTCGGAAGAGACATATGGCTACGGTCAAATCCTTCAGACTCAAAACTATCGGGTAACCCTGCAAAAATAACGGCCACTTTTGCTTTTTTTGCAACTTCAACGGCCTCGTTAATTAAAGCATCATCAATTTTATCCTCTGCGACGTGATAACCTTTTGCATAAGTAATGTTTTTAGCCTCTTCCATCACTTCTAAGGCGCTTGTGATTTTAAAACTATTAATATGAGAACTTCCACCGCCTTGGAACCGAGGAGTCTTTGCAAATTGACCAATAAATGCAATATTATCCTCTTTATCAAGTGGAAGAATACCATCATTTTTCAAAAGAACGATACATTCTGAACTAATTTTTCTCGCTAATTGATGGTGTTCTTCTTTATCATATCCTAGCTCAGGTTTTCGATTTTCGATATACTTATTATTAATCGTTAACATTCTCTCTACGGCACGATCCAAGATTTTTTCATCGAGAGAACCATTTTTTACAGCCTCTACTATTCTTTTATCATTAATACCTCTAGACGATGGCATTTCAAGTTCAAGCCCTGCCTTAAGTGCTGCAATACGGTCATTAACAGCACCCCAGTCACTCACGACATATCCAGTAAATCCCCACTCTTTTCTTAAAATATCTGTTAAAGTTCGTGGGTTCTCAGATGCAAAAACACCATTTATTTTGTTATATGAGCACATTACAGTCCAAGGTTTAGCATTTACGACTGCTCCTTCAAAGGGAGCTAAATATATTTCTCTCATTGTTCGCTCATCGACATCTGAACTCGAAGACATTCGTCTATGTTCTTGATTATTCAAAAGAAAATGTTTTAAGCTGGTTCCAATATTTTTACTTTGTACCCCACTTATATAGCTCGTTGCCATTTCTGCCGATAAATAAGGATCTTCACTTAAGAATTCAAAATTTCGACCGCAAATTGGGGAACGCTTAATATTTACGCCAGGTCCAAGAATAATACCAACCTCTTCTGCCTGACATTCATCTCCTAATGCTTCTCCCATTGTTCGAATCAAGTCTCGATCAAATGAAGCTGCTATAGCAGATGCTGTTGGGAAACAAACAGCTTCAACACTTCCATTTACACCAAGATGGTCCCCACCGGTAGCTTGTTTACGAAGGCCGTGTGGTCCATCACTTACCATTATTCCTTCTACACCAAGACGCTCTACCGATTTTGTATACCAAAAATTATATCCGGAACATAATCCTGCTTTTTCTTCTAACGTCATTTGTGAAATAACCTTTTTGACATCCATAATTGTTATCCCCCTAATATTTGAAATTAATTCTCTTTTATAGTTCTTATTATATCTTATTCAAGTTAGGCCTCAATCGAAAAGATAAAAATCTATTTTTTTTACTAATTTATAGTTTAAGCGTCAAACTAAGCCTGACAACAGAAAAAAATAGCGGCAGATTCGCAAGGCGTATATTTTATACGTCGGGGAATCTGCCGTTATGCTTTGTTAAATTTGAGCTGAAACATGCTCGTTTTTAATGCGAACGAACTATATCTTTGATCACCATAAGCCTTGAGAGCGTTGACCGTTCCATTTCCTCAAGCTTCATTGAGATAGAACGTATTGCCTCGGCAAAAGAGGGAATCATTACATGTTCTAATGCGTTCACCCTTCTTCTTGTCCTCTCAATCTCAATGGCCATTGACTTAAGTGCTTTCTCTTCTGCGGCAAGCTTAACAAGGCGCGGCATGAGTTTTAAAAATTGCTCAAGCGCAACATCAAGACTTCCCGGCGAAGTACCAAGTCCATAATTGAGCTCTACTTTCTGTTCAGGCAGCTCAAACGAAGGGGAGCGCACACTCATTATGTTTACAAAATGTACATTGACTCTCATATTTCCGCCTGAGTTCATAAGAGTTTGTTCAAGCATTTCAGGCAAAGTCTGAGCTCTGGCAAGCAGAAAACCCGCATAGCACGAGCTAATCTCATCTTCTATTTCCTGCCTCAGTTTCCATACAACTCTCGCTTTTTCAAGAAACGCCTTAACGAGTGCGTCCTGCTTATCCTTAAGCAGTTTGTGCCCCCTCTTGGCTACGACAAGCTGTCTTTTGAGCTTTGAAAGCTCCATACGGTTGGGATTAACGTTCAGCGGCTTCGCCATAAGAGGTCACCCCTTCCTATGCTTCTTCAGTATCAAGCTTCTCGTCTTTTTTTGCTTCGATGAGCGGCTTCAGATATTTATCGATATATTCGTCTCTGACACGTTTAAGTTCTTTAATTGGCACGATGGTCAGAAGTTCCCATCCAAGAAGGAGAGTCTCTTCTATCGTTCTGTTCTCATACTCTCCCTGACGAACATATTTGTTCTCAAAAAGGTCAGCAAATTTCGCAAAGGCTTTGTCTTCATCTGAAAGAGCACTCTCACCAAGGATAACTGCCAACTCCTTAGCTTCTTTTCCTCGTGAATAAGCCGCGAAAAGCTGGTTCATCAGGTCCGCATGGTCTTCACGCGTCTTACCTTTTCCAATTCCTTTGTCCTTCAGGCGCGAAAGAGAAGGCATAACGTCAACAGGCGGGTATATCCCCTTGCGGTGAAGCCCTCTTGAAAGAATAATCTGCCCTTCCGTTATATATCCTGTAAGGTCAGGAATAGGGTGGGTCTTGTCGTCTTCAGGCATTGTCAGGATGGGAAGCTGCGTTATCGATCCATCTTTACCACGGAGTCTCCCTGCCCTTTCGTACATGGTTGCAAGGTCTGTGTACAGATAACCTGGATAGCCTCGACGTCCGGGAACCTCTTTACGAGCTGCAGAAATTTCACGCAGTGCTTCACAGTAGTTTGTAAGGTCTGTAAGTATTACAAGGACGTGCATATCCTTTTCAAAAGCCAGATACTCCGCACATGTAAGAGCCAGACGAGGAGTCGATATACGTTCTATCGCAGGATCATCTGCAAGGTTTACGAACATTACTGTACGTTCAAGAGCTCCTGTCTTTCTAAAGTCTTCCATGAAGAATGAAGCTTCTTCAAAGGTAATTCCCATAGCAGCGAATACAACTGCAAAATTAGCGTGCCCACTGATAACTGTTGCTTGACGGGCTATCTGAGCTGCTATCTGGTTATGCGGCAAACCGCTACCTGAAAATATAGGAAGCTTTTGACCTCTGACTAAAGGGTTCATCCCGTCTATCGTTGAGATTCCCGTTTGGATAAACTCTGAGGGGAAGTCTCTTGAATATGGATTTATCGGGTCTCCGTTAACATCGAGGTATGCTTCGGCAATTATGGGAGCGCCATCGTCAATAGGATCGCCTCTTCCATTGAAGATACGGCCAAGCATGTCTTTTGAAACAGGTAGCTTGAGAACATCACCCAAGAACCTAATTTGGGTGGTATTGACGTCAATTCCTGTGCTTCCTTCGTAAACTTGAACAAGCGCTTTGGTCTCTGAAATCTCAAGCACTCTTCCGCGTCTGAGTTCTCCGTTTGAAAGGCGAATCTCGGCAATTTCGTCATAGCTAACTTCTTCAATCTTCTCAACCATCATAAGCGGACCAGAAAGGTTGGAGATCGTTCTATACTCTTTAGGCAACATCATCGAGATCACCTCCGGCAGCGCTGATTTTTCCAAGTTCGGTCTTTATTGTAGTTTCAAGAACATCCAGGCTTGCAAGTTCACTCTCTTCGGTGTATCTCATACGCGCTATTTCATCCCTGATTGGAAGATCTATAACAGAGCGCAATAATCCACCACGGGTGAGCACTTGCATCCCTAGACGATGGAAAGTGAGGATGTTTCTGAGCATTTTGAACTGTTTGTCCATGGAGGCATAAGTATCTATCTCGTGGAATGAGTTCTGGTGAAGGAAGTCCTCCCTTATCGACTTTGAGGTTTCAAGAACCATTCTCTCTTCTTTTGAAAGGGCTTCTACTCCGACTAACCTTACTATTTCTTTCAGTTTGTCTTCGTCTTCAAGCAGACTCATAGC
>LFRM01036918.1_pt2 | contig 23318 bp, 25 predicted proteins | sample 618341 | NCBI WGS metagenome assembly LFRM01 (sample SAMN03654438, study PRJNA283298) | anaerobic digester metagenome | isolation source: pool of bioreactors CSTR01a, CSTR02a, and CSTR03a thermophilic anaerobic... | place: Denmark: Kgs. Lyngby | collected 2014-05-21 | reverse complement strand
TTCTTGAAGAGCCGGAAATAAAATAGAGGGTCAAGGCCCTCTGTTTTATTTTTTTATTTTTTCTATGTTTTTGAAAAACCTTGCCAAAGTTAGCAGCCGGGTCACAAGTTAAAGCCAGACCATTTCCATTTCCCGTTTTCCACTATTTCCTGCTGCCAGGTGTAAGTTCAAAACTGTCTCCGGGTTCCAGTACGTAACAGGCGCTGTTGGTATTCTCTTCCACAGCCTTCTTAAAAGAATCGGCATCTTGGGATATTACATCAAAAGTGTTGTAATGAATGGGCACCACAATCCTGGGGCGCAGCAGTCCTACCGCCACCAAGGCATCTTCCGGCCCCATGGTAAAATTGTCGCCAATAGGAAGAAAAGCAGCATCTATTTCATACATATCACCCAACAGTTTCATATCTCCAAAGAGACCAGTGTCGCCCGCATGATAAATCATGGAGTCGTCGATACGGAGAAGGAAGCCGCAGGGGTTTCCGGTATACTCTATCCTGCCGTTTTCAATAACACAAGAACCATGGAGTGCCTGGGTAAGCTTTACCCACCCAAAGTCAAACTGATAGCTGCCTCCAATTTGCATTGAGTGAGTTTTTCTAATTCCCCTGTTTCTGCAGAAACTGGCCAGTTCCATAGGCGCCACTACAAGGGCGTCACATTGAGACGCTATAGTCAACGCATCCCCTAAATGGTCATCATGGCCGTGAGTAATCAGGACAGCATCAACGTCTACTTCTCCGGGACTGATGTCGGTATATTTGCTGCCCGTCAGATAGGGGTCAATAATTATTTCGCCGTTACTGCCTTTTACCGTGATACAGGAATGTCCATGGTAAGTAATTAAAGGCACGTTACCACCTCCTCTCAACATCAGGAGCAATCAAATTGCTTTATTTACTTAGCCAGTGTCCTGCTGCCAGGTCTGTCAAAAGGTATGCCTTCCTTGCATAATGGGCATTCTTCAGGGGGGTAGTCGCTAAAAACAGTACTTAACAGGGTTTCGAATGGAAAATCGAATTTTACCCGCTCCGGATTTCTGTTCACGAACGCGGCACCTCCAACAATAATCCCGCCCCTGCTCTCCACAAGGGGTACAAGTTCCTTCACCGTGCCACCCGTAGTTACCACATCTTCAACCAGGAGAACCCTTTCTCCTTCGTTGATTTCCAACCCGCGACGGAGGGTCATTTTTCCTTCAACACGCTCGGCAAATACAGACTTTGCCGAAAGCTGCCTTGCCAGTTCGTAACAAATTATGATTCCCCCTACAGCAGCCCCCAGAACAACATCAATATCCTGTTCTTTGTATCTGCCAGCCAGTTCCTTGCAGAGCAATTCGTTATATTCGGGGAACTGGGAAACCCGGGCACATTGTATGTATTTATTTCCATGAAGCCCCGATGTATAAACAAAATGCCCTTCCCACAAGGCTCCGCTGTTCTTAAAAATTTTCAGGATTTCTTCTTGGCTTAACACAGCAGTTACCCCCATTTTTTTAGTATTTTTTGAAACGGATTCTGTTATTCGGCAACCTCTACCCTTTTCCAAACTGGGAGCAGTTCCACTCACACTGCACCTATTTCGTCCAGGATCGCTGCTGCAGCTTTTCTGGGAGACTCAGCTTTTGTGATGGGCCTGCCTATTACAAGGTGGGTAGCCCCCTGTTCCAGGGCTCGCTGGGGCGTCAATACCCTCTTCTGGTCACCTGCTGCCTCTCCTTTTGGCCTGATGCCTGGAGTTATGATAACCGGCAGACCTGTATTGTCTCGAATTGCTTTAGCTTCCATACCTGAGGCTACCACTCCGTCCAGACCTGCAGCCTCACAGGCTTGAGCCCAGCGGATAACTGTTTTTTCCGGCGGACCGCTGATTCCGATTTCTTCGTTAAGTATTTCCTGGGAAATACTCGTTAAGACTGTCACTCCAACGATTAAAGGCGGTTTAATTCCCAGTTTCCCAGCTTCTTCATGGACGGTGTCCACGGCTCTGGACATCATCTCTTTCCCGCCTGAAGCGTGGAGGTCGATAATAGCAGCACCGTGCCTGGTAAGTGCCCTGGCAGCGTGAGCAACGGTATTGGGTATATCCAACAGCTTTAAGTCCAGGAAAACCTTTCCTCCCAACTGTTGAATATAATCAATGATTGCCGGACCTGCACTGTAGTACAGCTGCATGCCTACCTTGAAAAATCCAACAATATCATAAAGCTGATTAATCAAATTTTTTGCATCATCCTGGGTATCCACATCGAGGGCTACAATCAATCTATCTTTTGCTTCCAACATTTTTCCCCCTTAACATCATTTAAAGGAACATCCAACCAGTTCATTAATGTCCTTTATTCCATTTTTTATACAGTAATCATACAGCCCTTGGATTATCTCAACAGGAGCCATGGGATTTACAAAATTGAAGGTTCCTACTGCTACCGATGTCGCACCGGCCATTATATACTCCAGGGCATCCTCTGCAGTACATATTCCCCCCATACCGATAATGGGAACGTTTACTGCCTGTGCCACCTGCCAGACCATCCGCACTCCTATCGGCTTAACCGCCGGCCCCGCCAGCCCTGCAACCTTGTTTGCCATACAGGGTTTCCGTGTTTGAATATCGATCTTCATCCCCTGAAGGGTATTGATAAGGGCCAGGGCATCGGCACCACCTTCTACCGCCGACCGGGCAATGGCAGTTATATCGGTAACGTTAGGGGACAATTTTATTATCAGGGGCAGGTCTGTGGAACTGCGGACTGCCTGTACCAGCTTTTTTACTTGGACAGTATCCACTCCAAATTCCAAACCCCCTTTTTTTACGTTGGGACAGGATATGTTTACCTCAAGCCCGGCAATTTTGGGCTCCTGGCTTAGTTTTTCCGCCAAAAGGGCATAGTCCCCGATTGTATCCCCTGCAATGCTGGCTAAAACCGGTATTTTTACTGCCTCCAGGCTGGGGATAACTTCAGTTAAAAACCTGTCCAGACCCGGGTTAGCCAGCCCTATAGAGTTAAGGATACCGGCCGGTGTCTCAATAATCCTGGGAGGAGGGTTCCCTTCCCTCTTCTCTAAAGTAATGCTTTTTAATGTAAGGGCACCCAGCAGGTTTACATCATAGTACCGGGAGTAATCCAAACCAAAACCATATGTACCTGAAGCCGTGGTGACAGGATTGTCCATAGTAATACCGGCAACGTCTACAGCTAAATTCACTTCAGTCATCCCATATAACCTCCCCGGCATCAAATACAGGACCTTCGGTACATACCCGCACATATTCAACACTGCCTCTTCTCAAGACCCTGCATACACACCCCTGACAGGCACCTACGCCGCAGGCCATTACCGACTCCAAAGAAAGCTGGCAGGGAATACCATTACTCAAACAGAAGCTGCCTACCGCTTTCAGCATACCTTCAGGGCCGCAGGCAAAAACGACAGGTGTGCCTACCTCACCCCCTGATACCTGTGAAGGAAGCAATTCCGTTACAAAACCTTGATATCCCGCACTTCCATCATCAGTAGCAATCAATACTTCTGCTCCCGTCCTGGTGAATATTTCCTCAGGCAATAGTTTTTCTTTACTGGCAGCCCCTAAAAGAACCGTCACCCTCTTTAATCCTTTCCCAATCAGGGCCTGAGCCAGAGAGGCCATCGGGGGCGCTCCAATCCCGCCTCCAACAAGGACTGCCCCGGACTGGGGACTTATATGGGAAATTGAAAAACTGCTGCCCAGGGGGCCCATGATGTCCAGTGTTTGTCCCACAGGACAAGTAGACAGGATTTTTGTGCCTCTCCCCCTGACCTCATAAATAACACTGATGTTTCCTGCTTCTTTGTCGATCATGCTGAGGCTGAAAGGACGTCTCAGGAGCGGGTCAAAGGAACTACCGCATTTAATATGGATAAACTGGCCGGGTTCTGCAGACCCGGCAATATCTGGAACCGATAAAGTTAACAAAAAAATATCATCTGCTATCCGCCGGTGTTCTATTATCGGTGCATGTACTTGCATCATGTAACCCCCTAAACCTGCTGCCCTTTAAAATTATCAAGGCCTTCCCGGTTTATCGATATCCAGTCGTTCCTTTAATTCCTTTTAGTTCACATCCCAAAAAGATCATCTACTCCTCTTCGATTATTACCCTGTCTTCTCCGTCAATCTCGGCCAGGTTTACCAAAATATTTTCTTCCTTGGATGTAGGCACTTTTTTCCCTATAAAGTCAGCATGAATGGGAAGTTCCCTGTGCCCACGATCAATCAAAACTGCAAGCTGGATTAGCTGTGGGCGTCCCAAATCCAACAAGGCATCCAAAGCTGCCCGGACAGTCCGCCCCGTAAAAAGAACATCATCAACAAGAACTACCTTTTTCCCCTGGATGGAAAAGGGTATTTCCGTCTTGTGAACAATAGGGTGTTCTGCAAATAGGGTAAGGTCGTCCCTGTAGAGAGTAATGTCAACTATACCAAAGGGCACAGCAGTACCTTCAGACTCTGCAATAACATTGCGGATTCTTTCTCCCAGGGGCACGCCCCTTCGCCTAATGCCAATAATGACCAGATCTTCAATCCCTTTGTTGACCTCGATAATTTCGTGGGCCATCCGGATAATCGAGCGTTTAATTTTATCCTCATCCATAATACAGACTTTTTCTTTGAATCCCATTGAGCAACCTCTCCCAAATATATTATTAAAACAAACTTATTCCTTGGGGACGGCAGTTAATCCTACCAGGGTCTCAAATTGCCCGGCCAAATTCTCATCTGCCTGCTGGAGATATTTTTCAGCGTCAGCTGTCTGTCCCCTCTTCTCCGCAAGTACCGCCTGCCAGAAACTGGCTTCCGCCTTCGTCTCTTCATTTTCCAGCGCCGGTTTTAAGCTTTCTTCGCCTTCCCCATACTGTCCCAGGTAAATCTGGGATATCCCGATGTTCAGCTTAACAGCCGGGTTTAAGGCCATAAACTTGTCGCGATCTCTCCAGAGTTTTTGAGCTTTTTCAGGAATCTTTTCCGCATTTTCATTGAGTAACTGGGGTATACTGCTGCACTCGGAAAAGTACTTTCTTGCCCCGTCTACATCCCCATTGGTCAGGGATTCTATGCCTCCTTCAACATAAGCATTGGTAAGGCTTTCATAGGAAGATACAAGCCATGGTGCACACCTGACAGCTTTTTTCCCTGATTCAATAGCCGATTCAATTTCTCCATAGGTCAGGTGAATATCTGACAGGGAAGAATACAAGCTGGCATCATAGGGACTCCTGGCCAGGGCTGCATTCATATAGTCTACTGCTGCCTCCCTATCCTTTTGGGCATTCTTCAAGGAAGCCAATGTAGCTTTAATATCCGCGGAAAAGGGGTCAAACCGGGAGGCTTCCATGAAGCTTCTCTCCGCAGCCTGAATATGACCTGCTTGAGCGTAGGCCACACCTTCTTTCGCATAGGCATTGGAAATCAGAAGACTCACCGGGAGGGCAAGAAAACAAATAGTCAGCACTGCTGTCCCTGCGATAAACCCCTTCTTTTGCCTGCCAGTATCCTTTCCCCCTTTATCAGGAACTTCCCCGGTATTTTGCCCTTTTCCCCAAACAAGGCCAAAGCATGTCCACAGCAAAATGGCCACGGCACTAAGAGCAAGGTCAAAGTCAATAAAGGAGTGCACTCCCAGACCGATACCTGCTGTAAAAATGGAAGCACCAAAAACCTTTCCCTCCAGAGTCGTTTCACTGCGGAAAATCTTCCAGCAGGTGATTACAAAGAGCAACCATACTGCTGCGTAAAGTATAAAACCAACAGTGCCAATTTCCGCCCAGAGCTGGAGGAAATGGTTATGAACCTGGGTAGAATTGTACGGGTAATCCTGGAACATCCTGTAAGAGGCCTCCCAGGCACCGCCGCCCAGTCCAAAGACGGGGCTGTGTTTAACAATGTCAAAAGCCTGAAGGGTCCAGTAGATTCTTAAAGCAGCACTCTGGGTTTCCAGTGTTATGTCTGAAACCCTCTGAGCAATGTGCTCAGGGAGCACTTTGAAGTACCAGGCTTGCTCCTCACCCGTTCCTGCTGCAGCCGGGGTACCGGTATCGTTACCCGGCAGCAGCATAATCCCCGCAATAACGACAATACAGATAAGACCCAGGGCGACAGCTCTCTTAACATTGATACCCTTTATACTTGAGCCCAGACTGGTTAGAGAACGCTGCCCAAACCAGTGAATTAAAATGCAAAGTGCCAGACAGGCCAGAAACCATCCCCAGGCAGTACCATATGACTCGGCCATGGCAGCAGGAATAACTCTTCCGGAACAAAGGACGGCCAGGGGTGCAATGCAGGCAATATGCCCCGCCCATGGAAGTTTCTTTTCCACAGGCAAACACAAAAAATACAAAACTGCCATACCCGCCGCTACAAGAAACCCTCCCCGGGAGTTGGTAGAGACGAAAACAAAGAGCAAAATAAAGTTCCCTGCCGCAAGACCAAGGCGTTTTATCCCGGGGGATGTAACCAGCCAATAATAGAAACCTAAAAAAGCGATGGCGGCAAGAAAAATTGCCAAGGCATTGGGATACTGGAGTGTGGAATATATTCTACCATTCACAAAGCCATCTTGAATATCTAGAATTCCCACAGCGGACAGGAACCCGGCCAAAGCCACACATACGCCGCTTAGATACAGGACTGCCAAAATAACATGCAAGGCCTTATTGTTCCGGACAAACTGGCCGGCTACCCAGAACACTATAAAATAAATGCCCATTTTCACAACTTCAGCCACAGCCAGCCGCAAATCGGCAGCACCGAATGAAGAAATAACATAGGCCAGGAGTAAACCGAAAACAGCATAGCTCTGGAGACCCCTAAAAAACCGGAAATCCTTTTCAGAAATCCGCCATAAACAGCAAGTTAAGAAAACTAATGATGCAAATAATAAGGTCCACTGCTGTTCAACCTTAAAAAACAGTCCTCTAAAAAAAGGAGGATAAAACAAAAGCACTCCAAAAGCAGCCAAAGCGGTATAAAATAAAGTATTGTCTCTGGATTCTTCCCTTATTAACTGTTTTTTCTTCCTTTGTTTTTTCGCCACGTTATTATCACCCGACTAACCAATAAATTTTATCCCCTGTTTTTCTGCCCAAATGCTTGCCCTTTCCTGAACCCTTTCTGAATAGAAATTAGCAAAATCCTGACTTTGACCGGGTTCACGATTCAGCAGCTGCTTAATGTAGGTTCTGGGTGCCTTTTCCGCAACAGCCTTCTGTAAATATTTTGCAAGAACTGGTTTATCTGACAGAGTACGTGTATACATTTCTACTTCATCCAGGAATTCTTCATGGCTGAGATAAGGTAAAGATATATAATTCTCAGGATTGGAATTAATCATATCCACGGCTTTTTCCACTTCTTCATCAGTTTGAAAGAGAGCAGAAATCAAAAAGAGCCTGTCATGTTCTAAATCAATAAACCACCTTTCATTCTCTGAGCCGTTTGCAATTGCCCCTGCTACCGCTCCTAAACTCACATTGATATTTCGCATTGCCCTGCCTCCTGTTCAAAAAACTGCAAAATTAATCTGCCTTTTAATATAAATGTTCGACTTAGTATTTTTACTTCCTCCCATAATTCGTTCCATAATCCCAATTTCCGGCTGTCAATTAGTTTAACAGAGTTTTTCATTAAGATTGAGGTCAGGCCATTATCTTACTTACCCAGCGGCTGGTGCAGCGCTGACACTGGGGACATTGGAGGAAATGCACACAATTGCCTGATACACGCCGAAGAGCCTGACTATTGGAAGCAGGCCAGAAGTTTTCCTCATAAGGGCTATAAGGGCCAAAATAATCGCTGACATGCCCCAGATCCTCCATATACTTGCCGCAGTCAGGGCAAGATACGGCTAAGGCGACTATTCCATTGCATACCGGGCATATCCTCTGCATTTTAATCCCTCCGTATACTTGGGGTATATCTTTATGGTGTCCAAAATAATAACCATCTTGCGAAAACCTACAAAAAATACACAGCCAGCATAGAGCTTTCGGCAGGGTTCAGTATACTACTGTTTCCGGAGGGAATAAAAAACCCTGAATAATAAGAAACAGGATACACAAACTTGTGCAAGTTTTTCTTCCTTGCCTTTTGCGAAGGACTGAAGAGCACTTGGATACGGATCCTGGCAAAGAGCAGTTACATAACCGGGAGGAGCAGGAAGGACACCCGGTCCGGCTAATTTGAAACAAAACGTTGATTATTTGGCAGCCCGGTTTGGATCGGCGTCTGCCTTTGAGATGTCCAGTGTGAATTGTAGAGTAAGGAAAAGGCTGGAAACAAAAATTACCCTGCATAAAATAACGCAGGGTAAAAAACTTTTCCTGATATTTACATGCTGCTGAATCAAGCAACCTTTCTATAACAAACCGTAGTCCTTGAGGCACTGTTCAAGTATCTTAGCTTCAGCTTCTTCCATTTCCACCAAGGGCAATCGTACAGGCCCCACATCAAAACCAAGGAGATTTAACGCCTTTTTCAATGGGACCGGGTTGCTGGCAATAAATAAGACTTTAAACAGCGGCAAGAGCTTTAGATTAATTTCCCATGCCCGGGAGGTATTCCCCCCCAGATATTCGGAAATCATTTCGCCGATTTCACTGCCCACAATATGGGAAGCAACAGAGACTACACCGTGTCCCCCCAAAGAAAGCATTGGCAGGGTAAAGGAATCGTTTCCACTGTATATTTTGAAATCCGGTCCGCACAGCTTCTTTATCTCGGCAGCCTGTTCCACATCATTGGCTGCCTCCTTGATAGCTATTATGTTATCAATCTCTGAAAGTCTTTTAACAGTTCGGGGCTGCAGGTTTAAGGCAGTCCTGGAAGGAACGTTATAAACCATTACAGGAAGCCTGGTAGCCTGGGCAATAGCTTTAAAGTGCTGGTAGAGGCCTTCCTGAGAAGGTTTATTATAATAGGGGACAACTGCCATGATGCCGTCAACACCCACTGCTTCAGCTTCTTTTGTGAGGGCAACGCTGTCCCGGGTGCAGTTGGTGCCGGTACCTGCCAGCACTGCAGTCTTATCCAATACGGCACTCTTAACAGTCTCAAAAAGAGCCACTTTTTCTGATTTTGACAGTGTAGGGCTTTCCCCCGTGGTTCCGCTGACAACAATTCCCTGACTCCCGTTTTTTTCGAGGTGTTGAGCAATTGCGGCGGCTTTTTCCAGATCCAGACCATAATCTTTTTTAAAAGGTGTTATCATCGCCGTCACTACTCTACCAAAATCCAGCATGTCGTTCACCTCATCTCATAAAATTTTATTCCCCAAGGCCAAATTCCTGGTGTAAGGCAGCGACCGCCGCACACATATCCCTGTTATCAACCAGACACCATATAGTGGTATAGGAGTCGGCAGATTGAAGTATTTGGATATTTTGCAGGGTAAGTGCCTTTACTATCCTGGCCATTACTCCGGGAACTCCGGTCATCCCCGCTCCTACAACTGCAACTTTGGCACAGCCCCTGCGCAAAACGGCATCAACATTAAACTGTTTCACTATTTCCAACACTTTATCACCTGTTCCATCGGGAACGGTAAATACTGTCCGGTCGGGTGAAACGTTAATAAAATCAATGCTGATGTGTTCCTCAGCCAGCTTTGACATAAATTTCATATTGAAACAGGGGTCATCCAGCCCTGTGGTGTCTACACACACCTGTGTTATTCCCACAATTTGTGTTACTCCCGTTATCAGGCGGTCCCCTTTGATGGTCGTCTCCTCGTAAGGCTGAAGGCTACTGGTAACCAAAGTACCGGGCTCATCAGTAAAGGTACATTTTATTTTAATCGGGACATTTCCCTGCATGGCGATTTCCACAGCCCGGGGGTGAATTACCCTGGCACCTTCATATGCCAGCTGGCAAATTTCGTTATAAGTTACCCTGTCAATGGTTTTCGGGTTGCTTACAATTCTTGGGTCTGCAGTTTTTAAACCGTTTACATCTGTATAGATTTCTACAACACTGGCATTCAAGGCAACACCCAGTGCCGCTGCTGTAGTATCACTGCCGCCCCTTCCCAGAGTGGTAATTTCCCCGTCTTCACTTACGCCCTGAAAACCGGCAACAACCACAATGTAATCCTCTTTGAGATACTTGGTAACCAGATCCGGCTTTACTCTTACAATATGGGCACTACCAAAACAACCGTCTGTGATAATCCCCGCCTGGACACCGGTAAGAGATATAGCCTTATACCCGACAGCCTGGAGCATTCCAACCAGGACAACGCTGGAAATAATTTCCCCGCAGGAAAGCAACAGATCTAATTCCCGGGTACTGATATCGTTATTTACTTTTCCCACAAAATCAATAAGTGAGTCAGTAGCATAAGGTTCCCCTTTTCTTCCTATTGCAGAAACGACAACAACCACTGAATGGCCTTTCTTTTTGGCAGCCAGAATCTTTTCAACGACAAGTTGGCGGCTTTCCAAAGTTCCAACTGAGGTTCCCCCAAATTTTTGGACAATAATATCCATCGTTACCTCCGGTTATACTAGGTTCTTGGCCACCAACAATTCAGCTATCTGAACCGTGTTGGTAGCTGCACCTTTGCGCAGATTGTCTGACACAACCCAAAGGTTGAGGCCGTTTTCAACAGTATAGTCATCACGTATCCGACCAACAAATACAGTGTCCAGACCAACACAGTCACACGGCAAAGGGTAATCAAAGTTTTCGATATTATCTATCACCTTTATCCCCGGTGCAGAGGCCAGTATTTCCCTGGCCTTTTCGGCACTAAGTTCTTTCTCCGTTTCAATATTAATTGCTTCACTGTGACCTGTAATAACAGGTACCCTTACAGTGGTAGCAGTAACCTTAATACTTTCATCTCCCATTATTTTTACGGTTTCATTAACCATTTTCATTTCTTCTCTTGTATACCCGTTTTCCAAAAATACATCAATATGGGGAAGTACATTAAAAGCAATCTGATGTGGAAAAACCTTTGTTGAAATCTTTCTTCCGGTGAGAACATCATTAGTCTGTTCCAGCAGTTCGGTTATGGCATCATTGCCGGCCCCTGATACGGCCTGGTATGTGGAGACAACAACTCTCTTTATTCGGGCAGCATCATGGAGAGGTTTAAGGGCTACAACCATCTGAATGGTTGAACAGTTGGGGTTGGCAATAATCCCTTTGTGCCATTCTACATCTTGAGGGTTTACCTCGGGGACTACGAGAGGCACTTCTGGGTCCATCCTGAAGCAGCTACTGTTGTCGATTACAACAGCGCCCCCGTCCACCGCCGCTTTAGCAAATTCACGGCTGGCACCTCCCCCGGCAAAAAGAGCAATATCAACTCCCTCAAAAGACCCCGGATTCGTCTCTTCTACAGTCAGTGTTTTTCCCTTGAACTGAACCTGTTTTCCGGCAGACCGTTTGGTAGCCAGTACTTTTAACTCTTTGACCGGAAAATCACGCTCATCTAATACGTCAATCAGTGCTTTACCTACAGCTCCAACTCCTACAACTGCCAGATTATACGTCTTCATAGTGGCCCCCTCCGCCGAACTGCTTTTTTAAAACAGCACTACGTTTTAGTTAATATATTCCCTTAAAACAGGCTGAATCTGCTTACCCTTAAGTGCCTCCTCCAGTGTCTCACATATCAGGTTCATATGCGCCACTAAAGAATTTGTTTTTTCCTCCGGGTTATCCTGACCAAAGGGAACAAAATAGATATTTTTCATGTTCAGAATCAACCCAAGATTTTTGGCGTTAATGCTCAGCCCATCGTTGGTTGAAATCCCAAGAACCAAAGGCCCCCCATTGCGCAGATGGGCTTTTGCAGCCATTAAAACCGGAGTATCGGTAATCCCCATAGCCAGTTTGGCAAGGGTATTACCGCTACAAGGAGCTATTATCATGATATCAAAAAGCTTCCCTGGACCAACGGGTTCAGCCTCCGGTATAGTGGTAATTAAATCATTCTTTGTCCGCTTACCAATCTCCTCCTTCCATTTAGCGGCCGAGCCAAATCGTGTATCTGTCTCGTTTACAGAATCAGAAATAATAGGTGTAACTTGCGCACCGGCTTCAACAAGCTTTTCCATCTGGTCCAATACTTTACCAATGGTGCAATGTGACCCAGTTAGTGCAAAACCGACCCTTACACCTTTCAGAGACATTTTTGTGCACCTCCAACACGCCCCTAGGTGGTATACTTTACAATCAGCTTTGGCAGTACTTCAGCCAAAAAGTTCCCAGCAGTCTCAGGAGCTACTTTCCCAGGCAGTCCAGGTGCCAGTATGGCTTTAATTCCCATCTCCTCTGCAGATTTAAAATCCGTCCCTCCGGGCGCCGAGGCCAGGTCGATAATCAGACAGTGCTTTTGCAGGCGTTGGAGTAATTTCCTTGTCAACACAAATGATGGGACAGTATTAAAAACTATATCCGCCCGTGAAATCGCCTTCTCAAGACAGTCAAAAGATACAGGCTCTAAGCACTGTTCATAAATCCGGGCCAAGTCCCGTTCACTTCGTGCCGCCACATAAGTATGAGCTCCCAGATTTTTGAGAGTTCGTGCCAAAGTAATGCCGACACGCCCGTAACCTAAGACGAAGCAATGGCTCTTATGAATTGTAAATGGAGTCTCCTGCATAGCGATTTGTATTGCACCTTCAGCTGTGGGGATGCTGTTAAAAACAGCTATTTCGTCCATTTCTGCAATTTCAATCAAAGGTACATTTTGCTTTTGGCACAGCTTTTTGAGATAAGGCTTTGCCACCCCTATAAAAACCGGGGTTCCCGAGAGCTTTTCTGCGAGACTCTCATCAAACACAAGCTTCTTCTCAGAATAAACAGCTCTGATTACTCCCCTGGCATCTGTTCCAGGCATAGGCATAATTACCGCATCCGCACCCTCAACTGCTTTCTCCGGGCTATCGCACAAAATGGACGGTTCTACAATTTGGTGGGCACCAAAGCCAACCACCTTTACTACGGCACCCATTTCTGCCAGTTTCGGAATAAAAACTAACTCCCGGTCATCTCCACCCAAAACTGCGATTTGTATACCTGTTAGGTCAACGTTCATAGCAAAGACGCCTCCCTGGAGAACTCCTGTCGACATTTCAGTATATGAAACAGCCTTTTTGGAGGTGCATATTTGTTAATCGAAGGCCGTCTCAAGACAAGTTTCAAGGCTAAAGACCCATTAGGTTTTCCAGCCCTACGACAACACCTTCCCTTTGGGGAGCTTCCTTGACAGCCAGCAGTACTCCGGGAATAAAAGATTCCCGGCTTATGGAATCATGTCTTATTGCCAAAGTTTGTCCCAGACCGCCAAAAATAACCTCCTGGTGAGCAACAAATCCCGGAAGGCGAATACTGTGAATGTTTATCCCCTCATATTCACCGCCTCTTGCACCAGCAACCTTTTCAAAACCTTTTTTCTCCTTTCTGCTGACACCCCTGCCCTGGGAAATCAATTCGGCAGTCCTCAAGGCTGTACCGGAAGGGGAATCTTTTTTCTGGTCATGGTGCAGTTCAACTATCTCCACGTTTGGGAAAAATCTGGCTGCATTTTTCGCGTACTGCATCATCAAAACTGCTCCGATAGCAAAGTTCGGAGCAAAAAATGCCCCCAGGTTTTCACTCTCGCAGAGAGAAAAAATCTCTTCCATTTGCTCCTCCGGGATTCCTGTGGTCCCCACAACGGGATAAACTCCCATTTGCAGAGCTGTTTTCACGTTAAATTGAGCAACATCCGGCACTGTGAAGTCAACCATTACATCGGGAACCGACCGTTGAATGGCCTGCTGGAGATCATTCTCAATTTTGATCCCTAAAGGCTCCCTGCCTAAAACGGTACCTACGTCTGTCCCGGTTAAGCGCACATCAACTGCACTGACCAGCAGGCAGTCAGGATCATCTAGTACGCCCCGCATTACTGCTTGTCCCATTTTACCTGCTGCACCTGTAACCAGCACTCTAAATTTTTCCATATAGCTGCCCTCCGTCCAATAAAATTTTAACGGTTGCGATTCTTCACAACCGTTTCCACTAAACCTGCTTCAAATATGGATACACCAGACAACGAACCAAGTTTTCAAGGTTATTATACCCAAATGTCCATTATAATTGAAAAAATGGTAGCATACAGCCAAAAAGTTGTCAACTAAATTGAGATCGCAATCCCCTCATCCCCCCGTCAAGTTCGACAATAATTACCTCTGACCCAATTCTCCTTACAGCTTCCCATGGGATTACTAATTCCTGTTGGTCTCCAAAAAAACTTTTTAGCCCCCCTCTGTGGGGAAGAATGATTGATTCGATTTGACCGCTTGCGTTGTCAATCACTAAATCGGAGTCACCTACCACACCGAGTCTTGAACCGTCCAAAAGATTGACAACTTCTTTTCCTAATAGATCGCTAAGCCTCATCTACTGTTCCACTCCTTTTTATAATGCGTGTCTTTTGACAATTCTCACCACTATTGGCTGTAAAAGAGCTGTTACAAGAGAAATACCCGCCAGTGCATCAACTTGGATACCGACTACTCCAATCTTTCCCGGGACCGCCAAGTCTAGAAATGAAAAGAGAAGGAGCAGAGATATATAGATTCCACCGGCAGTAGCTATTAGTTCCGCAAGAGCCACCGAAAGCATACTGTCCTTTGCTTCTGTAGGCAACTCAACGCCCCTGTATCCCCTTCTTGTCTTAATCCGGACTTTCGACTTGACTGCTACCCAAACAATAACCAGCAGACAAAGAGCAGCAATAATTTTCATAAACATCCCTCCCTGAAAAAATAATATGCTTGTTTGACCTGCTTAGAACCGAACAAAAAAAGAACCCTTATCGGGTTCACAGACTGTCGCTTAAATTTAGATATGGTGGAATTTTAAAAGGCAGAAATTCATTCATGGACCTGAAAGAATAAGACCCTTCGCTCTCGCTCAGGGTGACACATATGAGCCATTTCGGCATGGTACGGTTATTTCTCTGTCATCCTGAGGAGGCCAAGCCGACGAAGGATCTTAAGATCTCTGGCATAAGATTCTTCCTTACACTCATGACTTTGCCGCCGCAAACCGCGTGCAAGCTTGTCCGTAGCGGAAAAACACATGCAGCCTTGGAAACTAATTCTATAAAAACTTTTATCATTTAGTCGACCGGCAGCTTGTTTTCCTGCTGTCGTAGCCCGGTTTGTCCGACAGCCCCTCCTGGCGGGCAAAGTTTTCCCGGTTTTTTTCCAGGTAAGCCTGGTATAAATCTTCAGAGGATATTCCCGCCTTAATACACATGCTTACAAAAAAATGGAGGATATCCACCAGTTCCTCTTTAACAGCCTCCCTGTTAACTGACTCATCCTTCCACCACTTGAAGGAGACCTCGTCCAATAGCTCCCCCAGCTCGGAGACTACCGCCAGAACTTCTTTTTGAATCCACTCGTTCCAGGGAATTTCCGGAATATTTCTCCTCTTTATCAAGTCCGTATCAAATTTTTCCTGAAGTTCAAAAATTTTATCCAGTTTGTCGAACTTTTCCAATTTCTCCTCCTATGCCAAGCCTGCCATAGAGTCAATGGAATTCAGCGAGAACTCCCCTGAAAATGGTCCTACTACAGCCAAGCCGATATTTTCCGGGGTAAAAAGCCTTTGAGCCAGGTCATTGACTTCTTCCACTTTAACCTCCATAATCCTTTCTACTATTTCTTCAACTGTCAATACCCTGTTATAGTTTAACTCCGACCTTCCCATTCTGGTCATATGATTAGTAGCACTTTCCATGGAGAGAAGCAGCTCACCCCGGATCTGCTGCTTGCTCCTGTTTAATTCCCTTAGGGTTACGTTATTGACCTTAACGTCGGAAATAATTTTTATACACCTGTCAAGAACCTCGAAAACGTGATCCGAACTTGTCCCGGCATGTATGCACCATAAACCGGCATCATCATAGGAAGCTGAATAGGAATAAATAGAATAGACCAGTCCACGGTCCTCCCTGATTTCCTGAAATAAACGGGAACTTAGCCCCCCGCCCAAAATATTGTTTAATACTACCAGGGGGTACAAACTTGGATCTGTATGGGAAACCCCCGGAGTTCCAAGACAAATCTGAACCTGCTCCCCGGCTTTGGGAACAATTATTGTACTGGGCTTTATCTCAGGAGGCTTCTGCCTTAAGACCTGTCCCCGGGGTACCCTTTGCAGTAATGGAATTAACTTGTCCAGGACTTCTTCGTGTTTTATTCTGCCACAGGCAGTAATTACAATATTTTGGGCAATGTACTGTCTCTCTATGTAGTCAATTATCAAATCCCTATCAAAATCCATTATTGTATCTATAGTCCCCATAATTGGCCTGCCCAGAGGCTGGTCACCAAAAAAAGCCTTGGCAAAATAATCATGAACAATTTCATCAGGTGCATCTTCCACTGAGCGGATTTCCTCCGCAATTACTCCCTTTTCCCTGTTTATATCCTCATCGGTAAAAAGAGAGTTAAAAAACATATCCAAAAGGACCTCAAGAGCCTGGAAAAAAAATTCGTACAGTACTCTAATATAATAACAAGTGTACTCTTTGGTAGTAAAAGCATTTATTTCGCCGCCCAATTCTTCCAGGACTTCAGATATGTCCTTTGCAGAGTACGTAGGAGTGCCTTTGAACAGGAGGTGTTCAACAAAGTGTGAGACCCCGTTTTCCGATAGCTGTTCGTTGCGCGAACCGGTTTTCACCCAGATACCTAAATTTGCTGAGTTTACTTCAGGCATCTCCTCACTAATAATTCTAATTCCGTTATTGAGGGTCGTCTTTCTGACCAAGTTTATCCTCCTTCAACTGGCGATATATTGTTTTTAACCATTATTCCAGAATGATTGCCTCCAATATTTTTATAATACAATCTGCGGTATTCTCTTTTCTCACAGGCCCGGCAACAGCAACCGGTATTCGGTGCTTCAGGTTTGCATCTATTTCCAAATACCCTACTATTTCACCGCCTTTCAGCGGTAAATCGGGCTTATCCACCACCAGGAGTTTATCAAATTCCGCAAGCTTTTCCTTAGATACGGAAAAACAAACCTCTTCTACAGTAATCAAATCAACCTGATAGGGTTTTCCTCTTCCAAAGTAAAACGTACCAACCGCCGTGCCTTTAGGAATGGTAACAGCCATAAAATCCTCAAAGCCGTGGTTGAGCAGTCTGACAGAGTCCCAGTATCTGTCGCCGCTCCTAAGGACTACAGAAATCAACTGCCTGTCATTTCTAGAAGCAGAAGCCACCAGACACTGACCCGCTGCATTTGTTGTTCCTGTTTTTACTCCGCTTGCCCCCTGGTAGGAGGAAAGAAGCCTGTTGGTATTGTTCAGTATTCTTTTCTTTTTTGATCCTACTTTCGAAATGACCTTCTGTTTGGTGCTTACTATTTTAGCAAACTCAGGATTATCTAAAGCATAGTCAGTAATTACCGCCAAGTCGTAGGCAGTAGAAACGTGCCCTTTTTTTGTAAGGCCGCTGGTATTCTTAAATACCGTGTTGAATGCCCCCAGCAAATAGGCCTTTTTATTCATCAGCTCAACAAAAGCAGTTTCCGACCCTGCCACTGCTTCAGCCAGAGCTACCGAAGAATCATTTCCTGATATCAAAAGTGTCCCCCATAATAAATCTTCAAAAGTAAATACATCACCCTCCCTAAGATACATTGAAGAACCGCTTTTTGAAGCGGCATACCTGCTGACCACAACTTTATCTTTCATAGAACCCATTTCAACAGCTATAATCCCGGTCATAATTTTTGTTGTACTTGCAGGAGGCCTCCGCTCATGGCTGTTCTTTTCGTACAATATTTCTCCTGTATCCCTGTCGTATAAAATTGCCGACCTGGCGGTTACATTGGGAACCGCAGCCAAACAGGGCCTTTCCGAAAAAAACAGATTGCAACAAATTACCAGCACTGCCATGATTACAATGAACCTTCTACGTCTGATTGCTGCACACCTCTTCGTTGTCTTATTTTACACATTAATTATTTTGGCTTTTAGCACCTGCGATTATTTGTGATATTTTTTTAAACTGGTACCCCTGGGCTTTCAGCTCTTCAATAATTATTGGCAGGGCTTTTACCGTAACCTCCCTGGGATGCATAAGAACTATGGCACCATTTTGTGCATTAGTCACTACTTTGTCCGCTATTCCCTGTACCGTGCTCCCTTCTTTCCAATCAACAGTGTCTATAGTCCACATTATAGTTTGATATCCCAGGTCCCACGCCGCTTCAACAACCCGTGTACTTGACTCTCCATAAGGAGGGGCATAGAGTTTTACCGGGTTGTCAATTATTTTCTTGAGGGCTTCTTCCGTCCTGATGATTTCCTTCTGGTTTGCCCCAAACCCTGTTCTGTCAGGATGGTTATGGGAATAACCGTGATTACCTACCTCATGTCCCCCACGATCAATGTCTTTAACAATATCAGGAAATTTATCGGCAAACCTGCCGGTAACAAAAAAAGTGGCCTGGATTTTTTCCTGCTCAAAAATTTCCAGCATTTGTGGAATGACCTCTTCCCCCCAGTCCACATTTACTGCCAGGGCTAAAGCTTTTTCATTGGTACTGCCCTGGTAAATGGGCTCCAAAACATTAACTGTATGCCCTGGTCCCGGGTAAAATTTCAGGAAAAATCCTAAAAAGGCCAGCCCAATTAATAAGACTGCCAAAATAAAAAATAGTTTCGTCCTATTCAAAAACACATAGAACAAGGGGCTCATCCTCCTGGAATTAGTAACTGGTTAAAGTTATGCCTCCCAGGAAGTCCACTATGCAAGCAAAATAAAACCATAAACCCCTGGGTTTATGGTCCGTAGTTCTATTTGTTTCTATTGAATTTTGTTTTGTTCCGGTGGCGGTTTCCCGGCCGTTGGTTTTGTCCTCCTTTTGAATTTCCCCCGCTTAAACCTAACGCCTCTTTTCTGGAGAGTTTTAACCTGCCCATCTGATCCAAACCTGTAGCCTTAACCATAAGGCGGTCACCTACTTTGGCTACATCCTCAACCTTTTCAACGCGTCCTTCAGCCAATTGAGATATGTGAACCATTCCTTCCTTGCCAGGCAGACCCATAACACCTGGGATTACTTCTACAAAGGCACCGAAATCAGTAGTACGGGTTACAGTTCCATTATATATTTTCCCAATTTCAACTTCTGCGGTAATGCATTCAATAATCTCCAAGGCTTTCTCAGCTGCAGTTTGGTCCACTGCTGCAATATAAACTCTTCCGTCATCCTCAATGTCTATTTTTACCCCTGTTTCCTCGATAATCTTCTTGATTGTCTTCCCACCGGGACCTATTACGTCACGGATTTTTTCAACATCAATCGTTGTTTGAATTATTCTTGGTGCATAAGGCGACAGTTCTTCTCTTGGAGCAGGAATGGCTTCAAGGATTTTAGACAAAATGAAAAGCCGTGCCTCACGAGCTTGTTCTAGGGCCCGTTTCAAAATCCCTTTATCAATTCCGGTTATTTTAATGTCCATATGCAGGGCCGTTACGCCCTGTTCGGTTCCCGCCACTTTAAAGTCCATATCTCCCAGTGCATCTTCAACACCCTGAATGTCCGTTATTATAGCAACATCATCTTCTTCTTTAATTAAACCCATGGCTATACCGGCCACAGGGGCTTTAATGTCCACACCTGCGTCCATTAGGGCTAGTGTACTGCCGCAAACGCTGGCCATGGAACTGGACCCATTGGACTCCAATACCTCCGATACCAGGCGGATAGTATAAGGGAATTCTTCCTCTGAAGGCAGCATCCTTACTAAAGCTCTCTCAGCGAGAGAACCATGCCCAATTTCCCGCCTGCCGGGTCCTCTCATGGGCCTGGCCTCACCTACGGAATAGGGCGGGAAGTTATAGTGGTGCAGATATCGTTTAGTTTCTTCAACACCAAGTCCGTCAAGTATCTGTTCTTCTCCAAGGGCACCAAGAGTTGCAACTGTAAGCACCTGAGTCTCGCCCCGGACAAACAGTCCTGAACCGTGTGTTCTTGGAAGTATTCCCACTTGGCACTCTACAGGCCTAATTTCATCCAAACGCCTTCCGTCAACCCTCCTGCCCTCATTAAGCATCATGCTTCTTACCAGTTTCTTTTCAACGTTATCAATAATACCGGACACCTTTTTTTCTAATTCAGGATTCTCTTCAAACAGCTGCTGGTTGGCTTCAATAACCTGTTCCAAAATAGAATCCTTTGCGGCATCCATGGCATCTTCCCTAGGATGCTTGGCCATTCTTTCACTGGCAATGTTGTCGATAGTTTCCTTCAAGACCTTTTCAGCCAGGTTGCAAACCGAAGTTTCCAGGTCAGGGTCAATACTTTCAACGGCGATTGCCTGTTTCGGCTTAGCAATCCCTAATTCTAGAGCCTTTTCCCTGAATTCCAAAATCCCATCGATAATATGAATTATCTCTCTATGGGCAAATTCAATAGCATCAAGCATTACGTCTTCAGGCAGTTCGCTGGCTTCAGCATCAACCATCACCACTGCCTCTTTAGTCCCGGCAACGACCAATTCAAGTTCGCTACCTGTTTGTTCCAGTTCGGGGTTCAAGATAAACTCTCCGTTTTCCATCCCCACACAAACAGCAGCAATAGTCCTTTCAAAAGGAATATCCGAGAGAATTAAAGCTGCAGAAGCACCGTTAATAGCCGCCACATCGGGCCTGTGATCCTGGTCAACAGAAAGGACAGTAGCTACAATATGTACATCATTGTAGTATTCTTTGGGGAATAAGGGTCTTAAAGGCCTGTCAATAAGCCTGGCTGACAGGGTGGCTTTTTCGCTGGGTTTTCCTTCCCTTTTTATAAAGCCGCCGGGTATTTTTCCCACAGCATACAACCGCTCTTCATAGTCAACCGTTAAGGGGAAAAAGTCAATTCCTTCCCGGGGTTCCTTGGATGCGGTTACCGTTACAAGAACAACGGTATCGCCATAACGGACAAGAACTGACCCGTTTGCTTGAGTAGCCAGACTGCCGCTGTTAAAAAGAAGCTCACTTTCGCCAATAGAAATAGATTGTACTACATTTACTCTGTTTTTAAGCATTGCAGAGTTATAACCTCCCTATGTATTTTAGCAAATAATTCAATTTATTTTTTATTATATCCTCCCAGAGTAGGCAAAATACTCCGTTACCTCATAGAGACTCTCCGGCAAAAAAAAGAGCGGAAACTTCCGCTCCAAAACTTGCGTCCTTCCGCAGTTTAACCAATGGTGAGAAGCGGAAAAAAGCTCCGCTCTTTTACCTGCGCAAATTCAGCTGTCCAATTATTTTACGGTAGCGTTCAACATCGTTGTCCTTAAGATAATTAAGGAGACCACGGCGCTGGCCTACCATCTTAAGAAGGCCCCTCCGGGAATGATGATCCTTCTTATGCTCCTTCAAATGTGCGCTGAGTTGGTTAATCCTCTCAGTCAGAATTGCAATTTGAACTTCAGGAGAACCGGTGTCATTTTCATGTAGCCTGTACTTTTCAATAATGTCGCTTTTCTGCTCTTTCAACAGGGCCAAAGTTGCTGCACCTCCTTTTTTATATACCCCCTTAAGCCAAGTATACCGCCGGAGTATTCGGCATTCCTAGCCTAAGGTTCAATCTTAATAAATTATAGCTTATATCACATTAATTAGCAAATTTCTTTCCCCGGCATGTTATTTTCCAATTATGGTGATTACCAGGCGCCCGTTGAATACATCCTTAGCTACAATATCAAAAGTCCTCCCGCCGGCGGACACGAATCCCCGGAAGCGGGTTGCAGCGGGAATATACCCTGGGATACTTAAGGCCGCTTCAATAATGTCCCCAGTGTCAATATTACTCTGACGCAAATCACCCATTCTTTTTTTTGCGTGTTGAGAAATTATTATTCGCATGGCCTATTCTCCCTGTTGCAGCAATCCGCCAGCGTCAGTACCCCTCCCTTTTCCTGAAAAACAGGCACTTTAATACAGGGAGGTTAATACCAATTTACGTAGGGAATCAGTACTTGGTGAAAGTTCTGAAAAAATAGGCCGATAGGTAAGCAATTTCAACAGAAATCTATCGTCAAGCCATATCCTTCCGCCTACCGGCAGGTCCCGGGAACGCCAGACCTCAGCCCGATTAGGCAGGTCGCCCCTTTGGGAGGGGATATAAAGCCTGCTTCGGAAATCCCAAACAATCCCTTAAGCCTCGGAAAAGCCTGGGGGTTTGCCTATTAAAAATTATTCTTTTAAATGGGCTGCCAGAGCTATATCCCTGGCTATCTGCCTCTCTAACTCATTGACATCAGAAAATTTTTTTTCGTCCCTGATTCGCTTTTTCAAGTGAAAGGTCAATTCTCTACCATAGAGATTCCCCTGGTAACCAAGAAGGTGAACTTCAAAACTCAAATCATTGCCGTTTACCGTAGGTCTTAAACCAATATTGGCCACACCTTTGTATTGATTACCGCCAACCTCAGCCTTTCCAAAGTAGACTCCAGGCCGGGGCAGCTGGATTTCTTCTGTTATAAGCAAATTTGCAGTAGGATACCCCAACCTCCGGCCCAAGGCGTTGCCATGAACCACCTCTCCCATATAGACCGGCCAGTGCCCCAGGCACTGCTGAACCTCTTCAATTTTACCTGCCTCCAACAGACCGCGTATGTATGTACTGCTAACAGGTCTTTCGTCTATACAAACCGGTGGTATCACCCGTACCTTATAACCAAAGCTTTTCCCCAACTCCTCCAGCAAATCAGGGTTCCCGCTCCCTTTACAGCCAAAACTGTAATTATATCCAACATAAATAAGGGAAGGGGCAAAAGGGCCAACAATGTAACTGCGTACAAAGTCAAAGGGGCTCAAATCTGCCAAATCCCTGTTGAAATCCAATAATACCAGCAAATCCACCCCTAAACGGCTTATCAATTTGGCCTTTACAGAAGGTGGAGTAAGTAGTTTTGCGGGCATATGGGGTTTCAGCAGCTGGCTGGGGTGGTTCCTAAAAGTAACAACACAGCTTTTACCGTTCAATTTTTTAGCTTCAGAGACCATAGCGGTGATAATTTCTTTATGGCCTATATGAACACCGTCAAAATTGCCCAAAGCAATAAAATAGTTTTCGGTACCCCTTGGAGGCAATTCCTTTATTATTTCCATCAGCAAACCTCCCCCAATATCAGGCTCCTGCCCTGCGCCCTGAAAATATCCCTACTTAATCAGATTAAAACCTTTTTGGGCTTTACAAGACAGGCACCGTTGTCTTCCCGGGAAAGGATTCCTATTCCAACCAAC
>LFRM01071331.1_pt4 | contig 23323 bp, 20 predicted proteins | sample 618341 | NCBI WGS metagenome assembly LFRM01 (sample SAMN03654438, study PRJNA283298) | anaerobic digester metagenome | isolation source: pool of bioreactors CSTR01a, CSTR02a, and CSTR03a thermophilic anaerobic... | place: Denmark: Kgs. Lyngby | collected 2014-05-21 | reverse complement strand
AATATTTATGGTATAATATAATTAGTCTGTTAATGTATAAAAATCAAGGAGGACAGTATGGGATTAATAAAAGCAGCAGTAACTACTGTTGGAAGCGGTTTAGCAGATCAGTGGTTAGAAACCATTGAGCCTAATGACCTGTCGGAAGGTGTTGTCTTTACCCAAGGCGTAATGCTAAAAAGGGGTAGGAAAGGATCCAACACCAAGCACACTGTAGATGCGATATCAAATGGCTCTATTATTCACGTACCAGAAAATCACTGTGCCCTCCTTGTTGATGGTGGTGCTATTGTAGACTATACTGCCGAAGCGGGTATGTTTGAGGTTAAAAATTCCTCCATGCCATCACTTTTTTCAGGCAGTCTAGGTGATGCTGTTAAAGACACCTTTGGTCGTTTTAAGTTTGGTGGAGATACTCCACTTAAGCAGCAGGTCTACTATGTAAACCTCCAAGAGATGAAGGGTATTAAATTTGGAACCAAGAACCCAATTAACTACTTTGATGAGTTCTATAACTCTGAGCTTTTCCTAAGAGCCCATGGAACCTATACAGTTAAAATTGTTGACCCAATTCTATTCTTTAGAGAGGTTTTACCTAAAGGTGGTGGAACAATTACCATGGATGATATTGCCCAGATGTATATGTCAGAGTTCTTAGAGGCTCTGCAATCATCTATTAACAGCATGTCAGCAGATGGTTTTAGGATCTCCCACGTAACCTCAAGAAGCCAGGAACTAGGCGAATATATGGCTGGGGTTCTTGATGAGAAGTGGCAAAATCTTAGAGGGATGGATATCCAGTCTGTCGGTCTTGCTTCTATCTCCTATGACGATGAGTCTAAAGAACTTATCAACATGCGTAACCGTGGTGCTATGTTAAGTGATGCCACTATAAGAGAAGGTTTTGTACAAGGCACTGTAGCCAGAGGTATTGAGGCTGCTGGTAGTAATGAATCTGGAGCTATGGGAGCTATGATGGGAGTTGGCATGGGTATGAATGCTGGTGGTAACTTTATGGGAGCTGCCTCTCAGTCCAACCAAGCCCAGGCTGAAAGAGAGGCTATGCAGGCTCAAATGAAAGCCCAGCAAGAAGAACTAGAAAGAATGAAGCAGCAGATGGCAAATCAAAATCAAGGTGGTGGTCAGGCTCCTCAAGCTACAGCTGGAGCTGGAGCTGGAGCTTGGACTTGTCCTGAATGTTCTACTGAGAATACAGGTAATTTCTGTATGAGCTGTGGAACTAAAAAACCTGAAGTGCCAGCTGGGTCTTTCTGTTCTAACTGTGGCCATAAATTTGAAGGAGAAAAACCAAAATTCTGTCCTTCTTGTGGAACTGCCCAGTAGGAGGTTCTAATGTCTCTACTAAACTATAAATGTCCTTCCTGTGGGGCTTCTATAACCTATGACCCCAATCAGGATATGGGACACTGCGAGTTTTGTGGCTCAACCTTCACCCTAGATGAACTTGAGAAGTATAACAAGGAAGACCAGGGTGAGGAAAAAGCAGTAGGTCAAGATGGGGCTCAGGAAAAAGTCCAGGATGATGAAGAAATTTCTGGATATACCTGTGAAAACTGTGGAGCAGAGGTGGTGAGTGATACCACCACCTCTGCCACTTTTTGCTACTACTGTCACAGCCCCGTAATTATTAAGCGTCAACTGGCAGGGGACTTTAAGCCGGACTATATAGTACCCTTTGCTATAGATAAGAAGAAAGCACAGGAGACCTTTTTATCCTGGGCAAATAAACAAACCTATGTTCCTCGTAGTTTTACTGAGGATTCCCAGCTTGAAAAAATAACAGGTGTTTATCTACCCTATTGGTTTGCAGATGTTAAGACCAATGTAAATGTAAGTGGAGTGGGAACTACTACTAACGTCTATACTCGGGGAGATACTGAGTATACAGAGTATATGGACTATGCTGTAAATGCCAATGGGGATTTTGATATTAAGGGTATTCCTGAACTGGCCTTTACTCAGATTGATAGGGATCTTGTAAAGAGTGTTGATGATTTTTCTTCAGCAGAGCTGAGGGATTTTAACATGCTTTATTTATCGGGCTTCTTTTCTGAAAAATATGATATAGATAAAGAAGAGGTTAAGTCTAGTTTTCTAAAGCAGGCCCAGTCCTATGCTGAGGATTATGTTAATTCACAATTTGCTCAGTATGATAGTGTGAAAAGGGATGTTGACCAAGTTGACACAAATATTGAAAAAATATCCTATGTGCTTCTACCTACCTGGGTTCTTACCTATCAGTACTTAGACAAGAACTATGTTTACATGCTTAATGGTCTTACAGGAGAAGCTTTTGGTGAGCTGCCCGTTGATAAGACCAAACTGGGAATCAGGAGCGGGCTGATATTTTTAGTAGTGATGGTCCTAGCCCTTTTAGGAGGTAGATTCTTATGGTAAAAAGAAATTTCATTATTTTCCTCCTACTGGTACTTCTTATTCAGCCAAGTTTTGCCTTAAATCCTAGAATAGTTGACCAAGAAGGCTTCCTTACCGATGAGGAAGTTCAGGAGATAGAGACTTTCATGGAGGGCCTTGAAACAGCCTTCAAGATAGAAACAGCTGCCTTTTTCCTAGAAGACCAGGGAGTGGATTTAAGGGATTACATCGAAGAAAACTATGACTGGGATGGAAATAGGTATGTTTACTTTGCCTATGACATGGATAATTTCTATTATTATGTGGGATCTTCAGGAATAGCTGAAATCGATGAGGATGTATGCCTTAGTCTTGAAGAAGAGCTATTGGATGAAGGCCATGTTAGTGGTCTAGCCCTGCTTAATAGTTTTTACTTTAAGGTTTATGAGCTTCTGCTTCCAAGTCTAGGAGGCCAGACCCTTGACATTGCTGAGGAGGTTGGAGAAGTAGTAGGAGATGAGCCTGAGGTAGAAGATGACTATGAAGAGGAAGACCTGGTAGAAAACCATGTCATGATCTATCAAAGCTTTGAGTTTTGGACTGAGGAAGAGCTGGATATGCTCAGAACAAAAGCAGAGGAGATGGCTAAAAGAAAAGAGGCTTTTATAGCTCTTGTAGCCCTAGATGAAGATCCTGGTCCTAAGACCAGTGACTATGCCTCTATGCTGCTTGAAGAGTATTCAGATCTACCCGATGCCGTGGCCATGGTTGTTAATATCTCTACAGATGAACTTGGTCAGGCAGGATTTGGTAGAGGTGAGTCGATACTTGAGGATGAACCTTACTTAGATGTACTTGAAAATGTTGTAAGCTTTATAAACAATGATGTTAATTATGGAGCCGGGACCTACTTCATAAGTAGCCTGCAAGACAATCTTCCTTATGAAGACTCAGAAGTCACTGACAAGGAAGTTGCAGTTTTATCAAGTGGTAGTGTCTATCTAGAAGACAGGGCGGAGCTTTGGAGCCCAGAAGAAAGAAAGACTCTATTAGAAGAGGCGGCTAAACTTGCTGAGACCTATGGCATTTCAGTGGCCCTAGCTACAACAGATAATAGTATGGGCAAGACCTCTGAAGCCTATATAGATGATATGACAGATGAACAGTTTGGGATTAACACAGACAATGTTGGTTTTCTAATTGATATGCAAAATAGAAGGATCCATATTTCTACCTCTGGCAAGGCTATCGATGTGCTTAATGATAATAGGATAGAAAAGATGCTTGATAGGACCTTTGACCAGGTCAGCGATGAAAAATACTTTAAAGCAGCCCAGGTCTTTATAAAAGATGTTGGAAACTACTTTGAAAAGGAAGGGCCAAATGAGTTATCAGCTACCGACGCCCTAGCAGGGATAGGAGTAGGTGGAGCCTCTGGCTTAGGCTTCTTTACTAAGACCAAGAAGAAGTATCAAAAAAAGGCCAAGCCAAAGAACTTCCAGTATGTTAATAACCTGGTTGGTGGTTTTTCTCCAGTTCGGGGAACCCTTCTTAATAAGAGGGTTACTTCTACAAAGATTGCCTCATCTTCTGGGGGATCTAGTGGAGGTGGGTCTTCAACCCATACTTCTAGTGGTGGTGGAACCCATGGAGGCGGAGGAAGAAGTTTTTAGACTAATCACGGGGTGGCCTAGCCACCTCTTTTTTTAATGAAAATAGATTATATGATTTTACCTTTGGGTATTAGTTACTAACAGCATTTAGTAAAAAAAAGGAGCTTTTATGAAAAAAAATGCAGTTATAACGGGAGGCGGATCTGGTATGGGGCTGGAAACAGCCAAGCTACTAGGTGATTATAGCCTTATACTAGTGGGGAGAACTGTATCAAAACTTGAGGGAGCGGTTGAAGAATTAAAGGCGCTAGGTATTGAGGTAGAAGCTTTTCCAGCCGATATAAGTGATTATGATTCAGTAAAAAATCTTGCTAGCTATGCTGCTAATAAGGGTCAGGTAGAACTTGTTCTTCATGGGGCAGGAGTTTCCCCCCATATGACAGATGCAGAAAAGATTTTTGAAATAAATAGTTTGGGAACTGTATATATGAACCAAGCCTTTGGAGAGGTTATGGAGGGGGGCTGTATTTTAAATGTTGCCTCTATGGCCGGCTATATGCTACCAGAAGCCCATGCCCCAATTGATTTATACAAGCTAAGCCTTGTAAGTCCACAGGAGTTTTTAGGGGCGGCAAAGGCCATGCTAAATTCTATGCCTGAAGAGACCAGCAGGGGATCTTCCTATACTATTTCTAAGCACTTTGTCCGATGGTATACAGAGAAGATGGCCCTTCAGCTAGGTAAAAAAGGAATTAGAGTGGTTTCTATATCACCTGGAACCTTTTCAACTCCAATGGGAGAAGTAGAAGGAAAACAGGCCGAGGCCATGGCCCTTATGGGAGCCCTTGGCAGGGTAGGAGAGCCCATTGAAATAGCCAAAATGATGAATTTTATTCTAAGGGATAGCTACCTAACAGGCACAGACGTCCTCTATGATGGGGGAAGTATTGCAGCAGTAAGGGAGAAGCAGGCTCAGTAAAGATCTACTTCTAATCTGCTTACTCATTAGATAGAGGGTTAGTTACAAGTAAAGGAAAACACACCTAAACCCTAAAATTGGTATAGGTGTGTTTTGTCATTTATCCCATGCTTTCTTACATCTTACTTAAAGATTCCAGCAGTATTTAGTATTCTACTACTGTAGAGGAAAAGAACATCACTATTTTCGAAGTCCAGATAGTCTCCAATAAGTTCAGGCTTTATATACCTTAAATCCACCAGGCTGGTTTTATTGTAGGCCTCCATTAGTAGAGGGGCCAGGCTTGAGCCAAAGGAGTCCCTGAAGATAATAAGATTTCTATCAGAGCTTGCTTGGGGGTTGTCTGCGATAAGTAGGGCTGCTGGCCCTGAGAGGAAGATGTCATAGGGGTCTCTACCTTCTAGCTTTTCAAGATTATAAACTTTATTATACTCATCCTTTTCAAGATTATAAACCTGGATTTCTTCCAACTCTTTTTTATCAAGGTAGACTAGTTTGTCTCCCTGAAGCTTTAGACCAGACTGGCCATAGTAGACCCCTAGAAAGGTCTTTTTTGTATCCCTTATTTCATAATTAAAGTCTACTAATTCATCAATACCCATAGTTTTAGCAAGATCTTTAGCTAGAGGAAGAAGTCTCTCTTGGCGCCAGTGGAGGTCGCTTTTATAGTAGTCATCTATTCCTAGGTTTTTTCTTAGGTCAATGAAGTTCAGATTACTTTTTTCTTTCATATAGCTAAAGAGCCTATCGTAGTCAAGGCTGGGGTAGTCATCCCCCGCCAGGTAGTAGTTCTTATCAGGGATAAGGGCGAAATAGACTTTATTATCCTCTCCTAGATAGCTACTTCTAATCTGGTTTATCTTATCTATTGATTGGTCCAAGGCATTAAGATTTAGCTCATCATCAAGGCTAGAAGCCTGGCCATTTTTGATGTAGATACCATTATTGTCCTTTTGCCTTAGAATCTTGGTGTGAACCTGGGCCTTAAGCTGTCTAAACATGAACCTCTCTGGGAACTGGTCCCGGCTATAGTTATCAAAGAGGTCCATAAATTTGCCAGAGCCAAGGCTAGAAAGACTTAGTTCTGGAAACTGGGCTAGGATTCGCCTTTCATCCTGGGAATAGTCCTGAGCTGGTGTTAGCCAGACCAGGATCGAAAGAAGAAGCCAAATGGCTATGACAGCTAGACCTAGTTTATTAGTGTTTTTCATAGTTCCTCCTAAAACCTAAAGTATAAAAAGGGGTTGTAGGCTGAATCCACCAGGTAGGCAGTGACGATAAGTAAGAGGATTAGGATGGAGCCTGCCTCTAGAGCTCCCCTTAGCTTCTTATTAATTTTTAAATCCTGCCAGTACTTTTTTGGTAGGCCTGAGGCTGCCAGAATCCCGATAAATACAAGGGGTCCAGAACTTCTTAGTAGATAGAGGGACTGACTAGTTGTAAGCTCATTTATTTTAAACAGCCAGCCTATTCGCTCAAATGCCAGGCTTAAAGAGGGGGAATCAAAGATAATAAAGCTGATCATTACAATAAAAAGTGTATAGATTCTTCTTACTGGGCTAGGTAGTCTTTCCAGGGGCACTGATAGATAGAGTTTTTCTAGAATCAAAAAAACTGCAAAGAAGAGTCCCCAAAAAATAAAGTTCCAGTCAGCCCCATGCCAAAGGCCCGTTAAAAACCATACGGTAAAGAAGTTAAAGATCCATCTTTTTTTACTTACCCTGTTTCCTCCTAGTGGAATATAGAGATAGTCTCTAAACCAGGTGCTTAGTGAGATATGCCAGCGACTCCAAAAGTCCTGGATGGATTTTGCACTGAGGGGATAGTTAAAGTTCTCTAAGAAATCAAAGCCGAAAATCTGTCCAAGGCCCAGTGCCATATCACTATAGCCTGAAAAATCAAAGTAGATTTGCAGGGTGTAACTAATGGCGTAGAGCCAGGTAAAAACAAGGCTATTGGCACTTGCGCTACTATAGGCGAGGCCAATTTCACCAAGAAGATTGGCCAAAAGGACTTTTTTAGCCAGGCCTAGGATAAACCTTCTAAAGCCCAGCCAGAGTCTTTCTAAGCTGTGCTGCCTATATTTAAGACTTTCTGCTATCTGGCTATACCTTACAATGGGACCTGCTACTAGCTGGGGAAAGAGAGAAATATAGGTGGCTAGATCAGTATAGCTCCTCTGAGCCCTGGTTTCTTTTCTATAGACATCTATGGTGTAACTCATAATTTGGAAGCTATAGAAACTTATACCTAGGGGCAGGGAAACTTTTAGAAGCGGCAGGCTGGTTTTAAAAATATGGTTAACGTTATCAATAAAAAAATTACTGTATTTATAGTAGCCTAGAAGCCCCAGCTGGAAAACTATGGAAAGTATTAACCAAAGCTTTGAGTTTTCTTCATCCTCTTCAATTCTTATGCCAAGCAGGTAGTGGACCAGAATAGAAATCAGCATAAGCAAAATAAGCCGGGGTTCCCCCCAGCCATAAAAGATAAGTGATGCAAGTAGAAGGACCTTGTTTTTAAGTCTATCTGGGGCTAGGAAGTAAAGTACTAGCACCAGGGGTAAAAAGTAGTAGAGAAAACCCAGACTAGAAAATAACATTAGTTAAGCTCTAAATCAGGAGGGCCAGCCACTTCTTTAAAGGCAGCCACCATATCACTGGAAGTCACCATATCACTTAGTTCACTTGATACCATAAAAAGCATAACCAGGTCTCCCTTGGTAACTACCTTGATATCATCAGCTCCTACACAGATCCATTTTCTGGGGTCTATTCCCTCCCTCATCTCTTTAGCCACTTCTTCACTTTTAGAAGAAGAGCTAGTTCTTACTAGGACCAAGGAGTAGGCCTGGGCACCAATCATAGTTTCAGATACAGCTATTTCCTCAATGTTTTCACTGCTATCAAGGCCGCTGTAGTATTTGAGGTTATCAGCATCATTCATATTTACATCAATCTCTCCAACAGCCAGGCCTGGGTCTTTTATCTCATAGAGTTTTTCTATAATGGCCTGGAGACTTTGTCCCTCAAGCACCTTTTCATCTATGCTTGAACCAGAGCAGCCCGAAATAAGTAGAATTAGAGTCATAATAATTATTAGGATTTTTTTCATAGTCTTCTCCTTTTAGTAGTGGATATAAATCCCCAGTAGCTTATTAGATACACAGGGACAAATAAAGAAAATTACCAAGATTCTTTGTAAAAAGACTTGGGAAGGATTTTAAAGATCCTCTCTACTGTAGAGGGCTGCAGCAAAAAAGGCAGTTAGTGGCATGGTAAGCACCAGGGCAATTGAGCCAAGCAGGGCTTGGAGGAGGTCTACAATAATTAGCTCGGTATTAAAAAGGATAATCATGCTAGAAGAGCTTACAACCCTGATTAGCACAGAGCTGATGGATCCCCCAATATAGGCTAGGACCAGGGTATTGGTCATGGTCCCCATTAAGTCTCTTCCTATAGAAATGCCAGATTTATAGAGCTCTTTAAAGCCCACCTTAGCATGGAGTCTTATTTCATAGAGGGAGGAGGAAATATCCATGGCCACGTCCATGACAGCTCCTAATGCACCTATGGTTATACCAGCAAAAATCAATGCTCTAAGGTCAATAGGCATGGTGCTGGCCATTCTATGAAGGGCCAGGGTGGCATCATCATAACCCCCAGTAAGGTGGAGAAAGCTTCCTAAGCCGTAGGATAGACCAGCTGCCACCAGGGTTCCAAATACACATCCAAGGATGGTAACCAGACTCTTGTCACTCCAACCGGTAATAAGATAGATGGTTATAAAAATAGAGTAGAAGGCCGTTACCAAGGTCCAAAAATAAATACTGGCGCCCTGAATTATCATGGGAATAAAGACAAAGAAAATCATAGCCACAGTTAGTACTAGAGCTATAAGTGAGTTAAGCCCTTTTTTAAGGCCAAGGATAATCAGGATTAGGGCTAGAGCCACTGCTACTATGGTAACGTAGCCTATCCTGTGATAACTAGCCATAACCCAGTTTTTTTGACCCTGGCTTTCTATATTGACAAGGACAACCCAGTCTCCCTTTTCTGCTAGCTTTTCATTGGGGATTAGGTTGGCAACCTGCTGGTAGGCCAGGACTTCTTCCTTACCTACCTTAGCCTTGAAACTGACCTGGGTGCTGGTTATGCCTCCCTGGGTTTGGTCTGCAATCTCCTTATTTTCACTTATATCTAGAACCTCAGTTACCTTAGCCTTGACAGTCTCAAGTTGCTGAGCCTGGTTCAGGGTGGAGGGCTCTACTAAAAAGTAATATAAGGCAAGAATAAAGACTAGGGCCAGGATTACCGCTGGCCATTTTTTTGAGTTTTCCTTCATTATTTACTCCATAAATTCCACTATACTCAGATTATCGTCTTCATAGCTTTGAATCTTTATTTTCTCGCCTATACGAAGTTTTAAGACCTGGCTTTGAAGATTTTCTGCTGTGGTATAGTAAATTTTTTCATTTTCTAGAACCGTAAAGAAATAGACGCTATTACCCTCAAGGATTGCCTCCTGTATATCTTTAATAGTTACTTCTTCCAAGAGGCTTTCATCTCCAGACTTACTGGGATGGTTCTTAATATAGGCTCTAAAGAGTTCAGGCACCGATTCTCCTACTAGGACATTGGTAAACTGCTGGGCATCTACTAGGGCATACATCTTAGCTGTCTTAGCCCTATCTTTAAGGCTCATAAAGTAGACTGGCCTGTCTTGGATATTTAGGATGACAGGGAAGGTAGGAGTATATTCTTTTTCCTGGACCTTGCCCTGGGCTGAGTACATGGCTGCATATTCAGTGGCCGAGGCCAGTGGATAGAAGCGGGCTTCCTTGGTTCTAAGATTAACATAGTAGAAACCCAGGTTTGACTCATCACTTCTAACCGAGGTCACTCCAGTAATTAGATAGATATCATCACCTATGGAGATATAGTTATAACCTTCGGTGGTGGAGGTGACATTTCTTTGGCCAAAGACTGAGTTTATAAAGCCCCCTGAATAAAGGCCCCTTTGGTCCAGCTGGTTTATGATAAGCTCCGTGGGATAGGCCCTGTCCACCCAGGTGGGTAGATCCTCTATTTTGTAGCGGCTGCTTTTTCCTGTATGTCCATCGGTTATAATGGCAGATTTTACATCGCTGCCTCCAAAGACTCCAATAGTTTTTGAAATAATTGGGGTTACATAGTAGGCCTTGCCAGTTTCATCTATCTCAAAATTGGTTTCACCTAGGATAGCAAAGGGATACTGGAACCTAACCTTACGGTAGATGTTGCGCATTAGGTAGTCACTGGCAGAATAGTAGATGGACTCCTCCAGCTTAACTACCTTTCCCTCCTGGGAAGTCATATCCACAGAAACATAGTATTGTATTCCATCGCTTCTATTGGTAATATACTTAATTAGGTCAAAATACCTTAGCGGAGAAACTCTAATGGGTTTTTCATTTAGGGTTATCTGGGAGTACTGGCCATCAATTTCAAACTGGCTAACTAGGTCTGTTAGGGAACCCAGATGTTTTTCACCAATAATAGCTGCTGTCTCCCTATCTACTATAGGGACCTGGGAAATAGAAATCTTCTCAATTTCATCCTCAAATATACCGGTTTCTACCCCTATGAGCTGGGAATAACTTCTTGCTCTCAAAATAGGACTTGAAATTATTGAGAAAATAATGGGTAAGATAAGTAAAAGCGTTATTATAGTTATAGTTCTTTTTAGGGCTTTGGCGCCTAGTTTAGGACCAAAGAGAAGTCTAAGACCTGTAAAAATAAGGATAGTGAGTATTAAAAAACTATAGAGTCCTGGGGACTGGGGGGAGAGAGAAGGTAGGGTAAAGAAAAAATAAAGGCCCATGATAAGTAGGGTTAGTAAATAACTAATCCAAGCCCTTTCCTTTATACTTCTTTCATATTTTTCTTCAAAGCCTTTGAAGAATTGATTAAACTGTCTCATAGCAGCTCCTTTCTTAATAGTATATTGATATCCTAATAATTATTAAACTATCAAAGATAGAAAAAATAGGAGATAAGATGAAAAAAATCACTTCGGTTCTTATTATTGTCCTCCTCTTAGTATTTGTCATATGTGAGTTTTTACCAAGAGAGGTAATAGAACCTATTTATTATAGCAAAGAAATAAGCCAAAAGGCCAAGGAATACAATATAGACCCTTTTATCATAGCTGCGGTGGCTAGAACTGAGAGTAGCTGGGTTTCTAGTGCATCAAGTTCTGTGGGTGCTAGGGGCCTTATGCAGGTTATGCCAGATACAGGCCTTTTTCTTGCAGAGCTAAGAGGCCTTGAGCTGGATATTGATGAGCTCTATGAGCCTCTTGTTAGTCTTGATTATGGAACCTACTATCTTAAAATGCTCTATGATGAGTTTGGAGACTGGGACCTGGTCTATGCCGCTTATAATGCAGGCCCAGGCCAGGTTCGAGCTTGGTTAGAGGATGAGGACTATTCATCTAATGGCAGGCTGACCTACATCCCTTTTGAAGAAACTAGAAACTATGTGGATAAGGTCAATCGTCACCTGGAAAATTTTAAGAAGAGCTATAAAAAATTTCCTCAGGACTAGGTCTTGAGTAGGTTTTTTATCTCCTGTATACTAGGAACAAAAGGGAGGTTTAAATGAAAAAACAAAAATATGATATTGAAGATAGGGTGCCTGTAGCCCTCCTTCTTCCCCTAAGTCTGCAGCATACCTTTGCCATGTTTGGAGCCTCGGTACTAGTGCCAATTATCTTCCAGATTGATCCTGGTATTGTGCTTCTAATGAATGGTATCGGGACCTTGTTATTTATAGTAGTAACAAAGGGCAAGGCGCCAGCCTATCTAGGTTCATCCTTTGCCTTTCTTGGTCCAGCGGGACTTATTATTGCTACCCTTGGTTTCTCCTATGCCCAAGGGGCTTTTGTTGTTACAGGCTTTCTTGGTTGTATTCTGGCCTGGATAATCTATAAATATGGAACAGACTGGATAGATATAGTTCTTCCTCCAGCAGCCATGGGTGCTGTAGTGGCCCTTATAGGTTTTGAACTGACCTCTCTAACAGTTCAGGGGGGAGCTATTGGCGCCAACATTATGGTAGAAGGGGCAGGCTTTGCGGATGTGGCAGTATTTTTAATAACTCTTTTAACAGCAGTCTTTGGTACTGTTTTATTTAGAGGTTTCTTCTCTACCATACCTATACTTATTGCCATTGTAGCAGGCTATATCTCGGCAATATTCTTTAACATGGTGGACTTTAGTCCAGTTCTTGAAGCAGGGCTTTTTACAATCCCCCACTTCCAGTTGCCCCAGTTTGATATGGGAGCTATTATTACCATGCTACCTGTACTTCTAGTTATAACCAGTGAGCATATCTCCCACCAGGTAGTAACTTCAAATATTGTTGGAAGGGATCTTTTAAAGGATCCTGGCCTTCATAGGTCAATCTTTGCTGATAACTTTTCAACCATGCTATCTGGCCTGGTAGGAGGAGTTCCCACAACCACCTATGGTGAAAATATTGGGGTTATGGCAGTTACTGGCATCTACTCAGTTCAAGTAATTGGGGGTGCTGCAATTATCTCTATTATAATGGCCTTCCTAGGGCCTCTAGCTGCCCTGATCTCCACCATACCCGGCAATGTAATTGGAGGAGTCACCTTCTTACTCTATGGTATGATAGGTGCTTCAGGAATTAGACTGCTGGTTGATGCCAAGGTGGACTACTCACAAAGTAGAAACCTTATTCTAACCTCCGTGGTCTTCACCACAGGCCTAAGTGGCCTATCCATAAGCATGGGTTCCATCCAGCTTTCTGGTATGGTGCTGGCCTCTGTGGTGGCAGTCCTAGTCAGCCTGACCTTTTACATCTTTGAAAAACTGGGCCTTCTTAATCAATGAGGGGCCTGGCAGCAGAGCTAAAAAAAGAATTTGGCTTTCGCCTGGTTAAGCTCCCTTTAGATGGGGGTTTTAGCTGTCCCCATTTAGAAAGTGGAGGCTGCCTCTACTGCTCGCAGAAGGGCTCTGGTGATTTTACCTCACCTGGAAGTATAAAGGACCAGCTAGCCCTTCAAAAGAAAAGGCTAGCCCACAAGGGAGAGGGCTTTATTGCCTATTTTCAAAACTTCTCTGGAACCTTTGCTCCACTAGACTACCTTAGAAGGGTCTACTATGAGGCCTTAGATGATAAGGAGGTTCTGGCCCTGGCCATAGCAACCAGGGTGGACTGTTTGGGCGAAGGAGTTCTGGAGCTTCTAGAGGAGCTAAATGAGAGAACCTTCCTGTGGATAGAGCTGGGCTTTCAGAATATAAATCCCTCTGTGATGGAGGCAGTTAACCTTGGCTATACTGAGCAGGATTACAGGATAGCCATGAAAAATCTGAGAAAAAGAAATATAAGGGTAGTCAGCCATATGATAATTGGCCTACCAGGTTCTAGTCTTGAAGATGAGCTGGCTACAGCCAGGGCTATTCTTGATGAAGCTAGCTGGGGGGTTAAGATTCACAGTCTCTATGTGCAGGAAGGGACTGGCCTAGCTGAGCTTTATAAAAAGGGGAACTACATCCCCCTGGAATTTGATGACTATATTAGGAGGGCCAGCAGGGTAGCCCAGCTCTTTGGGGATAAGGTGGTTATTCACAGGCTCACTGGGGATCCACCTAGAGGCCAGCTACTAGCCCCTGACTGGGTTCTTGATAAGAGAAGGGTACTAGGGACCCTTCAAAAGGAGCTGGCTAGGCTTAATAAAGAAATGCTAAAAAAGGAAAATGAATGAAAAGTAGAAAACTTACCCTCTATAGCCTGGTAACAGCCCTCTATTTAGTGCTGAGCCTGGGATTTGCTGAATTTAGTTTTGGGCCCCTGCAGTTTAGGCTAGCTGAGCTTTTAAACCTCCTAGCCTTTTACAATCCGGGCTTTATTCTTCCAATTACCTTGGGGGTTGCACTTAGTAATTTTTTTAGCCCCTTTGGCCTTGTGGATGTTGTTGTGGGTAGCCTGCATACCTATTTAAGCCTTAAAGCCATGACATATGTTAAAAAAGACTGGTTAGCAGCCCTTTTTCCCGCTCTATTTGCCTTTATAATTGGTGGGGAAATAGTAATGGTTTCTCAGGTTAAGCTGAGTTTTATAGTAATAACTCTGCAAATAATGACTTCGGAACTGGTACTGGGACTTATAAGTGTACTTATCTATAGAAGTGACTTTATGCAGAGGCTAATAAAAGAATATTTGAGGACCTGAGAGGTCCTTTTTTTTTATGGGTATAAAGGGACAAGGAGGTTTCTATGAAAAAACGAATCAATCTATACGAGCTAATTAAAAGCCAGATGGAGGATAACCTCTTCTTATCCATCCTTATCCTACTTTTGGGTCTCAACCAGCTAGTCTATAGTTACATTCCTGGTGCCCTACTTTTAAACCTACTTTTACTAGGCTTTATTTTTCAGGCCTATAACACTAGTAATAAAAAAACAATTCTTTTAATAGGCGCTCTAGCCCTACTAGGCCTATTTGGTCTTGGTATTAGTACTGAATTTGAGTTTTTAAGAGAGTCTATCTATTCCCTAGCAGTTCTATGGATAACAGTAGGACTTATAAGCTTCACCTTAAAAAAGGAGAACTTTCTAGAGGAGTTTTACTTCCAGGCCTTTAGGCTGGCCCTGGCCCTGGTTTATTTTACCATCCTCTATGTGGCCATCTATCTTATAAGTTTTCTTATTGACCAAATTTTCTTTTTAAACCTACCCTATGACGGGCTAATATTTAGAATGGCCAACAGTTTGGCTTCTATGCTGGGCCTTTTTGTCCTCTTTTCTAAAAGACAGAAGGTGGCCATGGGAGGTTTCTTTCAGCCTCTTTTCAAGAAGATTTTGCCCAAGCTTAGCCTAATCCTAGGGGCCCTAGCCCTGGTTTACCATCTGCAGATTCTTCTTGGCTTTATTGAAGTCTACTACTCTGGTGTGTTTTATCTTTTTATGGGGCTTTTCTTCTTTGCCTATCTTCTATCCTTTTGGGGGGAGGAAGATTCCAAGGAAAAGAGTATTATACTGGTATTTTTTATGGCTCTAAGCCTACTTCATATCCTGGTAAAGGCTGATATCTTTTCCAGGGTTCAAGTAAGCTATACTAGTAGAGGGCTCTATCATGACCTCTTAGCAAGTCTAGCCTTTATTGTATATGGCCTGGTCCTGCTTAAGGATAAGAAAAGGTTGGGGGACTTTAGATGGTTGGCTGTATTTTTAAGTCTGCTCCTTTTTCTTCCTCCTTTAGGTTATAGTCTATATGATAGGTATGGCTTTGATGAGATGGCCACTAAGAGTCCATCAATCTTGGCGGAGTTTAGCCTGTCTCCTGGTCCAGCAGAGCCCCAGGATAATGACTATGTTAGCTTCTATTCCTTTAGAGAGTCGGGTAGAATTGAGGATATATCTGATTATAATTATCTTTATGACCTCTATTTTCAACTGGAAGATGAGGAAGATTTTTCTGATAGGGATATAGAGATATCCATGGTGGATGAAGGTCGTAAGATTCTGGTTGTTAGAGGAAGTGAAGAAGAGACAATAGATATGTATAGTATAGCCAAGGAAGACTTCGATCAGAAAAAATATGTAGAAAGTCCTCCCAAGGTCTTTGAAGCCCTAGGATTAAAGCTGATAATTTATGACTATTCTTATAGTAACAACCACTACTATATAGAATTAAGAGTACTGGCACCTTAGAAAGGAAGAGATGTGGAAATAAACAAAAAGGCCCTGGCCTTAGTTGCTCTAATAATTATTGCCTTTGTAATTATTATTTGGCCAACAAAGAAAATAGAAGGCCCAAGTTTATATGAGCCGGGTCATAATATAATAGAAGAAGGCAAAGCTGAAAGTCAAACCAGCCAGGTTGAAACTGAGGTTCTTGAGGATTTTGAAGGGGTTTATTCTGGAAGAATTGAACTTTCTTCAATAGAACTGGTGGCTAGGACCTTTCTAGCAAAAATTCCCGTCGCCCTAGCAAAAAGTGAGTTAGAAGATAGTCTAAAGGATGGATTTCCAGTGGACTTTATCCTGGAAGAGGATGGCAGTTGGGAGCTAGATCTGGGCAGGGCCTTTAGCCAATATCAAATTACTTCTATTATATCTACTTCTGAGGATAGGATTAAAAAAGAAGATGGTATCCTAGCTGCCAACAGATCCTTTTATATTCCGGATCTTGATGATTATCTATATCTTAGGTTAAATGGTAACCTTCTAGATAAGCTAGAGGGAACCTTTATTCTTGAAGGCGAGAACAAAAATATGAAACTGGCAGTTATAGGGAGCTATAAGCTTATTAAGAATTAAAAAGATTCAAGCAGTAAAAAGAGCCTCTAGGTATTAACCTGGAAGCTCTTTTTTTGATTATTAGAAGTTTAGCATCAGTCCGGTAAGGAAAGTTACAATACCCACCGTGGAGTTCTCAAATCTCTTGGTGGCCTCCATGGGGGAAAGGTCCCAGTGGCCTGCCTTTACATAGTCTACTGCAGAATAGAATCTTCTGTAGAGGGCCAGGATAAAGGCCAGGGCGTGGCTGGCTACTTCATTGGTGCAGTAGTCTGGGGCATTGGCAACATAGACACCATTTTTACTGGCCGCCTTAATGTTTGCTGCATCAAAGCCGATGCTGGCGGCGCAGTAGGCCTTGAGATCTAGGGCTTCATAGAGGTCCTCATCCATGGGCTGGTCCCAGCTAACAAGGACACTGGCACCTCTAGCGACTTCTAAAAGTTCCTCTCTAGAAAGGACATTCTCTCCATAAAAATGAAAGTCTGCTTCAGGAGATTCTTCCAATATATACTGCTGCATTTTTTTGATGTCTGCGGGGACCATGCCTGGTACCCCACCGAAGATTACTCTACTTGTCATTTCTACCTCTATTTAAAGATATCCATCTTTGCAATTCTATCAAAGGCCTCATTGATAATGTCTTCTCCAACTGTAACTGCCAGTCTTATATAACCCTCTCCTATTTCACCAAAGGCGTGACCTGGAATGACCAGGACCTGGGCCTCTTTTAGGAGCCTATCTGCTACTTCCTGGGAGCTTAGTCCCGTAGCCTTGATGTTGGGGAAGAGGTAGAAGGTTCCCTTTGGGGGCAGGATGGAGACATTCTTAAGTTCTTTTAGTCTCCCATAGGCACAAAAGACCCTGTTTTTATATTCTTCTATCATAGGTGGCTGGATTTCATCTCTTAGTCTTAGGCCGTGGAGGGCAGCTCTTTGTGAGATAGAGGGAGCAGTAAAGACATTATTCTCATTGATGTCCTTGATTACATTTATCATTTGGGGATGGGAAAGGATATAGCCTATTCTCCAACCTGTCATGGCGTAGTCTTTAGAAAAGCTTCCTATGGTAATAGTTCTCTCCCTCATACCCTCTAAAGTTGTAAAGGGAATAAAGGGTTCAGTAAAGCTAAACTTGGTATAGATATCATCGGCTATAACTACTAGGTCATGTTTTTCTACAATTTTGGCAATTTCTTCCATGGTCTTTCTAGTAAGGCTAGCTCCAGTTGGATTACAGGGGCTGTTGAGAATTATTGCTTTAGTTCTATTTGTAATAAGAGCCTCAAGCCTATCACCATCAATTTGATAGTCCTCATCCTCCAATAAGTCTAGAAATACTGGAATTCCTCTGGCCAGTTTTACCTGGGAGGGATAGGGGGTGAAGTGGGGGGAGGGGATTATTACTTCATCTCCATCATCTAGGATGGCTTCTAGTACTAACCACATGGCGTGGCAGCCAGATGTAGTAATCATAATTTCATCGATAGCTAGCTTATAGTCATACTCTTCTTTATAGTAGTCCACTAAAGCTTCTCTAAGCTCTACCATGCCATAAAAATTGGTGTAGTGGGTGTAGCCGTCCAGGGCGTCTTTAAAAGCAGCTTCAATAATTCTACTATCAGTGGTTAGATCTGGGTCTCCCAGGCTAAAATTAATAAGGTTTGGATAGAGCTCAAGTAGGTCACCACTGGCTCCCATGGCTGTGGTTTGTGAGTTCCAGTATCTTTTAGAAATATGTGGATGTTTCATTCTTCCTCCTCCTTATGTGGTTATGAAAATTATGAATAATTTATTAAGGCCTAGTATATAGGAAGATGGTCTCTTGGGCAATTGGTTTTGGCTTATTAGAGCGAAGGACCTATTTAAATATAGAGTTTTTCAACCTAGCCTGGATTTACCTTGTCTTTAGAAAGGTCGGGTGCTAATTATCCCTAAAATGTTATAAATACCAGGTAGAGTCCCCTTAGCTGCGGGAATTACTTGACAATTTATTCAAAAAACTTTACAATAAATACAATAACTCTTAAATTTTTAGGAGTTATTAGTATGTTACGAAAATCTATGGGCTTGACCCTTAGATAATAAAAGGAGGAAGTAAATGAGTAAGAAGTTAATTTCTTTGTTATTAGTTCTTCTACTAGCCCTAGCGGTGGTTGGTTGTGGCAATAGTTCAACCCCCCCAGCAGAAGAGCCAAAAGAAGAAGCTGAAGCTCCAGCAGAATCCCCAAGCGAAGAGCCAAAAGAAGAAGCTGAAGAACCAGGTGAAGAAGCAGGTGACTACAAGATTGGTATCGTTACAGGAACCGTATCACAAGGTGAAGAAGAGTTTGAAGCAGCTAGAAACATGGTTGCTAAGTATGGCGATATGGTAAAACACGTTACTTATCCCGATGATTTCACTAAAGAAACTGAAACCACAATTGCTCAAATCAAAGGACTGGCTGCAGATCCTGATATGAAGGCTATTGTTATTTGTCAGGCTGTTCCAGGAACAGTTGCAGCTATTGATGCTGTTAAAGAAACTCGCGAAGACATCATCTTTATCGCTGGTGCTCCTCACGAGGACGTTGATACTGTTGCTGAGCGTGCTGATATTTTTCTAGACGTTAACCAGTATGAGCGTGGAAATTCAATAATGCAACAAGCCTATGACATGGGTGCAAAAACATTTGTACACTACTCATTCCCAAGACATATGCAGATGCAACTTCTAGCTGCCCGTCGTGATATCATGAAGGCAAAAGCTGAAGAACTTGGAATCGACTTTGTAGAAGTTGACGCTCCAGACCCAACATCCGATGCTGGTGTAACTGGCGCTCAACAATTCATCATTGAAGACGTTCCACGTCAAGTTGAAAAATACGGCGTTGACACTGCTTTCTTTAGTACTAACTGCTCCATGCAAGAGCCTCTAATTAAGGGTGCTGTTGAAACAAAGGCTATTTATCCTGAGCAGTGCTGCCCATCACCCTACCACGCCTATCCAGGCGCTCTAGGAATTGAAATTCCTGAAGATAAGGCTGGGGATGATGAGTATCTAAGTAATGAAATCAAGAAAGCTATTGAAGAAAAAGGCGTTTCCGGACGTTTTGCTACTTGGGTAGGTTCAGCCAATGCTAACATGATCTACACTGGCGTTAACTATGCTATTGAATATGTTGAAGGCAAAATTGACCGTGTAGACCCAGCTGCTGCTGAAAGAATTCTTAAAGAAACAGTTGGTATTGAACAAGATAAGATTAAGGTAGAACCTTATACAAATGCTGATGGTGATGTTTTAGAAAATGTCCTGTTCTTTGTACTAGGTAGTCAAGTATTCTAGACCTTAAAGAGTAGGGGTCGTGAAAACGACCCCTCTTTTTTACTTTAAAACAGGAGGAACCTATGGCCCTACTTGAAATGAAAGACATTTCAAAATCATATTCTGGGAATCAAGTACTTAAAAATGTGAACTTAACCATAGAGCCAGGAGAAATCCATGGACTTATTGGAGAAAATGGTGCTGGTAAATCTACCCTGATGAATATTCTTTTTGGTATGCCAGTAATCCATAATACGGGTGGCCATGAAGGACAGATGTTCATTAACGGGGAACCCTTTACCCCCAAGTCTCCTATGGATGCTATGGCAGCAGGAATAGGAATGGTTCACCAGGAATTTATGCTTATTCCAGGTTTTACTATTACTGAAAACGTTAAATTAAATCGTGAGAATACCAAGGAAACTATCCTAGGAAAGGTTTTTGGTAAAAAGCTAAATAGATTAGATAGAGAAACTATGGCTGAGGATACTAAGATAGCTTTAGAGAAGCTACATATGAACATTGATGAATTTGTGAAAATCCAAGGCCTACCCGTTGGCTATATGCAGTTTGTTGAGATAGCCAGAGAAATTGATAAAAGAAATTTACAGCTTCTTATTTTGGATGAGCCCACAGCTGTTCTTGCAGAGAGTGAAGCAGAGAAGTTTTTAGAGGTTATTCAGTCCCTTTCAGAAATGGGTATAGCAATTTTGTTTATAACCCACAGACTGGATGAGATTAAGTCCGTATCCCATGGAATAACAGTTCTTAGGGACGGTGAGATGGTACTGGCAGAAAAAATTGAAAATATATCCCTTGTTGAGATGGCCAGAGCCATGGTAGGACGTAGTGTTGAGTTATCTACAGAGGAGCGAAGAGATTTATCCGATGCCCCTGTTCATTTAGAGCTAATAGATATGCATGTAAAAATGCCCGGTGAAGAAGTCAAGGGTGTGAGTCTTGAAATCAAAAAGGGTGAGATCTTTGGTATAGGTGGTCTGGCAGGCCAGGGTAAAATTGGAATATCAAATGGAATTATGGGTCTCTACCCAACTACAGGTAAAGTTATTAAATCAGGTCAGGAGATGAAACTCAATTCTCCAAGAGAGATGCTTGATAATAATGTTACCTTCCTCTCTGAGGATAGAAAGGGTATGGGGCTTCTACTTGATGACTCTATAGAAAACAATATTGCCTTTGCTGCTCAGGAGATTAAGGATAAGTTCCTTAAGAAAATCCTAGTTGGTAGATTTTTAGATAAGAAGGGAATTACAGAAAATGCTGTAAAGATGATTGAGGAACTAGATATCCGTTGCACTTCAAGCAAGCAGCATACAAGGAGACTCAGTGGTGGTAATCAGCAGAAGGTCTGTATCGCCAGGGCCCTAACCTTTGAACCTGATATTTTGCTTATCAGTGAGCCTACTAGAGGGATTGATATTGGAGCTAAGAAACTGGTGTTAGATACTCTAGTACATCTTAGTAGGGAAGAGGGGATGACAGTTGTAATGACCTCTTCTGAACTGGCAGAGCTTAGACAGGTTTCAGATAGAATTGCAATTATTTCTGATGGTAAGCTTCAAGGCATTTTTAACCCCGATGAGAAGGATGAGGTTCTTGGACTTGCCATGGCAGGAGATGATTATGAGGAGGTACTAAATGACGCTTAAAACCCTGTATCAAAAAATAGGTTTTCCAAGACTCATAATCACGGTCTTCTTTATAGCTTTGTTAATAGGGGCTGTAGTACTTAATATTCCCCTTGCAGGCCTTTGGTCAAGTATTTTTGTAAGATTTGGTATGAATGCCATTTTGGTCCTGGCCATGGTGCCTGGAATTAGAGCTGGTATAGGTATTAACTTTAACCTTGCTTTAGGTATTGTACTTGGTCTTTTAGGAGCTATTCTCAGCTTTGAGTTTGGTTTCCAAGGCGCCACAGGATTTTTAGTGGCCAATGCCATTGCACTTCCTCTAGCTGCCATTGCTGGTTATCTCTATGGCCATATGCTTAATAGAGTCAAGGGCGATGAAATGACAGTCAGTAACTATATCGGACTTTCTATAGTATCTTTTATGTGTATTGTTTGGATTATTCTACCACTGACTAATAGGGAGCTTATTTGGCCTATGGGGGGTAAGGGACTTAGGGTTACCATCTCCATGGAAAATAGCTTTGGAGAATTCCTTAATAATCTTTGGGCCTTTCCCAAGGGCGCAACAGGAGCAAGTTCCTTTGTTTTTCCAACGGGCATGATTGTGTATTTTGCTCTTTGGGCTGCTATTGTTTGGGCCTTTAATAGATCCAAGGCAGGTTCTGCAATGTCAGCAGCTGGAGCTTCCGAACTATTTGCTACCTCCAATGGAGTCAATGTAAATAGATATAGAATACTTGGAACTATGATTTCAACAATCTTGGCTGCTGCTGGAATTATTACCTATGCCCAGGGCTTTGGCTTCCTACAGCTATATAGAGCCCCTCTATATATGAGTATGCCGGCTGCTGCTTCTATTTTGATAGGGGGGGCCACCCTCAAGGATGCCAGGATAATACATGTTATTATTGGAACTTTTCTTTTCCAGGGTCTCCTGGTTGTAGCCCTGCCAGTTATTAATGTTGTATCAGGAGGAGACATGGCAGAGATAGTAAGGGTTATAGTATCTAATGGCATAATCCTATACGCTCTGACCAGGGGAGGAGAGGAAGCATGATTGTACCAGCAGTATTTGCAGTTATATGTATAGCAGGATTCATGGTTTCAGGACTTAAGTTCAGCTTTGTCCTGGAAGAGGTCCTTTTTAGAGTTTCAAGAAATATGGTACTGGTTCTATCCCTAATAATTCCTGTTATTACAGGTTTAGGGTTAAACTTTGGGATCGTTCTTGGAGCCATGGCTGGCCAGGCAGGACTCTTCTTTATTGTAAGTAAGAAGATGGCAGACCTGTCAGGTATTTTCGTGGCCATGCTAGTAGCCACACCTATAGCTATAATTCTAGGCTATTTAGTAGGCCTAGTCTTAAATAAAGCCAAGGGTAAAGAGATGATTACATCTATGATCCTAGGATTTTTTGCCAATGGTATTTATCAGTTGATCTTTATAGTTTTTGTTGGAACAATTATTCCAATTAAAAATAAGTCAATCCTTATGCCATCAGGCCAGGGCCTAAAAAACACAATAGACCTAGTCAGTGTTCGTAAGGCCTTAGACAGCGCTGTATTTGGTAAGCTCTTAAACACAAGGCTGCCCATTATGACCTATCTATTCACTATTGCTATAGCAGTAATCATGTACTACCTCCTCAAGACCAAGCTTGGCCAGGATATGAGGGCTGTAGGCCAGGATATGGGAGTAGCAAGAGTAGCAGGTATTAATGTTAATAAAACTAGGATTATTGCGGTAATTTTCTCAACAGTACTTGCAGCTTGGGGACAGGTTGTTTTCCTACAGAATATGGGAAATATCAATACCTACTCCAACCATGAGAATGTTGGACTTTTCTCTGTTGCATCTCTACTTATTGGAGGCGCCACAGTTAACAAGGCGACCTGGCAACAGGCCCTTCTTGGTACCATACTCTTCCACACCCTCTTTATCATATCTCCTGTAGCTGGTCAGCAGCTGGTAGGGGATGCTCAGATAGGAGAATACTTTAGGGTATTTGTGGCCTACGGTGTAATTGGTCTGGCTCTAGTCCTTCATGCTTGGGAAAGCAACAAGGAAAAGAAAAAGAAAGAAGCCGTAG
>LFRM01344940.1_pt1 | contig 23356 bp, 19 predicted proteins | sample 618341 | NCBI WGS metagenome assembly LFRM01 (sample SAMN03654438, study PRJNA283298) | anaerobic digester metagenome | isolation source: pool of bioreactors CSTR01a, CSTR02a, and CSTR03a thermophilic anaerobic... | place: Denmark: Kgs. Lyngby | collected 2014-05-21 | reverse complement strand
GCTGAATATAATACATATTATTAAAAAGCAATGACCAAGAACTAGTAGCGGTGATTTTCTCCTTCAGAGAGCTTTCGGTTGGTGCGAGAAAGCAGGATAAAATGTCGTGAATTCGTCTTGAGAGCTGCACACTCAAAGGCTGATTTGAGATCATGCCCGGTAGGATGTGCCGGAATCCAACCGTTATTGTGGAGGAGCAATGATAGTTGCTTACTGAGGTTGTATATTCAACGAAAACAAGGTGGTACCGCGAAGAATAATTCGCCCCTGTTATTACAGGTGGCGATTTTTTTATCTAAAAGTCAATAAAGACCTGCAGGTTTTATTGAATAAATATTATTAGGAGGAGTTGTAAAATGGGGAAAATTGTTAAGATTTCGACTTTGGTGCTCGCCGCCGCTTTATTGGTGGTAGTTGGTGCAGGATGTTCAAGCGGAGAGGAAGTAGAAGGGGAAGCTGAAAAGTATAATATCGGTATCATTCAATATAATGAACACATCGCGTTAGATACCGCTCGTGAAGGATTTGTAGCAGCACTTCAAGACAATGGCTACATAGATGGGGAAAAAATCGTCCTTGATTATCAGAATGCTCAAGGAGATCAGAGTAACCTGTCGACGATCAGCGATCGTTTTGTTAGTAATAAGGTGGATTTAGTATTGGCGATCGCTACACCTGCCGCACAGGCAATTGCTGGAAAAACTACGGAGATTCCGATTCTGGCTACCGCAATTACAGATTTTGAAGCTGCCAGGTTAGTAGAATCGAATGAGGCTCCTGGTTGTAATGTTAGTGGAACTACAGATATGAACCCTATCAAAGAACAGATCGATCTTTTGGTGAAATTAGCTCCGGAGGCTAAAACTGTCGGGGTACTGTACAGCTCTAATGAGGACAATTCTATTTTACAGGCGTCTATCGCTAAGGAAGCCATAGAAGCTTTAGGCTTGACCTATGAGGAAGCAACAGTAAGCACATCCAATGATGTCCAGCAGGCAACTCAATCTATTGTAAGTAAATGTGATGCCATTTATATTCCTACAGATAACATTTTTGCTTCAGCTATGCCTGTAGTACACGGGGTAATTGCGGAATCAAAGACTCCTGTTATCTGTGGTGAATCCGGAATGGTTAACAGTGGAGGTTTGGCCACTTTAGGGATCAATTATTATGATTTGGGTTATCAAACCGGTTTAATGGCAGTTAAAATCCTCAAGGGGGAAGCGGAACCGGCTACTATGCCTATCGAATCAGCTAGCGGCTTTGATTTTGCGATTAATGGTACTGTAGCTGAGGAAATAGGTATAGAAATCCCTGCTGATTTACAGCAATATGTGACTACGGCAGAAGGTTCCGCAAACAAATAATTAACGTAGAAAAACGACTGAATAACTTTTGATTAAACTTAAGGAACGAGGGAAGACAATGTTACAGATAATCCTTGGTGCTATCTCACAAGGTCTGTTGTGGGCAGTGATGACGATAGGTGTATATATCACTTATCGAATATTGGATATAGCTGATTTAACCGTAGAGGGCAGTATTACGATGGGGGCAGCGATTGCGGCGTATTCTATATATACCGGTGTTTCTCCTTATGAAGCCACCTTACTGGCACTATTAGGAGGGATGCTGGCAGGGTTGGTGACAGGTCTTTTGCATACACAGCTCAAAATTCCCGCATTATTGGCAGGTATTTTAACGATGATTGCGCTGTATTCTGTTAATTTGCGGATTATGGGGAAGGCGAACCTTTCGTTATTACGGATGGATACTGTTTATTCTCTATTTGAAAACATGGGCTTGAGCCGCGTTAATTCCGTTATTGTTATGGGCATGCTTTGTGTTGCGGCTATTGTGTGTATCTTATATTGGTTTTTTGGAACGGAAATCGGTTGTGCTATTCGTGCTACAGGGAATAATCCGCAAATGGCACGGGCACAAGGCATTAATACTAAAACAATGATTATTTTGGGCTTAATTATCAGCAATGGTTTAGTGGCTGTTAGTGGTGCTTTAATCGCACAAAGTCAAAGCTTTGCTGATGTGCAAATGGGGATAGGTTCAATAGTCATTGGATTAGCCTCCGTGATTATCGGAGAAGTGCTCTTTGGCAAAAGGAATTTTTTCAACTGTTTAGTTTCCTTAGTGCTAGGGGCTATAACCTACCGTGTTATCATCGCCTTAGTATTGAAGATGGGTATGCCGGCTAATGATTTAAAGCTGTTTACAGCAATAACAGTGACGATTGCCTTAGCTCTGCCCGTATTTAAAGATTATCTGCGTCCACTCAAGAAACCTATTAAGGAGGATATGCAAGGTGTTAACAGTCAAGGGAGTATATAAGAGATTTCATGAGGGAACCGTTAATGAAAAGCTTGCTTTATCCAATATCAGTTTTACCCTTGAGGAAGGTGATTTTGTAACTTTAATCGGTGGTAATGGCGCAGGTAAGTCTACTTTACTCAATTGCATCGCAGGCGTTTATGAGATAGATCAAGGATCAATTTATATTGATGGTATAGATGTAACGAAGCTTTCCGAATATAGACGTGCCGGATTAATAGGACGGGTATTCCAGGATCCGATGATGGGCACGGCAGCCAATATGGGGATAGAAGAGAATTTAGCTTTAGCTTTTCGTCGTGGTAAGAGGCGTACTTTGAGCTGGGGTATTAGTAATCAAGAGCGTGAGCAATATAAAGAACTGCTCAAAACTTTGGATTTGGGATTAGAAAGCCGGCTCGGCGCTAAGGTGGGATTGCTTTCCGGTGGTCAGCGTCAAGCCTTAACTCTCTTGATGGCTACCCTGAAAAAACCTAAGCTTTTGCTTTTGGATGAGCATACGGCAGCTCTTGATCCTAAAACAGCAGAAAAGGTGCTGAAGTTAAGTGACCAATTTATTAATAAAGGTCATTTGACTACTCTGATGGTAACGCATAACATGCGTCATGCTATAAAATACGGCAATCGGTTAATGATGATGTATGACGGACGAGTAATATTGGATATCAGAGGAGAGGAAAAACAAAAAATAACCGTGGAGGATCTCTTACAACGTTTTGGTCAGGTTAGTGGCGAGGAATTCGCCAATGACCGGGTCTTGCTTTCCTAATGAATAGTGTGGCATGGGGACGTTTCATTTGCCACATTTTGAGATGATGGGGACATTCCGCTGATTGCATGACTTGTAATTTAACGATGTGTCCCCTTTTTTTATAAAGATGTGGCAAAATTATTTTTATGGACATTTTGAAAAAAGTAGTTCACAAACTCTTCGATGTGTCATATAATAGAAAATAATTAATTTATTATGCTATAACAGCCAAGTCGAAGGTTATAGCTCTGCTTCTTTGAAGGACACAGCGAAGGGGAATTAGTGAGAGTTTTTTTATTCTCCCTAGGTACCTTGGCATTCCTGAATAATTTAATAGTTTTTTAAAACCAATGTAGAGGGAGGATAAGCAAATGAAGTTGGAAATAATGGATACTACCTTACGAGATGGTGAACAGACGCCCGGTGTGTCTTTTTCTGTTGAGGAAAAATTTACGGTGGCCAAAATGCTCTTTGAGGAAGTAAAGGTTGACCGGGTAGAAGTAGCTTCTGCACGTATTTCACAAGGAGAAATGGAGGCAGTAAAAAGAATTGTGGAATGGTGTCGGGGCAGGCAGTGCCTTGATAAGCTTGAAGTATTGGGATTTGTTGACGGTACGAAATCTGTGGATTGGCTGGTGGAAACAGGTGCGCAGGTATTGAACCTGCTCTGTAAAGGTTCAACCAGACATCTTATAAATCAATTAAATAAAAGTACGGAAGAGCATCTGGCTGATATTATTAAGGTTATAGATTATGCTCATAGTAAGAAGATTAAGGTTAATATCTATTTGGAGGATTGGTCTAACGGTATCGCCACTTCACCTGAACATGTTTTTTCGATCGTTGAGGCTTTAAAAGAAAAGGTAGAGCGTTTTATGCTTGCTGATACTTTGGGTGTCTTAAATCCGGAACAAACTTATAATTACTTAAGGATGATGATTGAAAAATATCCTCGATTACATTTTGATTTTCACGCTCATAATGATTATGACCTGGCTGTTGCTAATATTTTAATGGCGGTGAAGGCAGGTATCAAAGGTGTACATACGACGGTAAACGGCTTGGGAGAGCGTGCCGGCAATGCTGTACTTTCCAGTGTGATTGCGGTTTTAAATGATCATAATCATGATCTGCAAATCTCTGTTGAAGAAACTAAATTAAATAAAATCAGTAGAATTGTGGAGGCTTTTTCCGGAGTAAGGGTACCGGCTAATAAACCTATTATTGGTGACAGTGTCTTTACTCAAACTTGTGGTGTACATGCTGATGGAGATAATAAGGGTGGATTATATCATAACCGTTTGATGCCGGAAAGGTTTGGAAGGTTCCGCAAATATGCTTTAGGCAAAACCTCCGGAAAGGCCAGTATCATGCAAAATCTGAAGGAATTAGGTATTGAATTGGATGATGATTCTATTGACAGAATTACGGAAAAGGTCGTTGAATTAGGGGATAAAAAAGATAATATCACGACAGAGGATTTGCCCTACATTATTTCTGATGTTTTAGGCAGTAAGTTTATTAGTAAAAGGATTAAAATTAAAAATTATTATATCTGTGCGGCTAAAAAATTAAGTCCGGTTGCTACATTATGTTTAGAAATAGATGGGCAAACATATGAAGAAACAGCCACCGGTGATGGGCAGTATGATGCCTTTATGAAAGCACTGGGTAAGATTTATCAACGTCTTAATAAGACATTGCCTGTTTTGGTGGATTATGTAGTTACAATACCGCCTGGTGGCAATACCTGTGCATTAGTGGAAACAGTGATTACCTGGAGAGGTCACAAGGAATTTAAGACGAGAGGATTAGATTCTGATCAGACCGGGTCCGCCATTAAAGCAACAGTGAAAATGCTGAACATTATAGAAAATGAACATAATGAATAAGGACTAAATATTACTATCGACTAAAAACAATCGACATGATAAAGTAAGAATAGATTAATTTCGTCTTGCTCATGGAGGTTGTTTTTTTATGCGAATGAGAAAAAAGTATCTCTTTATTATATTAGTTTTGGTTCTTCTGATATCCGTATTTATAGTAGGATGTATTGGTCAAACAGTAGCACAACTGGAACCGACAAAACAACATGTGGATTATGTCCTTGCCTCTGTTCCTCTTTCTTTGGACCCTGCTAAGTTGCAGGATGAAGCAGGATATCAGTTCTGGATTAATTTGTTTGAAGGGTTGGTCCGTTTGCAACCTGATGGCACATTAGCAGAGGCGATGGCTGAAGATTGGCAGATTGAAGATGGAGGGAAAAAATACATATTTACTCTGCGTGAATCTGCGGTTTGGTCAGATGGGCAAAAGGTAAGTGCTGATAATTTTGTTTCGGCTATCAAGAGGAATCTAACTCCCGATTTGCATTGCCCGTATGCCTATTTGCTTTATGATATAAAAAATGCGGAAGCATATCATCGTTCTTTGGATCAAGATTATTTTGGGCATAAAGCTAATGTAGATGAGGTAGGTATTTGGGCTGAAGACGAAAGAACTTTAGTTATAGAGTTAGAGAACAGGGAACCGGCTTTTCTTAAGAAATTAATTCATCCTGTTTTTTATCCTCTTCCTGTACAAGCTTTTCAAACGGAAAATGGCGACTTTTTTACGATAGATAACCTGGTTGGTAACGGTCCCTTTAAAATACAACAGCAAGTAGAGTCCGAAGGAAAATATGAGTTAATTAAAAATGAAAGCTATTGGGACAGCGGTACAGTAATGCTGGAAAGTATGAATTGGTATTTACCGTCACAGGAACGAACAGCTTGGGAATTGTTTGAGAAAAAGCAGGTCGATTTAACGACAGATCTTCCTTTTACTGAGGTAGCCAAGGGCTTAAAGAAAGGATACTTACAAAAAAACCCTCTTTTGGTCACATATTTTTATCAGTTTAACGTCAAACAAAAACCGTTAGAGGATTTACGGGTACGGGAAGCTCTTTCTTTTGCTTTGGATCGTGGAAAATTGGTTACGGATGTTTTGCAGGGTGGACAGGAGCCGGCACAAGGTTTAATTCCCACCGGGATGCCGGATAGTACGGCGAATTCGGATTTTCGCCAGAACAGTACAAAGAAAATCCCTGATAATAATAAGGAAGAAGCTCAGCGGCTTTTAACAGAAGCCGGTTATCCTAACGGAGAAGGATTCCCGGAATTAGAATTCTTGGTTAGTAATTCGGGAGGACATCAATATCTGGCGGAAAAAATCGCAGAACAATGGGCAGAGAGTCTGGGGATTAGAGTTAAGGTAATCCCCTTAGCTTGGCAGGATTTATTAAAGAGAATGAGTGCAAGAGATTATGATATAGGTTTGTTAGGTTGGGTAGCAGATTATCCGGATCCGTCAGCTTTTCTGAAATATCTTGTTACAGGAAGTGGGAATAATGATACCGGTTGGTGCAATGAGGAATATGACCGATTAATAAAAGAGGCATTAAACAGTGATGAGGAAGTCACGCGGATGCAGGCTTTCCATCAGGCAGAAGAATTATTATTGGCTGAATTACCCTTGTTGCCTCTGTATGAATATAATAAGGTTTATGCTTGTCGGGAAAAAATTGAGGGTTTGTACTTTTCTCCATTGGGACATGGATTTGATTTTAAGTGGACCTCTGTTAAGTAAATACCTTGTTTCATACTTTAGAATTGCGAGCTGGTAAGAAATAGGTATATAATTATAGGTATTAGTAAAAAGATTATTAGACAGACAAGTATCAAAAAAGAGGTGTGAGCCATAGATGAATGAGTTTAAACCAAGGAATTTTATTCAAAATATTATTGACGAGGACCTAGAAAAAAACAAAGAAATAAAGCGTATTCACACAAGATTTCCGCCTGAACCTAACGGATATTTGCATATTGGTCATGCGAAGTCCATCTGCCTTAATTTTGGTATTGCGGCAGAGTATGGGGGTCTTTGCAATTTACGTTATGATGATACTAATCCCAGTAAGGAGGATCTTGAGTACGTAGAATCAATTGAAGAAGATGTAAAATGGTTGGGTTTTGATTGGGAGGACCGTAAATATTATGCCTCTGATTATTTTGAAAAGATGTATGAATGTGCCGAAGAACTAATTAAGGCGGGTAAGGCTTTTGTTTGTGATTTAAGTGCTGAGGAAATCAGGGCATATCGTGGCACCTTGACTGAGCCCGGCCAAGAAAGTCCATATCGGAATCGTTCAATAGAGGAAAATCTGGATTTATTCAGGAGAATGAGGGAGGGCGAGTTTCCTGACGGGTCGCGGACATTACGCGCCAAAATTGATATGGCTTCTCCTAACTTAAACATGCGTGACCCTGTTTTATATAGAATATTGCGGGCAACACACCATCGTACCGGTGATAAATGGTGTATCTATCCCATGTATGATTATGCTCATCCTATTTCTGATGCCCTTGAAGGGATTACTCATTCTATTTGTACCTTAGAATTTGAAGATCATCGTCCTTTATATGATTGGGTGATAAATAATTTAGATTTAGGTGCAAAGCCTCGGCAAATTGAATTTGCCCGTTTAGATCTTACCAATACGGTTATGAGTAAACGTAAGTTAAGAGCTCTGGTTGAGGAAGGTGTGGTTGATGGCTGGGATGATCCCAGAATGCCAACGATTTCAGGGATTAGAAGGCGTGGTTATACTCCGGAAGCGATTAGGGATTTTTGCGAGAGGATTGGTGTAGCCAAGGCGAACAGTGTTGTGGATATATCCTTATTAGAGCACTGCATTAGAGAGGATTTAAATGCTAAGGCACCTAGAGTTATGGCTGTATTACGACCGCTGAAGGTGATTATCGTTAATTATCCTGAAGACCAAGTCGAGGAGTTGCCGGCTGAGAACAATCCTGAAAACCCGGAAATGGGCACTAGAATGCTGCCTTTTAGCCGTGAGTTGTATATCGAACAGGAAGACTTTATGGAAGAACCGCCGAAAAAGTTTTTCCGTTTAGCTCCGGGCAAAGAAGTAAGGCTTAAACATGCGTATATTATTAAATGTGAAAATGTGGTTAAAGATGAAAAAACCGGTGAGATTATTGAATTGCATTGTACCTATGATCCGGAAACGCGTAGTGGTTTGGGACAAAGTAATCGTAAAGTAAAAGGAACTCTCCATTGGGTATCCGCGGCCCATGCTATAAAAGCGGAAGTTCGTCTATTTGATTATCTTTTTATTAATGAGGGAGAGGAAGAAGTTTTAAATCCTCATTCTTTGGAGCGTTTAAGTTCATGTATGCTAGAACCGGGACTGAAGAAAGCAAACCCGGGAGATAAGTTTCAGTTTTTAAGACAAGGTTATTTTTGTGTTGATAAAGATTCTACGCCAGAAAAATTGGTTTTTAACAGAATCGTGTCTTTGCGTGATACCTGGGCAAAATTGCAAAAGAAGTAAAAGCAAATTATAGCAAACAAAAGTTTATTAAAAACATTTTTTATTCATGAATAGATCAAGATGTTTCGGGGTAAATTAGAGATGCGGGTACGTAACGGTTGAGCCCAGACTCATATATGTTCCGAACAAGGGGCGTATATGGGTCGGCCAAAGGTTGCATACAGGTCAAATGGCTTGTATGCAGCCGGAGGGAAGATTCTGTATGGCGGGGAAAGTTTGTGTCATAGTCGAAAGGTTTTACTTTTTGATTATGGCATGAACCCAACTTGTCATACAGGGTCGAGCTAAGATCATACAGGGTGCTGAAGTATTACGGAAATACGTACGGTCCTAGGCAGTCGAGAGATTGTTTAGGGTCGTTAAAGTATCTTGTATGGTCGAACGACCGATTGGTCTGGGTGGTGAAATGCTTGATCATGGTCGAAAGATCATGGTTAGGTATGAAGCGATCCAGGTCAGTCCAAGGTAGATCGTTACGTGCTCAAAAAAACAAAAAACCCTAAATAAAGGGTTTCAGGATGCAAAAGTTGCATCCTGTTTTTATTTTTGCTAAAGGTAATAACTCTAAAGTATAGCCAAATGTAATTTTTGTCATGGTTTTTTCGGGATATTGCGATATAATATTTATTTAGTGAGACTTTTTATGAGAATTTTGTAGTAGTATTATTAATTATTGATAATTGGTTTGGAAAGAGAAAAGGAGAGGTTTTTCGCTTATGATTAATCAAGAACGTCTGGTTAAAGAATTTATGGAAATGGTCAAAATTGATAGTTTAAGTCATAAAGAAGGTAAATTTGCTTCTTATTTAAAAGATAAACTAATTGAGCTTGGTTTAGAAGTATATGTAGATGAGCAGGCAGGACGGAAGGCTGGTTCAAATGCCGGTAATATTCTTGGTCGTTTAAAGGGAAACAGGCAGGATGTACCGGTGATTCTTTTATCTGCACATATGGATACTGTTCCTTCAGGTGAGGGTATTCAACCTCAGCTTAGGGGGGATGCTATTTATAGTGACGGGAATACGATTTTAGGAAGTGATGATAAGGCTGGTATTGCTGCAATTTTAGAAGCATTGCGGCATATTAGGGAAGAACAGCAGGAATATGGGGATATTGAGGTTCTTTTTACTGTTGGTGAGGAGGAAGGGCTTTTAGGTGCTCGCTATCTTGATTACGGAATGTTACGTGCTAAGATGGCTTTTGTTTTAGACTGTGACGGAGCTCCGGGAACAATCATCCGTCAAGCTGCAGCTCATGACAAAATTTATGCAGTTCTTCATGGTAAAGCTGCTCATGCGGGGATGAATCCTGAGGACGGAGTTAGTTCCATTCAGGTTGCTGCCAGAGCCATCAATAATATGAATTTGTTGCGGATAGATGAAGAGACAACAGCGAATATTGGCGTGATTAAAGGTGGAGAGGTAACAAATATCGTCTGTGATCGTGTTGAACTTGTTGGTGAAGTGCGCAGTATGTCAGAAAAGAAGTTATATCAACAGACTAAACATATGATTAATTGTTTACAGGAAGCATGTCATGAAATGGGTGCACGTTTAGAAGTAGAGACAAAAAAGATTTACCCGGCTTTTGCTTTGTCGCAAGATGAAGCTGTATTGAAAATTGCTCAGCAGGCTGCAGAAGTATTAGGAATTGAGGTAAAGGTTACTTCTTCAGGTGGTGGCAGTGATGCTAATTATTTTAATCAATACGGTATCAAAACAGTTAACTTGGGGATAGGAATGAGTAATGTTCATACTAAGGATGAATATATTAAAATTAAAGATTTAGAAATGTCAGCTCGTTACGTAGCTGCAATTGTTGACACTATTGTACACCTGTGATAACATTAATAAATAATAGATAGATAAATGAAATAGTTTTAAGATAATAAAGTAGGGGAGCTGGGAGACCGGCTGAGAGGGCATTAGTTATTATGCCGACCCTTAACCTGATCTGGATAATGCCAGCGGAGGGAGGAATACAAATTGGTGTTAAACCGCAACCTTTGTCTGGGAGCGGTTTTCTTGTTTTTTGGTACAGATCAGGTCTATGCAACTTATTTTTTTCGAAACTTGGTCGCAATTATCTCCGATTTGCAGAAGTGAGAATGTTAGTAAGACCATTGAGGCAAATTGAGTATTGTATGAGAAGAGGGATAAAAGACATGAAAAAATATTTGCCGTCTCTAGGGATTTTTCTAGTCCTTTTATTTGTATGGGAGACGGTAGTCAGATGTTTAGAGATTAAAGAATATATTTTACCTGCACCTTCAAGAATTGGAATAGTGTTCGTAGAGAGTATTCCTTTGCTTTGGGAGCATAGTTTGCATACGGTTAATGAGGCTATTTTGGGATTTCTTTTGGCAATTATAGGCGGAGTAATTTTGGCTATGTTAATGGGTATCTTTCCGCTTATTAAAAAGCTGCTTTATCCTTTGGTAGTAATTTCTCAAACTATACCCATTATGGCGTTAGCACCATTGTTAATTATTTGGTTTGGTTATAACCTTCTTCCCAAGGTAATGGTAGTAGCTTTAGTTTGTTTTTTCCCGATTACGGTAAGTCTTGTTGAAGGCTTAGAAGCTGTAGATAGAGACATGGTTAAATTGCTTTTAGCTATGGGGGCATCACCTTGGCAGATTTTTAGCAAGGTGCAGTTACCCGGAGCACTTCCTTCTTTTTTTTCCGGTTTAAAAATTTCTGTTACATACAGTATTTTAGGGGCGATAATCGGAGAATGGCTTGGTGCTTCTAAAGGCTTAGGAGTATTTATGATTCGCTCGATGAATTCTTTTTTGACGGCGCAGGTTTTTGCGGCGATAATGGTTATTTCTCTTTTAAGCTTGGTTTTTTTCGGGGTGGTTGTGGTTTTAGCAAGGGTAGTAATGCCGTGGCATTATCAAAAGTAGGACGGCAATCGCTGTATCGTGGGCGGTTCGTGCTACATTCCTCAACACAGACTAAGACTCGGCTCAGGCGAAAGCAGACCGCCCTCGATCGTACTTCCTGTACATGCGAGGGCTGAGCCTAACGTCCTGTCAGGCTCTCTGCTTTCTCACTTCGCCTTCGTTAAGTCTGTATAGCTGAATTCCGCAAAGAACCGTCCAACGATACAGCTGTTTACCTCGAAGACACTACTTAGATTGTAGGGGGCAAAACACTTATAAGCAACTGGGAGCCGGGATTCAAGTTTTGTTAAGTCTGTATAGTGAATTTCGTAAAGAACTGTCCAACGATACAACTGATTACTTGGGGAACATAAGGTTTAAACTCAGATGATATTTAGAAAAAAGGGGGATGGATGATGATGAAAAAGAATATTGGCTTATTTTTATTGCTTACTTTTATGCTAGCTTTATTTATTAGTGCTTGTGGTTCTCAGGAATCGCAGGAGAATAATGATGCCACTTCTCTTATCAAGACAAGGGTAATGTTGGATTGGACTCCGAATACTAATCATACCGGATTATATGTTGCTTTAGAAAAAGGATTTTATCAGGAAGAAGGGTTGGATGTAGAAATATTAGAAGCTGGCGATGTAGGACCAGATCAATTAGTTGCCGTCGGTGAGGTTGATTTTGGGGTTACTTATCAGGAAAATGTTACACATGCACGGGCAGCGGATATTCCTTTAGTATCTTTAGCCGCAGTAATTCAACATAATACTTCCGGATTTGCTTCTTTAAAAAATGATAATTTACTTAGACCGCGTGATTTACAAGGGAAGAGATATGGCGGTTGGGGTTCGCCGGCCGAACATGCAATTATTGAAGCTATAGTTACTAACGATGGCGGTGATCCTGAGACAATTGATTTTATTGATATTGGTTCTACTGATTTTCTTTCGGTAATTGGCAAGCAGGTAGATTTTTACTGGATATTTCAAGGTTGGGACGGTATTCGCGCAGAACAGCAAAATGTACCGCTAAATGTGATTATGCTTAGAGATTATGAGTCGGCTTTGGATTATTACACTCCTGTAATAGTTACTAATGAAGATAATATTGCTCAAAAGCCTGATCTTGTGCGGAAATTTATGGCCGCTACTAGTAAAGGATATCAGTATTGTATGGAGAATCCGGAGGAGTCGGCGGAGATTCTCTTAGAAGCAGTGCCGGAATTAGATGCTCAACTGGTAAAGGCAAGCCAGAAATGGTTGGCTTCTCAGTATCAGGCAGATGCCCCTTATTGGGGTTGGCAGGATCGAAAGGTGTGGGAGAATTATGCTAATTGGATGTTGGAGAAACAGTTGTTAAATAAGGAGATTGAGGCGGAAAAAGCGTTTACAAATGAGTTTTTACCGGATAATGCTCAATAATAAAACATAAACTCAGATGTAAAATGTATTGCTTGAAATGGTAAAGGTGGAGGACGTATGCTTGAAATAAAAAACCTGGTAAAAACTTATGCAACGAAGTTAGAAAAAAAAGGGGAGGTTGTGTCTTCGCTCATCTTAGATAGGATCTCTTTGCGGGCGGCTGAAGGTGAATTTGTGAGCATCATTGGTCCTAGTGGTTGTGGCAAAAGTACGCTTTTTAATCTTATTAGTGGCCTGGAAGTACCGGAAGAGGGACAGATTTTGTTACACGGCAAGGAAATAATGGGCGAGAGAGGACATGTTTCTTATATGTTACAGAAGGATTTACTTCTTCCTTGGCGGACAGTTTTGGATAATTGCATTTTAGGGATGGAGCTGCAGGGTTTTACGCGTAAGGATTGTCGTTCAAAGGCTCAGGCGTTGTTGGAGGAGTTTGGTTTAGCTGCGTATAGTAATAGCTATCCTTATGCGTTATCAGGTGGAATGCGTCAGAGAGTAGCTTTTTTGCGTACCATGCTGGCAAACAAAGAAATTTTACTTTTGGATGAACCCTTTGGTTCTTTGGATGCTTACACCAAAAGTGAAATGCATGAGTGGCTAATGGACGTTTGGAACAAATATCGATCGACAGTATTGTTTATAACTCATGATGTAGAAGAGGCGCTACTGTTATCTGATCGCATTTATGTTTTGAGTTCTCAGCCTGCCAGAGTGCAATTATCCTTAGATGTAGATCTGCCTCGTCCTCGTTCAAGAGAAATGTTGGTAAGTCAAGAGTTTAATCAACTAAAAAAACAAATATTTCAGGTTTTATTTAGTGATAAGACTACTTCTCTTAACATATAGTTAATAATGTCACTGCATAAAAAACAAAATGGCGAGGGAGGGATTGCTCTGTTTGTTAAGCGTTGGATGTTAAGGAGAATCGCCCATTGTAAAGAGGGTTGCCTGCTTTAGTCCTGGGCATGACGTTAAACTGCCTTTTTTTTGTTATAAATATTTCCTTCTTGGGTCAACCTAAACTGAGGTGAAAATTTATGAAGAAAAAAACAATGGTTATTTCTTTAGCTGTTGTCTTTAGTCTGCTGGCAGTTTTCGCTTTTTTCAGTGAATATGAGTTGAGGTTTGTACCCAATAAACCGGATTTACGACCGGAGGGAAATAGTCCTGCACCGCAGGAGTTAGATAAGCAATTTGATTTGAGGGGAGGTTCAGAGAGAGACAACCGCGGGTTTCCTCAACGGGAGATTGAGGACCTTGCCACTAAGTATCCTGACCTGTTCTATCGCTCGGGTCCCCTTGATGAAAAAAGAGTTGCACTTACCTTTGATGATGGTCCGGATTCTATGTATACTCCGCAAATCTTGGATATTTTAAAAAAACATAAGGTTAAGGCTACGTTTTTCCTTATAGGTAACAGGGCTGAGCTCTTTCCTGATGTAGTAAAGAGGATAAAAAAAGAAGGACATATCATAGGCAATCACTCCATGAACCATCCTAATATAGTTAAGCTGGATAAAGAGGAAACTATTAAAGAGATTGAAGAATGTGAGAAGGTTTTAGAAGAATTAGTGGAATATAAACCTGCTCTTTTTCGTTCTCCCTATGGTTCTCTTGATTCAGAGAAGGTTGAAGAAATCAAAGAATTAGATGTAAAAATAATTGCTTGGAATGTTGATTCATTAGATTGGAAAAGCCTTACGGCGGAACAAGTAAAGACTAATATTCTGGAAAACGTAAACGAAGGGAGTATTATTCTCCAACATTCTTCAGGTAGTGAAGAGGAGAATTTAACAGGTACCGTCGAGGCTTTGGAGGATGTAATTAAGACATTAAAGAAGGAAAAATATGAATTTGTAACTGTAGATGAGTTATTGGATCTTGAGTATAAAAAATAATATGGCAGGGGGACGTTTCATTTGCCACATTTTGAGATAGTGGGACTTTCCGCTAATAGGGTGATTTACTATTTAGCGGTGAGTCCTCTTTTTTTATTGAAATGTGGCAGATGAAACGTCCCCCTGCCATATCGTCCCCCTGCCACGCGCGTCCCCTCTGCGATAAAAGTTGGTTTTGTCCTTACGCTACAGAACCGCTTATTGCTTTGTTTCACAGGGTTATGGTAAAATAAATTTGTTTGGAAAAGAGAAGTTTAGCTAGGGGAGAATGTTTATGTATATTAGTACGAGAGATAATTATCCGGCAGTTTCGGCGGCGGAGGCTATTAAATTAGGGATGGTACCTACCGGTGGGCTTTTTGTTCCGCAAGATATTCCGGTTTTGACCCAAGATGAGCTTAATTTATTGGTGGGGAAAACTTATCAGGAGGTTGCGGCAAAAATTCTGGCTTTATATTTAGATGATTATACATCTGGTGAGATTGCCGGATGTATTTATAATGCCTATAAAGGGAATTTTGCTCATAAAGAGATAACTCCTTTACATCAACTTACAGACAGCACATATATTTTGGAACTTTGGCACGGACCTACGGCTGCCTTTAAGGATATGGCGTTACAGTTGATGCCTCATCTCCTATCACTGGCGTTGCAAAAACTGAAGGTGAAGGAGGAGATGGTTATTTTAGTGGCTACCTCCGGTGATACGGGGAAGGCTGCTCTGGAAGGCTTTAAAGATGTTCCCGGACTCAGAATAATTTGTTTTTATCCGTACAAAGGTGTAAGTCAGATTCAAGAAAGACAGATGGTTACTACTGAAGGTGAAAATACCTATGTGGTTGGTGTAGAGGGGAATTTTGATGATTGTCAGAATGCCGTAAAAGCACTTTTTGCGGATGAGGCTTTCCGTTCTTTTCTGGCGGAACAGGGTTTTGCTTTATCTTCTGCCAATTCCATTAATTGGGGTAGACTTTTACCGCAAATTGTATACTATGTTTTCGCCTATATAAATTTAATTAAGGAAGGAAGAATTAAGTTAGGCGAAAAAATTAACTTTGTGGTGCCGACCGGTAATTTCGGTAATATTCTGGCGGCCTGGTATGCAGGAAGAATGGGATTGCCTATTCATAAATTAATCTGTGCCTCTAATGAGAATAAGGTGCTTACGGATTTTTTCCGTTCGGGTGTTTATGAAAAGAACAGACCGTTTAAACAGACGATTAGCCCGTCCATGGATATTCTCATTTCCAGTAATTTGGAAAGGTTTCTCTTTGAAATGAATGGAAGGGACGCTGTCTCCATTACTACTTGGATGAAAGATTTGCAGGAGATAGGACACTTTGCGGTTGGAGAAACCGTACAAAAAGCTATAAATGAAATTTTATGGGCAGGGTTTGCCACCGAAGAACAAACACTGGCGACGATTAAAGAAATATTTACAAAATATGGGTACACGCTGGATACGCATACTGCTGTAGGTATGAAAGTTTATGAGCAGTATGTGGCTGAAACAGGTGATGAAACTGTAACAGTATTAGATTCTACAGCTAGTCCCTTTAAATTTACGGCCAGTGTATTGGAGGCTCTTACCGGTTCGCAGCTGACTTTGAGGGACAGTTTGAATGACAGAAATGGTACAACGGAAGAATTTGCGCTACTTAAAGAATTAAGCCGGAAGATAGATATGCCTATCCATCCGGCTCTACAAGATTTGGAGAAAAAACCGATCTTACATCAGCGAGTTTGTCCTAAGGGAAAAATTAAGCAGGAAGTATGTAACATTTTGAAGTTGGAGCTTTGATTATTCGGCAGTGATTAAATCAACGACTCTGCTTTTGCCGTTTAGAACTGAGATTTGTGCATAAACTACTCCTTGCCTGATTTTTGCTTCAATTTCTCTACTTTTTCTCTCCGGGACAAAAAATTGCTCAATTCCCCATTCTACATGGATGCTACCTAAAATAGCTAAGGTCTGGGTCATACTGCGTTTGGCTACGGGATAACGCTGTATTAATATTTGTGCTGTTTCCGGAGTAATGATTCCTTCTGTCTGCAAAGATTTATTTCTTTTTGCAGATGAAAGGACATTTTATTACCTCCTGATAATACTATCATTATTGTTAATTATATTAACTAATGTAGAATAAAGCAAAAATTTTTTCAACTTATTACTAGGATATTAGTTCATTTTTTTTGAAGTTATGGGGTGAAGTAGGAACATTTTACTAAATGTTACGTCTACTTTATGGAAGGAGGTGTAATATTTGGCACCATTGATTGAAATTAAAGGATTGACGAAGAAGTACCGTTTAGGCCAGGAAATCATTACGGCTTTAGATAATGTAAATTTAACAATAGCTGAAGGTGAATTTTTATGTATTCTGGGAACATCCGGTTCGGGGAAGTCTACTCTGTTACATATTATGGCGGGATTAGAACGACCAACAAAAGGTGAAGTTTTAATTAGAGGTGTATCGATTACTAAAATGAAGGAGCGCAATATGGCGTCTTTTCGCCGCAAGCATATGGGTTTTATTTTTCAATCATATAATCTTCTGCCCTCTTCGACAGCCTTAGAAAATGTAGCTTTACCTTTAGTTTTTGATCGTGTAAAGAAAAAAGAACGAATAAAACGTTCTCGAGAGTTGTTAATCCAGATGGGTTTAAAAGATCGATTAAAGAATAAACCAACTGAGATGAGTGGGGGTCAACAACAGAGGGTGAGTATTGCCAGAGCTTTGGTTAATAATCCAAAAATTCTTTTTGCTGATGAACCTACGGGGAATTTGGATAGTAAAACAACCAAAGAAATTATGGACATCTTGAGTGAAAAAGTTAGGAAAGCAGGAGTAACCTTAATTATGGTTACTCACGATTTAGATCTTGCCGCCTATGCCGATCGGGCTATAAGTATGGTTGACGGTAGGATTACGAATATAGTACAAAATAGAGAAGTTGTATAGGGAGGAAAGAGATGATTAATAAATTTAAATGGCGGTGGATAATAATAATTGCAGTTTTCTTTTGTGGGGTTTTCATGGTAAGTCCTTTGCAAGCAGAATTAGTTGATATTAATACTAGTCCTGTAATTATATTAGAAAAGGTGAATATGGAACAAGCCGTTGCGGGTAGCGAATTTGTCTTAACCTTGAATGTACGAAATATTAGTAAATATCCTGGGTTTAATTTGAATTTGGATTACAAAGTAAAGGATAGTAAGGATGATAATCCCAAGTTTCCTTTTATTTTGCAGTCTAATCAGAGTACTGTAATTGACGAATTAAAAGGCATGGAAAACAGAACGATGAACTTGACCTTTGCTGTTGATCCGGAAGCTCAGAATAAAGATTACGAATTAATTATTAGTTTGTCGGGTGTAGATGCTACCTTTAATAAGAAAGCAAATGCTGTGACGACAATTACTGTTCCGGTGAGTTATGATCTCACCAAACCTATTGTGATTGCGAAATCTATTGCTCTTAAACCGGAAGTACCTGGGGAAGGGGAAGAGTTTACTGCTGAATTAGAAATAGCTAATTTAAGCAAGACTACAGAAGCCCGTAATGTAATGGTTCATTTAGAGGGAGCAGACAATTTTGAAGTTTTGGACATCTCTAACAGGAGAAACCTTACCAAACTTGCCAAAGGAGACACAGCGACTCTTACTTATACGTTAAAGGCTAAGGATAAGAGAAAAGATAACACGGCTAAGTTAAAAATAGCTTTTGATTATTCAGGAAATGAGACGGAGAGTATAGAGGAAATAATCAATCTTCCTTTGCCGGAAAGAAAAGTGGAAAAGGGTGAGACGCCGTGGGTTATTGTTAACAAATATACCTTATCTGCGGAAAGAGTATTGGCAGGAAATACGGTTACTTTGAGCTTATTTATTGAGAATACTAACCAGAGAGAGGTTAATAATGTCAAAATATCTTTAGGTGTCATAGAGATTGAAAGTTCATCAGGGAATACCACTACAGGGGGTACAGTTTTTTCTCCGGTAAATAGTAGTAACAGTTTTTATGTGGAAAGTATCCCCGGTAAAACAGTGATTAGGAAAGACATTGATTTATATGTAGATCCTAATGCAGCTGCTAAAACGTACATAGTGCCTATAGATATAAAATATGAAGATAAAGACGGAGAAACATTATCTTGTGAAGAACAAGTCAATATACCGGTGACTCAGGAATGTAAGCTGGAAATTCTTTCAACAGAAGTGCCTACGGAAGGTTTTATTGGACAGCCGATTCCTGTTGCCGCTGAATTTGTTAATGTGGGGAAAGTGGCCTTGGGTAATTTTATGGTGACATTAGAGGGTGATTTCCATAAAGAAAACACCACATATTATGTTGGTAATCTGGATATCGGAATCAGTGATTATTATCAAGGCACGATTATTCCTGAAACTGAAGGGCAAATAGAAGGGAAGCTGGTTTTTACATATATTGATAATAATAACAAGGATGTCCGTGTGGAAGAACCTTTTTCTATAGAGATTATGCCGCAGTCCAGACCAATGCCCGGGGAGGGAGAAATGATCATGGGACCGGATGGTCCGATGAAACCCGGTATGCCCATGGAGGGGAATTCCGGGGGTGGATTTATGAATTTTATTAAAACTAAGTGGTTAAACATCCTACTCTTTTTGGTAATTTTTGTGGAGGCTATTTGTATTTTCCGGATTAAAAGAAAAAAAGCAAACGGGGAATTCTTTGATGAATAAACTTGATTTGTTAAAATTAGCCCGACAGAATTTATGGCGGAGAAAAGTAAGAACTATTTTAACTGTTTTGGGTGTTCTGATTGGAACTACCTCTATTGTAGTAATGCTTTCTTTAGGGATAGGTCTGATGGAAAATGAACGAAAAAATATGGAACGGTGGGGTAGTTTAACACAGATCCGTGTCAATCAAGGAATGGTATATGATGAAGAGGGGCAACCAATAGGGGATGCGAAGGAGTTAAATGACGAAGCTGTTGAGGAAATTAAACAAATTTCCGGTGTCATTGCTGTCTCTCCTGCTTATGAACTGGGTGGCGAAGCCCGTATGGGAAGAAAACAGGGGCATCTACAGCTAATCGGTATTGATACAGAGGTGATGAATAAGCTGGAATTTGAGGCTGCTCAGGGTCGTCTCTTACAGGAAGGAGATAGTAATGTTATAGTTGTAGGTCAGCAAGTGATTAATCAATTTTGGGATGAAAGAGAACGGCGTCAGATGGAAAGAGGGATGATGCACGGGAGAATGATGCGCGAAGAAAAGGATCCCGGGGAGATGCTGGACCAACGTATTATTATGACTATACGTAATAATAATAATTATGAAAAAAAGAAAATGTTTAATTTTACGGTTGTTGGAGTTCTGGAAGGTGAGTATTCTGACCATTCCTGGCAAGCATATGCCCCTATTACAGATCTAAAAAAGATGCGTAAATTTATGTTACAGGGTGCACAAAGTAATAGAGGGGATTCCAGAATTTATGCACGTGAATATGCAATGAAAATGGGAGCTGTAAGCATAAGCTCAACGAGAAGTTCTAATTCCCGAACTAATGAAGAAAATTATGATTTTATTTTAGTGCGTACTGAGAATGTAGCGCAAACTAATAGCGTATCACAAACACTTAGGGATTTGGGGTATAATAGTTGGTCAATGGCAGACAATCTTGAAGGCTTTGAGAAAACTGCGAAAGTTGTTCAGGCTATTTTAGGGGGAATCGGAGCAATTACTTTGCTAGTTGCTGCTATAGGTATAACCAATACCATGATTATGTCGATTTATGAAAGAACTAAAGAAATAGGGATTATGAAGGTTATCGGGGCTACTTTTACCGATATCTATTCTCTCTTTATTACAGAGGCAGGGATGATCGGCTTTTTTGGGGGATTACTTGGTCTTGGTTTAAGTTATGGAGCATCGGCTGTGATTAATCATATTGCTCAGGGTTATTTAAATTTTGGCATGCCTACTGAAGAGGCTATCAGTATTTCTATAATTCCTTTATGGCTAGCTCTTTTTGCTGTAGTATTTGCTATACTTATCGGGGTTGTGGCTGGGCTTTACCCTGCTTATAGGGCGGTACGACTAAGCCCGATAAAGGCGATTCGTAATGAATAGAGGCGAAATAGACGACACCGTTTTCCTTTTTCCTAATGTATGTTTAGCCTAGGGTTACCTTCGGGTTTTCAGATCTTCAGGCAGAACGTTCTAAAACTTGGTTCGGAGTAACACTGAGCGGGCTCAATTCGCGTCCATGCTCAGTTCGCCCTGGCGCAGACATCCTTGTCTGCGCCTCAGTGTTACTAGCCTCACCATTGTTAAGAACGTTATCTGCCCTCAGATAGTCACCCTAAGGTAGCACCTAGGCTAAAATAATCTGAGGATATTCTTACCTCAAAAAGGAAAACGGTGTCGTCTGTTTCTTGGGGAGTAGAAACGGTACATATTTTTAGTTGTGGTTGTATTATTTACGTGGTACAATTTTATAAAAAGGTGGATGCAGGTGATTATAAAATGATTAATGAGCATATCGTTCAATCCATGACGGCAAGAATTGCAAATGCTTTTTCACCGGACAAAATTATCGTATTTGGCTCTTGGGCACGGAATGAAGCTACCAAAGATAGCGATATTGATTTTTTGGTAATCACTTCTTATAAAGGTTCAAAAAAAGATGTTCAAGTAGCAATACGAAGGGAATTAAAGGGATTTGGTATACCTAAAGATGTTATAGTTGCCTCAAAAGAAGATATAGAGCAAAAAAAAGATTTACCGGGATATATTTATGGAACTGCCTTACGGGAGGGGAAGGTTGTTTATGAGCGAACAGATCAATAGACAACTGGCATTACGGTGGTTTGAATATGCGAAAAATGATTTGCAGGCAGCATTAGTAATACTTTCGCGTGATGATGTGGCTCCTCGAACCGCTTGTTTTTTAGCTTAACAAAGTGCTGAAAAGGCCTTAAAAGCAATTTTAGTATTAAAAGGATTGAATATAATAAAAACTCATGACTTAGATGCGCTGTTAGAAAAGTTATCTGATAAAGAAAGCGCAAGATTTAAGAGTATTGACTTAACATGGTTAACTGAATGGAGCATAGAGTCTCGTTATCCTGGGGATTGGTCGGAAGCTTCATGTGAGGATGGGAAAAAGGCAGTAATAATTGCAACAGAAGTTCTTGATGTATGTAATAGTATTTTAAGAAATGAATAGCAAATTCTCAACATTCCAATATGGGGGTATGAAGTCGTACAACAGGTTGGCGAGAATAAAGAATAATATATTGTTATAATATAAGGGGTTATCAGAGATTTTTCGGTTTAATTTTCGGGGGGTGGCTTCGGTGGATGATAATAAAATTCAGTTATTTGAAAATAAACGGATTCGTACAGCTTGGGATGAAGAAAAAGAGGAATGGCTTTTTTCTATCGTTGATGTTGTTGAAGTTTATTCAATCGATTCCCTCGCCTAAAGCAGAGCTATTCAAGTTGTGGCTTGCCCGTGTAGGAAGTGAGCGCATTGGCGAAACGATTGACCCAGAATTAACCATTGAGCGTGTTCTTGAAACGTACCTTAAAAAAGGATATTCCCGCGAGTGGATCAACCAGCGTTTACAGGCCATTCAAGTCCGTAAAGAATTGACAGACGAATGGGACAAACGCAGTATTCAAAAAGGAATCGAGTACGCAATCTTAACTGATGAAATATCAAAAGCGTGGTCGGGCATGACGACGCGGGACGCTAACACGATGTTAGCGTCACCCCTGGCAGTAGAAGAGGTCAGGGGACACACCGCTGTTTATCGGTCGTTCTAGTTGCGGAATGTCCCCAACGTATACATCGAGGGGTTGTGCGCTTCCTTCTTCGAAAAAACAGACTGCACTCTTTTATGTTTCTTTGTGAAGTATAGCTAAACAGACTTAACGAAGGCTCAGTGAGAAAGCAGAGAGTCTAACAGGACGTTAGACTCACCCCTCGCAGTACAAGGAGGTACATCGAGGGGGGTCTGCTTTTTCCTGAGCCAAGTGCTAGTCTGTTCTATACGTAGCAGGAAACAGAAAAGAGTACAGTCTATTTTTAGCCTTTATTTTGTAAATCTATCAGCCAGAGAGCTGGCAGCAGTTGCAAAAGGCTTGATTTTTATATCAAAGCCCATGCCGCTGACCCGGTTGACCATTTCCTTGATCAGCTCTTTTGTGGGTCCTTTGGGACCTATATCCAGATGAATTTCCAGATCGAGATGATTGGAAGTATCGTCATCGGTTAAAACAACTTCATAGATCTGGTCAATACGTTCAGAGGTAAACATATAAGCGATTTCCTGAGTGAAGGTAATTTCGGTACTGATTTTTTCACGCAAAGAGCGAATGGGGCGAGGGATAATTACCTTCTTTAAAAAGCCAATCGCACCTTTGCCGACACGATGCACAAGTACGGCAGTGATAAAACAGGATGATGTTTTCACCATGGAGTCTGTACCAATAGCAATCCGATAAGAAGACTTAGGGTCTTCTTTGATAAAACTAAGGATACGGGAAAACATTTCCGAAAAAGTTAACGTTTCTTGTTTGGTATTGCGAAAGAGGGGCTCGGAGTTATAGTAAGGAGAAGGCTTCATCTTTTCACATCCTTTTTCCT
>LFRM01393033.1_pt1 | contig 23386 bp, 19 predicted proteins | sample 618341 | NCBI WGS metagenome assembly LFRM01 (sample SAMN03654438, study PRJNA283298) | anaerobic digester metagenome | isolation source: pool of bioreactors CSTR01a, CSTR02a, and CSTR03a thermophilic anaerobic... | place: Denmark: Kgs. Lyngby | collected 2014-05-21 | reverse complement strand
GAATTGGAGTACCGTTAACCACTGCCACAGCCGCAGTTGCACTGTTGCCGAACAGGCTTGTCCCGCCGGCGTAGAGCATACCACCGATAAAAGCGACGGCGATAATGCCTACTACCACCTTGGTACCTTTCCGCATTCGAGCAAATATCATTTTTACTCCCCCCGCTCTTTTCAAAGAAAAAGACAGATTTATTGTATGTCATCCCCTAGTCACTGTCAACCGAAGTGAGAGCCAGCAGTGCTAGAGTCTGCCAGTTAGAAAGGGGTTTTGCTGCTTTTCTACCCGCAGAGTACTGGCAGGCCCATGGCCTGGGTAGATCACCGTATCTGGTTCCAGGGGCAAGATGACTTGATCCAGGGAATCAACCAGCGCTTCCCAGGACGAGCCAGGGAAGTCTGTTCTCCCCACCGAGCCGGCAAACAAGGTATCGCCGGTAAAGAGCACGCCTTCTACCTTTAGGCAGATGCTCCCAGGGCTGTGCCCCGGTGTGTGCAGGGCTTCAAACTTAAGGCCTGCCAGCTCCAAGGCCTCCCCGCCGGACAGCAGCACATCAGCAGGCGGACTCACAACCGGCCCTAGCCCTGCCCACATGGATAGGTTGACTTGGGCATCCCCCAGGCAATGCCGGTCATCCCGGTGGATATAAAGCGGTGCCCCGCAGGCTGCCTTTAGAGGGCCATTGGCACCGATGTGGTCAAAGTGACCGTGGGTGTTGATGATCCCTTCCAGCTTCAAGGACTTCTCCTCTAGAGCCCTGAGAATAGCCTTGGGATCACCTCCGGGGTCAATGATGACGGCCCGGCCTTTTTCACTGACTAGATAGCAATTCACTTCCAGTTCCCCAACTGTGAGCAGCGTAATCTCCATAGCCATCTCCTACTAAAATGCCGTCCCTCAGCTCTTGGCCTTCCCCTTGGCTGGCCTGGCACCATCTGACTCCACCAGCAAGGTCACAGGGCCGTTGTTTTCCAAAGCCACATTCATCATGGCTTGGAACTGGCCCGTTGCTGTTCTTACACCCTGTTTGTCCATCTCTTGGACAAAAAGCTCGTAGAGTGCCTCAGCTTGAACTGGGGGTGCCGCTTTGTCAAAGCTGGGCCGCCGTCCCCGGCGGCAGTCTCCATACAATGTAAACTGAGAGACAATTAGCGCCTCTCCGCCGGTATCCAGAAGCGACAGATTCATCTTGCCTGCTCCATCATGGAAAATCCTTAAGTTTGCGCTCTTTTGGGCCAGCCAACGGGCATCCCACTCAGTATCATCTTCCGCGACCCCTAGCAGGATGACCATTCCAGCTCCAATGGACCCGATCATTTCACCATCTACTACTACTTGTGCCTTGTTCACCCGTTGAATCAATGCTCGCACAACAACTCTAACCTTTCTCGCCGCTGGCGTTGATTATGTCGGCCGCGCCCGCTGTACTTCCACCACACCGTCTACCCGCCTCAGCCTCCGCATGATATCATGCATATGATCCACATCATGGATGGTGACCACCAGGTTGATCAGGGCGGTTCTGTGGTCGGTTGTCCGGGCATTAACCGATTCTATATAGGTCTTGGTTTCAGCAATGGCATTCATGATGGAAGCCAATAGACTGGTTCGATCAACGGCCTCAATGGCCAGTTCTACAGGGTAGGATGAATCCTCGTGGGTATTCCACTGCACATCGATCCGCCGCTCCGGCTCATTGGCCAAAGCAGCTACATTGGGACAGTCAACCCGGTGTACCGAAACACCCCTGCCTCTGGTGATATACCCCACAATCTCATCACCGGGTACTGGGCTGCAGCATTTGGAAATCCTCACCAATAGGTTGTCCATGCCTTTAACACTGATGCCCAAGGGCGCCCTGTCCCGTCGGGCTGTCCGGGAATTGGCCGGGGGGACGAACTTGGGAGCCGGCTCGGCAATGCCCTCTTGCTCAGCGAGTTTGGTAGTCACCTGCCGGGCTAGGATTTTGCCGTAGCCCACTGCCCCCAATAGATCCTCACGGCTGGCCAGCCCGTAGCGCTTAGCCAGATCGTTAAGGGCATCGGTCCTCAGAAGCTCCCCGGCATCAAAGCCCAGTTTTCGGCACTCCCTCTGTAAGAGCTCCAGTCCCCGTTCGACGATCTCCTCCCGCTGCTGCTCCCTGAACCAGGCCCGGATCTTGCTGCGGGCCTTGGAGGTTTTCACAAAGCCCAGCCAATCCTGACTGGGGGAGGGAGTCTTAGATGTTAAGATCTCGACAAACTCACCGTTGTTGAGCTGGTAGTCCAGGGGGACAATCCGGCCGTTCACCTTGGCGCCAACGCACTTCAGCCCCACATCGGTGTGGACGCTGAAGGCAAAATCCACTGGCGTAGAACCCGCTGGCAGATTCTTAACATCCCCCTTGGGAGTAAACACAAAGACTTCATCTTCGAAGAGATCGATCCTGAGGGTGGCCATAAACTCCTCTGGGTCTTTCATTTCCTTCAGCCAGTCCATGACCTGCCGCAGCCAGGCGATCTTCTCCTCAAACTCCATTGCCCCCCGCTGCTGCCCTTCTTTGTACAGCCAGTGGGCGGCAATACCCTTCTCGGCGATCCGGTGCATTTCCCAAGTGCGGATCTGAATCTCAAAGGGATCCCCCTTGGGGCCGATAACCGTAGTGTGAAGGGATTGGTACATATTGGACTTAGGCATGGCAATGTAATCTTTAAAACGCCCTGGTATCGGCTTCCACAAGGTGTGAATTACCCCCAGCACCCCATAGCAGTCCTTTACACTGTCAACAATCACCCGCACTGCCAAAAGATCGTAGATCTCATCAAAGGACTTGTTCTGCCTCTGCATCTTTTGATAGATGCTGTACAGATGCTTGGGCCTTCCGGAGACCTCGCCTCCAATCCCCAGCTCCACCAGCCTATCCCGCAGAGTCTGCATGACAGTCTGCAGTTCGCCTTCCCGCTCCTGGCGCTTCTTGGCTACTAAATTGACCAGCTCGTAATAGGCCTGGGGCTCTAGGTACCGAAAGGCCAAGTCTTCCATCTCCCACTTAATGCCCCACATACCCAGCCGGTGGGCCAAAGGAGCGTAGATCTCGACGGTCTCCCGGGAAATCCTCTTCTGGCGGTCCTCCGGCAGGTGCCTAAGGGTTCTCATGTTGTGGAGCCGATCGGCCAATTTGATGACTATGACCCGCAGATCCTCTGCCATAGCCAGAAACATTTTCCTCAAGCTGTGGGCCTGCTGTTCCTCATGGCTCTGAAAGGGAATTCGAGAGAGCTTCGTCACCCCATCAACCAGCAGCACGATCTCTTCACCGAACTCCTCAGCCATCTCCTCCCGGGTGACATCGGTATCCTCCAGAACATCGTGGAGGAGGCCCGCGGCGATGGTGACCGGGTCATATTCAAATTCGGCCAGAATCATGGCTACCTCATAGGGATGCCGAAAGTAGACATCTCCCGAGTCCCGGTACTGGTTCCGATGGGCTTCCTGAGCCATGGCATATGCCCGCTCTACGATCTCCAGGTCTGCATGGGGACTGTACTGGCGTATACGGTTTTTCAGTTCCTCAATACTCATGGTAACCCCACCCACCGGAAACCCCTTCACAGGCTCCAAAAGGCTGCCGGCTAATATACGTCAACACTCTTTTCCCGAGATTCGCAGAAAAGAGTGTTGGCAATCACATCCTATGCACCTGCTTTATTCTTCGTAAGTCACTAAGGTTAGGATATCGTAATCACCCAGCTTCTCCCGGCCGTTGAGGTAGGCCAGTTCAACCAAGAAGGCAAAGCCGGTGATTTCTCCTTTGAGCTGCTTGACCAGATCAGCCGCTGCCAGCATCGTACCTCCTGTAGCCAAGAGGTCATCAACCAGAAGCACCCGCTGTCCCGGCTCAATGGCGTCCTTGTGAATCTCCAGGGAATCACAGCCGTATTCCAGCTCATAGTTGACCGAGACTGTCTCAGCAGGCAGTTTCCCCGGCTTCCGCACTAAGACAAAGCCTGTTCCCATCTTATAAGCCAGCGGCGCCCCAAACAGAAAACCCCGGGACTCGACACCTACGATTACATCGACGGGCTTGTCTGCAAAGTATTCTGCCATCAAGTCCACCACATACCGGAGCGCAGCTCCGTCCTTCAGCAGTGTAGTAATATCCTTGTAACTTACACCGGGTTTGGGAAAATCGGGAATGACTCGAATTTTGCTGCGTAGATCCATAGTAGCGGCGGACGCAATCATACCAACATGGCTGGGATTGCCCACCATGTTCACCTCCAAAGATAAGATCCGTTGACAAGATGGTTTAGGCTCCCAAAACTATCTTCCAGGCTTCCTGTTCCTGAAAGTGGGAAACAGGCGTTGTCAAGGCCCATTGACCGTAAGCATCAAGATAAGCTCTCCATTTCACACACTCATTATAGCTTATGGACCTGCTCAAGTCTAGCTTGTTTTTGGGGGCTGGCAGCATCCGAACCCGGATGCTGTCGGCCTTTTCCCAAGTGGAAGCCCCTTCCGCCTCCAGCAGGCCCAACTCAGCAAAGACCTGAAGGCCCCGGCAGATGCCTGGCCATTCTAGGTCCAGGCCGGCCTGGATACACCAGCCGCGGCTGACCTTGACGTATTCCGAGGCTCTATGCTGCCACAATGCCAGGTAGAGCTGAACCAACTGGTCCCTTACCGGGTACAGTCGGGACCAAAGAGATTGATTGTCTTCCAGGTCCCCTGCATTATAAGCAAGGCAAAGCTCGGGCCCTGCAAAGCTCCACGCCCGCCGGAAATACGCAGGCGTAATGGGCAGCTGGTAGAGGACCAACCTGGCAAAGGCTCTCTCCAGTTCTTCATCTACTGGCTCTGCGGTAATCACCAATGCCAGCTCCCCTGCTTCCAGCTCTCTCCCCAGTGCCCGGCGGTCCCGGGGTGCCATCAGCCCATGGTAAAGCCCTACACGTCCCCGATACACGGAGTTCTCGCTGAGCTTCTCCGCCAAGGCGGCAGCATAGTTGGGCGCCGCAGTGTAGAGCAGCACTGCCCCGCCGGTGGATAAGAGTTCCCGGAAAACGGCGGCCTTTGTCTCCTGCTGCCGCCAGTCCATCACTTTGCCTTGAAAGGCTGCCGGCCCCGACTGCGGCACCAGTTCTCTCCACATCTGCCGGTGATGTCCATGGGCCCCTCGGTAAGCCTGCAGGCTCTCAAGCAAGAGCTGCTGCCGGGCTTCCTCTGGAGGCAGCCTAAAGTCTTTGAGAATAAGCTCTATACTTGTCCGGCCATTCCACTCATTGATCTGAGGCTGGAAGGCCAGATCCACTCGGGCAGCACCTTCCACGGAGTTCAACCGGTCCCCCATTCGAAAGCCGACAGCGGCAAAACCAAAGCCATCACCAGGCCCGTCACCGCTGTGGGAGACTATAAACTTAAGATGGGCACCATCTTTGCCGACAGTAAAGCTCCTGCGCAGGGCTAGAGACTTCGCCGCCAGTACCGGCCGGGGATTGCCTGCCCCGTAGGGAGCCAGCCGTTCCAGATCTTGAAGCAGGGCGTGGTCGATCTCATCCAGAGTCACCTGGGCATCGATCCTCAGTTTCGGAATGAGATCATCCTCGGTCAACAGTGAATGGGCCAGCTTGTTGAGTTCCCGGCGGAGTCTGGGGATCATCTCCTCGGCGATGGTCAGCCCCGCAGCCATCTTGTGCCCTCCGAAGCTTTCGAAGAGAGGGCTCAGCCCTTCCAAGGCCCGGTGGAGGTCAAATCCATCGATGCTGCGGCCTGAACCTTTACCCAGGCCATCTGCCAAACTGATCAAAATGGTCGGCCGGTGGTACCTTTCAACCAGCCGGGAGGCTGCTATGCCGATAACTCCAGGATGCCAATCTGGAGAAGCTAAGACTATGGCCCATTCCTGCGCAAGATCGATCTCCGCCTCCACCAAGGCAGCTGCCTCTTCTGTTACCTCTTCTTCAATGGCCCGGCGCTTTTGATTGGCGGTATCAAGCTCCTGGGCCAGCTTTCTTGCCTCCCGGACATCATCGGTCAGCAATAGGCGCACCGCCGCCGCGGCATCATCCAGCCTGCCTAGGGCGTTGATGCGGGGCGCTAAGCCAAAGGCTAGAGTCCTCCCGGAGATCTGCTCAGGTCCTAAGCCGGCAGCCTCCATCAAAGCAGTCAGACCCACTGATCTGCGGCCGAAATCCTGCATGCCCCTCTGAACTAGAATGCGATTCTCCCCCACCAGGGGCACAACATCAGCCACAGTCCCTAAGGCCACTAAGTCAAGGTATTTACAGGCCAGCTCATCACCCTGCTCGTCACTGCCTGTCAGCAGCCTGGCTGTTCCTTGGGCCAGCTTAAAGGCAACACCGACTCCTGCCAGTTCCTTGGTGGGGTATGGGCAATCCGGCCGGTTGGGATTGACAACCGCTGCTGCCTTGGGAAGCTCCTTGCCTGGCTGATGGTGATCTGTAATCACAAGTTCCATTCCCTGGGCCAATGCATACTCGGCCTCTGCCAGGGCTCCGATGCCGCAATCCACTGTAACCACCAGCCGGCTCTGGCCTTTGATTTCTGCCAAGGCCTCCTGGTGCAGGCCGTATCCCTCACCAGCCCGGCAGGGTATGTAATACATGGCCCTGCCGCCCAGCTCACCAATGACGCGGACCAGCAAGGCAGCAGCCGTCACCCCGTCAACATCGTAATCACCGTAGACGGTAACAGGCTCTTGCTTCTCAATCGCCTCTGCCAAGCGGCGAGCAGCCGGCTCCATATCAGCAAGCAGCCAAGGTGAAGGCACCTTGTCCCAGCTAAAGTCAAATAACTCCGCGGCTGCCTTGGGCGTATCAATACCTCTTCCCACTAGGATCCTGGCCAGGGGAGCAGAAATCCCCAGGGCACGGCTCAAGGCAGCCTCTTTGGCCGGTTCCCTCTCTGTCAGCAGCCAGCGGGTTCTACCAGTATACATATATCAGTTCACCTCAAGGCCCTTCCTAGTACTGTTCCTTCACCAAACCCGCATCTGCCGGCAGTTCCCGTGATCCCGCCTTTGTTCCTTCGGCTTCATCCAGGAGGGCCTCAAGGCGCCGCACCCGCCCCTGGGCCGCCCGCAGTTTCAGCTTCAGCTGAATCTCCCGGACCACGGCCAAGAGGCCGCCAAAGGCTGCCCCAAGGGCTGCTGCTCCTAGAATCACCACCGCCACCGATGTGTCCCACTGCCATGCCAAGAAGGTCACAGTTATCTGGCCGGCATTCTGTACAGCAAACAGGGCAACAAACACTGCAAAGACCAGTGCTAGTATCACGTACACTACCAACGGCAGCACCGCCCTCTCCCACTCATGTTACATTAAGGTATTCTCTTCAAGCCTAGAGGTATCCTCCAGCCGCCTTGGCCGCCGGCGGCTTTACTTCTGAAAAAGGCGGCGGGACAAGTCCTCCTAGACTCCCCTTTAGGCCAAGACCTGCAGGGCATGAAAAAACCCCTTGGGAATTGAAAACCCAGGGGTCAATTTACTGCCGGTAAGCTCCTCGAAAAAAGCAGAGGCTTGGTTTTAGCTCCCTTGGACACAGCTAAGCTCCTTTACAGCCGGGAGTTAAATAAAGGTGAGAATCAATGACAGAAGCATGAAAGCAACGGCTAAGTACTTAGTCACCCGCTCCAAAGTCTCGTCAAGCCCCTTGACTTTGCCGAAAAACATTTGGGTGCCCCCGCCGATGGAGCCTAGGCCTTCTCCCTTGCTGTCCTGCAGGATCACTACCACGACCAGGCCTAAAGATATCAAAAGCTGGATTGCCATCAGAGCTGTTACCACGCACTCCACCTCCTCTGCTTTGGCCGCAATTTACATCTCCTATCTTAACACAGGAAGGGGAAGCTGACAACCATCAACTGTCCCGCTCCCCCTTCTATGCTGCTATCGGATCACCACTTTAGGTTGTAGAAAGTGGATTTGCCTCTGTAGATCGCCAGCTCACCCAAGCCCTCACTGATCCGCAGCAGCTGGTTGTACTTGGCTACCCGGTCAGTACGGCTGGGGGCACCGGTCTTGATCTGGCCTGCATTGGTGGCTACTGCGATATCGGCGATGGTCTCATCCTCAGTTTCACCGGAGCGGTGGGATACTACCGCGGTGTATCCGGCTCGCTTAGCCATCTCAATGGCATCTAAGGTCTCGGTAAGGGTGCCGATCTGGTTGACCTTGATGAGAATGGAGTTGCCGACTCCCTGGGCGATTCCCCGGGCCAATCTCTCGGTATTGGTGACAAACAAGTCGTCGCCCACCAGCTGCACCCGATGGCCCAACTCACCGGTGAGCTTCTTCCAGCCGTCCCACTCTTCTTCGCTGAGGCCGTCTTCAATGGAGAAGATCGGGTACTTGTCCAGGAGGGATTTGTAATACGCGATCATCTCATCGGTGTCCCGCTCGACTCCCTCGCCGGCAAAGACGTATTTCCCGCCCTTGAACATCTCGGTGGAGGCCACATCCAATGCCAAGCCGACATCCTCACCGGGACGATAGCCGGCTTTCTCGATGGCCTGGATTATTACCTCCAGCGCCTGCTCATTGGACTGCAGGTTGGGAGCAAAGCCGCCCTCATCACCCACGGCGGTATTCAGGCCCAGGCCCTGCAGGACGCCTCTCAGGCTGTGAAATACCTCAGCACCCATCCTCAAGGCCTCGGGGAATGAAGCTGCACCCACAGGCATGATCATGAATTCCTGGATATCTACATTGTTGTCGGCATGCTCGCCGCCGTTGAGAATGTTCATCATGGGCACCGGCAGCTCCTTGGCATTGACTCCGCCGATGTACTGGTAGAGGGATAGGGAGAAGGCTGCTGCCGCTGCCTTAGCCACTGCCAAAGACACTCCCAAAATGGCATTGGCACCAAGCTTTTCTTTGTTGGGTGTCCCGTCCAGCTCGATCATCAGCCGGTCGATACCTACCTGGTCAACGGCATCCATACCAATGATCTCTGGAGCAATGATATCATTGACATTGCTGACAGCCTTGAGCACGCCCTTGCCCAAGTAGCGCTGCTTATCGCCGTCCCGCAGCTCGATGGCTTCAAAGGCTCCGGTGGAAGCACCGGAGGGCACTCCTGCTCTGCCCACAGAACCATCGGCCAGCACTACATCTACTTCTACCGTCGGATTTCCCCTTGAGTCTAGAATTTCCCTGGCGATGATGTCCTCAATAATGGTCAATTTCACTACCTCCCTGTTGAATCTCAGTATTGCTTTCCAGTCATGACCGGTACTCAATTAGGGATTTGCCGGTCATCTCTGGAGGCTGCTCCAGTTCGAGAAGATCCAGCACCGTCGGTGCCAGGTCAGCCAAGATACCGTCCCGCACTGCAATGTCCAGGCGATCGGTGATCAGTACCACCGGCACTGGGTTAACGGTATGAGCAGTGTGAGGCTCTCCTGTGTCGTAGTCCACCATCTGTTCTGCATTACCATGGTCAGCTGTCAACACCACATACCCGCCCCGGGCCAGCATGGCTGTGACTACTTGATCGACACAACTATCGATGGTCTCCACTGCCTTGACGGCGGCATCCAGAATGCCAGTATGGCCCACCATATCACAGTTGGCGAAGTTCAGCACGATCAAATCGTACTCGTCGCTGTTGATGGCCTTCACGGCCTCCGCCGCCACCTCCGGCGCGCTCATCTCCGGCTTAAGATCATAGGTAGCTACCTTCGGAGACGGAACCAGCTTGCGGTCCTCCCCCGGGAATGTCTCTTCATCCCCTCCGCTGAAGAAGAAGGTCACATGGGCATACTTCTCCGTCTCAGCTATCCTCAGCTGCCGCCAGCCGGCTTGAGCCACCACCTCACCCAAGGTATTCTTCAGATCCTGGGGCGGGAAGGCATAGGGTGCATTAATGGTTTCATCGTAGCGGGCCATTCCCACAAAGGTTGTCTTGGGGAACTTCCGGCGCTGGAACCCGGAAAACTCGTCATCAGTGAATGCCCTGGTAATCTGCCGGGCCCGGTCTGCCCGGAAGTTGAAGAAAATCACCGAATCATCATCGTCGATGGTGCCGACGGGGCTCCCTTGACCGTCAACTACTACAGTGGGGATAACAAATTCATCGGTCTCACCGCTGTCATAGGCGATTTGAACTGCCTCACTGCCGGTCTGAGCCCTGCGCCCTTCACCTAAAACCAGAGCATTGTAAGCTTTCTCCGTCCGGTCCCACCGCCTGTCCCTATCCATGGCATAGTACCGCCCGGAGACAGTGGCCACCTGCCCAAGCCCTACTTCCTCTAGCTTGCTCTCCAGCTCAGCCATGTACTCATGGCTGCTGGCAGGAGGGACATCCCGCCCATCGAGAAACGCGTGGACATAGACTTTCTCCAGGCCAAAACCAGCTGCCATATCCAACAGCGCGTACAGATGATAGCTGTGGCTGTGGACACCGCCAGGTGAAAGCAGCCCCATAAGGTGCAGGGCCGTCCCCTTGTCCCGGCAGGTGGTCATCGCCTTGATTAGCCATTCATTCTGCTGGAAATCACCTTCCCGCACTGCTTTGCTGATCCGGGCCACATCCTGATACACGATGCGGCCAGCCCCGATGTTCAGATGCCCTACATTGGAATCCCCCATTTGCCCTTCCATGAGGCCCACGGCTTCTCCCGAAGCCAAGAGGCGGGCACCGGGGTACTTTGCAAAGATCCCATCTAGATACGGTGTCCGGGCCAGATAAACTGCGTTGCCTTCCTGCCTTTCATTTATACCGAAACCATCCAATATCAGCAGACAGACAGGGTGTTTTGCCTTTGCCAATACACATCCTCCTTCGCACCGGATACATTAACCCTGATCATCATATCTTACGATCCGGGCAAATGACTCTGCTTCGAGACTTGCGCCTCCAACCAAGGCGCCGTCGATCTCTTTTTCCTGCATCAATTCTGCTATGTTCCCTGGTTTGACGCTGCCGCCGTACTGGATGCGGATCGCTTCAGCTGCAGAGCCACCATAGATCTCCCCCAAAGTGGCCCTAATCAATCCAATTACCCGATTTGCCTCCTGGGATGTAGCAGTCTTGCCGGTGCCGATAGCCCAGATGGGCTCATAGGCAACAACAACATTGAGGGCATCATCTGCCGGCACATCACTAAAGGCCTTCTTGACTTGGCTCTTCACCAATGTCTCCGTGATCCCGGCTTCCCTCTGCTCCAGGGTCTCGCCAACGCAGAGGATAGGCTTTAAGCCGTGGGCCAGGGCAGCCTTTACTTTGAGGTTAACCAGTTCATCGGTCTCAGCAAAGTACTGCCGGCGCTCGGAATGGCCGATGATCACATATTTAACCCCCAAGGCCTTAAGCATCGGGGGCGACACTTCACCGGTGTAAGCCCCGCTGTCTTCGTAGAAAACATTCTGGGCACCTAGAGCAACGTCAGTCCCCTCAATGGCTGCCTTCACCGATGCCAGTGCAGTAAAGGGAGGGCAAAGGACTACTTCCCTGTCAGCCAGATCGCCCAAGAGCGGCAGCAGTTCCCGGCAGAGGGCCGCTGCCTCCTCCGGCGCCTTGTTCATTTTCCAATTACCAGCAATGATCGGAACTCTCAACTATATCGCCTCCGCAGTCATCTATCGTTTAAAGCCTCGACCCCCGGCAGGGCTTTCCCTTCCAGGAACTCCAGAGAAGCACCGCCGCCAGTGGACACATGGCTCAATTTATCTGCCAGGCCTGCCTGCTCAACGGCGGCCGCGGAGTCACCGCCCCCGATAATGGTTATGGCATCACTGTCGGCCATCACCTGGGCAACGGCCTGTGTTCCCTTGGCGAAGTTGGGCATTTCAAACACACCCATGGGGCCGTTCCAAACCACTGTCTTGGCAGTCTTAATCTCCTGGCTGAACAGCTCTACTGTCTGGGGCCCGATATCCATCCCCATCCAGCCGGCCCGCATCTGATCGGCAGGTACAACCTCATAGGCTGCATCGGCAGCAAAGCGGTCGGCAATGACTATATCAACTGGCAGCAGGAACTTCACACCCCGCTCCTTGGCGGCTTCCATCAGTTCTTTGGCCAGTGTCAAGCTGTCGGCATCCAGCAAAGAAGTGCCGATTTCATAGCCTTGGGCTTTGAGAAATGTGTAGGCCATGCCGCCACCAATAATCAAAGTATCAACTTTCTGCAGCAGGTTATTGATAACGCCGATCTTATCTGCCACCTTTGCGCCGCCCAAAATGGCAACAAAGGGCCGCTCAGGATCATTCAAGGCCTTGCCCATGACCTCGATCTCTTTCTGCAGGAGGAATCCTGCTGCCGCAGGCAGGTATTGGGCAATGCCTGCCGTTGAAGCATGGGCGCGGTGAGCTGCGCCAAAGGCATCATTGACGTAAATCTCTGCAAGGCCTGCCAGGTTCTTGGCAAACTCAGGATCGTTTTTCTTTTCACCGGGGTAGAACCGGACATTTTCCAGAAGCAGCACGTCTCCGTCTTTCAGTCCGGCCACAGCCGTCTCCACCTCTGGGCCAATGCAGTCATCCACTTTAGTGACCTCTTTGCCCAACAGCTCTGCCAGCCGTTTAGCCACTGGATCCATCCTGAACTTATCCTCGGGCTGATCCTTAGGCCGGCCCAAGTGGGATGCCAAAATCACCCTGGCGCCCTGATCAATTAAGTACTGGATGGTGGGCAGGGCTGCTCGAATCCTTTTATCATCGGTGATATTCTGATTCTCATCCATGGGGACATTGAAATCCACCCGGACAAACACCCGTTTTCCCTTAACATCTAGATCCTTGACGGTGAGTTTATTCATATCTATCCCCCCACTCGAGAGATTCCCTTTGCTTGACAGAAAAGTCCCCCGGCCAGTCCGGCTCAGGAACTGACCGGGGTACGGCCACATAATCCCTGATTAGGCACGGGAAGCCATATACTTGACAAGGTCCACTACTCTCATGGAGTAACCCCACTCATTGTCGTACCAGGAAACTACCTTGGCAAAGTTGCCTTCCATCACTGTGGTCAGTGCCGCATCGACGATGGAAGAGCGGTCATCGCCCCGGAAGTCCATGGAAACCAAGGGAACCTCACTGTATCCCAAGATTCCCTTCAGATCTCCCTCAGCGGCTGCCTTCAAAGCGGCATTGATCTCTTCTGCACTAGTGTCTTTCTCCAGCTCCACTACCAGGTCAACGACACTGACGTCTGGAGTAGGCACCCGCATGGCAAAGCCGTCCAGCTTGCCCTTGAGCTGGGGCAGTACCAGGCCCACAGCTGCGGCCGCGCCGGTGGTGGTGGGAATGATGCTCATAGCAGCTGCCCGTGCCCGCCGCAGATCCTTATGGGGCAGGTCCAGGATCCGCTGGTCATTGGTATAGGCATGCACAGTAGTCATCAGGCCCCGCTTAATTCCGAATTTCTCATCGATGACTTTAGCCACCGGTGCAAGGCAGTTGGTGGTGCAGGAAGCGTTGGACACTACATCATGCTTGGCAGGATCATAATCGGTGTGGTTTACACCCATGACGATGGTGATGTCTTCATTCTTGGCAGGAGCGGTGATGATAACCTTCTTGGCACCAGCCTGCACGTGCAGCATTGCTTGATCCTTAGACCGGAAGACACCGGTAGCTTCCACTACATACTCTACTCCCAGATCGCCCCAGGGGAGCTTAGCCGGGTCCTTTTCAGCAAATACCTTGATGCGGCGGCTGCCCACCACCAGTTCGCCATCTTCGGCCTTAACGTCCTCAGCCAAGGTGCCGTGGACGGAATCGTACTTGAATAGGTGGGCAAGGGTCTCTGCATTGGTCAGATCGTTAATGGCCACTACTTCGACCTCAGGATCGTTTAGGCATCCCCTGAGAACCAAGCGCCCAATTCGACCAAAACCGTTGATCCCTACTTTAACTGCCATTTTCTATCATCCTCCTCTAAGCTTTAAGTGCTGTCCACTATTGGAATGGGTGTAAACACCAGTAAGCAAGGTGTGCTCCCAGATCTACAAATGATTCAAGGGGCCCTCATATCCTTTCGAAGTGATAGCTTTCCACATCACTCCCCTCAAGGCTGGCATACATCAGGCGGGCAGCCCCTTCATCGGTGATGCATACATGCTGGTAACGGTTGGACATAACAGCCAGGGCTGCTGCTGCCTTGGTATGGCCGCCGCCTACAGCTACTACTTTGTTGATCTTGGCCAAATCCTCCACCCGCAGTCCGACACTGGTGGTGTTGTACACGATGCGCCCTTTCTCATCGAAATAGTACCCGAAGGCTTCGCCCACTGCCCGCTTCTCCCGCAAAAGATGCAGGTCCTCATCTCCCAGCCCCCGGCGCTTGGCCATCTCCTCTGCTGTACCGATTCCGTGGAGCACCACATCACTATCTTTGATCAGATCTAGCATTTCCTTGATCTTCGGATCTCCGCATAAGCTGGCAATAACATCTTCTCCCACATCATCGGGGACATGCAGCAGCCGATAGGTACCACCTAAGCGTTCGGCAATATTGGCTGCTACGGTATTGGCCTGTTTTTCCACTTCTTCACCCAGGCCGCCCCTGGCGGGCACCACCATCACATCCATCTTTTCCGCTGATGCTGGAAAACTCCTGGCAACTTCGGCCAAAGTCGTTCCCCCGGTAACAGCCAAGACATCTCCATCTCTCAACACTGCTTTTAGGTATCTAGCAGTGGCCTTGGCCATCTCCTTCTTCACAGTCTCGTCCTCATCGGAATCTCCCGGGACTATGATCACCTGCTGGAGCCCCAACACCCTCGCCAGCCGCCGCTCCAGTTCCGAAAGCCCCCTGAGTTCCCGAACGTATTCCTTCAGCTCGCCTAGAATCCGCTCGCCTTCTTCTGTAACATGCATGCCAGCAGGGTTAGATACCAACAGTCCCTGCTCTCTCAGAATTTCAATCTCATTGCGCACTGTTCGCTCCGGCAGCCGCAGCCGGGCTGCTAACGCCCGTCGACCCACTGGCTGGATAAAATAGATGTTGCGCAAGATGGTGTACCGCTTCTCCACCAATTCTGCGATCTCCGGAGCTATCTTTTGGATAACAGCCAAGTTGTCCATTTATATGGGATAGTACCCGGCCCTCCCGTACTTTGTATTCAAACCCCGCAAAATCCACACACTAAAGCCAAGGAACAGATTCACCGCTCAGATTCGCTGCTAAGCCCTTGGCCCATTATCAAGGCATCAACCAGGGGGGTCCTATGCTGTCCCGCCGTAACAATTTCTGTCCCGCCGGTGGCAAAAAAAGAGAGCTGTTTTCTCCCACCATGTATATTCGAGCTGCACTGGCAAAGTCCTCCATCACCGCTGAAAATTTCCTGGATCCACAGGCGGCCTTATCGCGTTTTTTCTTCCCTGATCTCCTCCGCGATGGCTTCCAGTTTGCGGAAGCGGTGGTTGACCCCGGATTTGCTCAAAGGCGGGTCCAGCATTTCACCCAGTTCCTTCAGACTGGCATAGGGATATTGAAGCCGGAGATTGGCCACTTCCCTTAGGTCGGGAGACAGTGATGGGAACCAGCCCTTCTCCTCAATCAGCTTAATATTCTCCGCCTGGCGGTAAGCTGCTTCCAGGGTCTTATCCATGTTGGCGGTCTCGCAGTTGACCAACCGGTTGACCTGGTTGCGCATCCCTTTTACAACCCGTACATTCTCCAGGCTCAATACGGCATTATGCCCGCCCAGCAGGTTCAGAAGCTGGGAGATCTGCTCTCCATCTTTGAAATACAGGGCCACATGTTTCTTGCGCTGGACCACCCCAGGTGCTAATCCGAATGTCTCCATCAAGCTCTGGATCACAGCTGCCTGCTGAAAACTGTCGGTGACAATCTCCAGATGGTAGTTCTTCCGGGGATTGGTCAACGACCCCCGGCAGATGTACACTCCTCTGAGAAATGCTTTACGGCAGCAAGGCCTGCCCCAGCGCCCCTTGGTGTAACGCTGCTGAACGCCCTGCAGGCCGCCGACGATCCTCCGCAGCCGGGGCTGGCTGGGGATCCGGATGGTGTAGACATTGTGCTTGCTGAACCGCACCCGCCGCCGGACCCTGATTTCCATATAGGGCTGGTAAAGCTGCTTCAGCAGCCGAAATGCCATCCTGGCAGCGGCAGCCTGGCCGACAATCAAATCATACCCCTGGGGAGTCAATCTCCCATCGATATATGCCAAACCTGCCAATTCAGCCAACTGACAGCAGCGGCGCTCCGGCATGATCCGGGCTAGTTCGTCTCTGGCAGCACGGGAAAATCCCATCCTAGCGGGGAATTATCCCCTCCCCCCTTTCCCAGCAGTATGGCGGCCAAGCCCTTCTGGGCTGTGCATGTTGAGTGTGGGCTTCGCCGCGGAGGCCATCAACTCCTCTTTGGTGCGGGTCTTCTCTGACTGCAATGGGCCTGCAGGCCGTTCCCAGGACTCCCCCAGGCAGCTGCCGCCATGAATGGCAGCTGCTCCTATCTGACAACATCTGCAAAGCTAGTATTCCCCTCTTCCCTTTGCTTCATATTATTATCAGGGGAGTGTAGAAGCCATCGCTGGGCCGGTCCTGGATCTTCCACTATCGTCATAAGGTGCGGGCAGGAAACTGCCCGGGAAACAGAGAAGCGGTAGTATAATCTGCAGGCCGGGAAAGGATGAACAACACCATGAGCGACACCCTGAACCAGCTGAAGTTCGTACTGATCACCGGCCTTTCCGGTGCCGGGAAGACGGAGACGGTCCGCATTTTGGAAGATCTCGGCTACTTCTGTGTAGATAATCTGCCGCCGGCCCTCATCCCCAAGTTCGCGGAGCTCTGTATCCAATCCGAAGGTAAGATCAACCATGTTGCCTTGGTATGCGATATCAGGGGCAGGGGCTTTTTTGACCACTTGATTGAAGTCCTGGAAGACTTGGAGGACTCAGGTTTCTCCTATGAGATCCTGTTCCTGGAGGCGTCCGATGAAACCTTAGTCCGCCGCTTCAAAGAAAGCCGCCGGCGCCACCCGCTGCTGCCGGATGGCAGTGTGCTGGACGGCATCCGCCAAGAGCGGCATAGGCTAGAGGAGCTGAGGGGCAGGGCCCATCGGGTGATCGACACCAGCTTCATCACACCCAGGGAGCTCAGGCAGGAACTCAGCCGCTGGTTCGGGGAGGCCGCCAGCCACAGGGCTATGACTGTATCGGTGATTTCCTTTGGCTTCAAACACGGCCTGCCTTTGGATGCAGACCTGGCCATTGATGTCAGATTCCTGCCTAATCCCCATTATGTAGAATCATTGGCTCCATTCACAGGCAACGATGCAGCTGTCCGTGACTATGTCCTCAAATGGTCAGTCACCCAGCGGTTTCTTCAGAAACTCCTAGATCTCATCGAGTTTTTGCTGCCCCAGTATGTCAAAGAGGGGAAACAAGAGCTGGTGATCGCCATCGGCTGTACCGGCGGGCAGCACCGCTCGGTAACCATCGCCAATCATGTGGCAGATTTTATTCGGGAGCAGGGGTATGTAGTCAATGTTGAGCATAGAGGAATACTACAACGGGTTTGAAAGCTCTTGGCGGCGATTCTGCAAGTGGTTCTACCCGGGCATGCGGGTGAAGCGCTGGATCCTTCTGATGGTCCTGGGAGGGATGCTGGCTGCTGGGGGCGGGGCCATCCTCATCGGCCCAGAACCGGTGATTGCCCTGGGGCGCACCATCAGCAACTACCTGCGGGCCATCGGCCAGTCCAATAAGATCCCACTAATCCAAGAGCTGGGAGCAGCAGTGGCTGTCTTGGGCATAGTGCTCATCTGCCTTGGCTTCCGGCAGGTGATCAGATCTTTGATTCAGGATATCCTGCCTGCCGATCCCCGGGACCTGCCTGAGATCATCTTCTACAAGCGGGGACTGGGGAGAGAGCCAGCCGTGGTAGTTATCGGCGGCGGTACAGGGCTGTCCACCATGCTCAGGGGGCTGAAACTCAAGACTGACCGCATTACCGCCATCGTCACCGTGGCCGATGATGGGGGCAGTTCCGGCCGGATCCGGTCAGAGCTAGGCATTCCCCCGCCTGGAGATATCCGCAATACTCTGGTGGCATTAGCCAATACTGAGCCATTGATGGAGCAGCTTTTTCAGTACCGCTTTGATTGGGGAGAAGGCCTGGAGGGCCATAGTTTCGGCAATCTATTTATTGCGGCCATGACCGATATCACCGGGGATTTTGAGGAGGCTATCCGCACATCCAGTCAAGTACTGGCTGTCAGAGGGCAAGTGCTGCCTTCCACCCTCAACTCGGTGACCCTGCGGGCGGAATACGATGACGGCTCTACTACCACCGGGGAGAGCCTCATTCCCCAGCCTGGCAAGCAAATCCGCCGGGTTTTTCTGGAGCCGGAAAACTGCCAGCCCCTGGAAGAAGTCATTGCAGCCATCGACAATGCCGATGCCGTTATCCTCGGGCCCGGCAGCCTGTACACCAGTGTACTGCCTAACCTTTTGGTACCCGAGATTCGGGAAGCTGTCCGCAGGTCCACAGTACCTAAGATCTACATCTGCAATGTAATGACACAGCCCGGGGAAACCGATGGCTACAAGGCGTCCCACCATGTCGAAGCTTTACTTAGCCATGTAGGGCCGGGCCTCATCGACTACGTAATCATCAACACCGCCGCGGTTCCCCATCACTTGCTCGAAAGATACCGCCAGCAAGGGGCGGTGCCGGTTGAACCAGACACAGAGGCTGTGGCGGTTTTGGGAGTGACTCCCATTGCAGCTGAGGTAATTAGCATGACCAACCTGGTCCGCCACGACCCAGAAAAACTGGCAGAGGTCATCTCTCAGATCGTATCCGAGAGGACCTCTGCCGGTAAGTTGGGAAAGCTGGTCAAACAGCTGTAACTCCACCCTATGAACCCACCCTGGGCCCCGGGCCTGCCGCCTTTGGGCCCAGCGCCTCAGGCCCGGGAGGGATTCATAGCTTGCTTGGGAGAATGCCTCGAAGGGACATCCTTTTTCAAGATACTCAGCAGCTCAGCTTCTTTGCCGCGGCTTCATCCAAGATGAAGGTGCAGTTGGGATGAAGCTGCAGCACAGAGGCAGGCACTTCTTCAGTGACAGGCCCTTGCACGGCGGCAGCTACAGCATCGGCTTTGCCCTCGCCGTTGGCCAAAAGCACAATACTGCGGCACCGCATAATGCTCTTGATTCCCATGGAAAATGCCTTCCGGGGAACGTCTTCTTCCCGCTCGAAGAAGCGGGCATTGGCCTGGATAGTTGCCGGCGCGAGTTTTACCAAGCTAGTAACACTGCCAAACGGTGTGCCTGGCTCATTGAAACCGATGTGGGCATTGCTGCCGATCCCCAGAATCTGCAAATCGATGCCGCCTGCGGCGGCAATCTTGTCTTCGTATCTCCGGCACTCCTCTTCTGGATCCGGAGCCGCGCCGTTGGGTAGATTGACCTTCTCCTGAGAGATGTTGATTTTCCCAAACAAGTGCTCCCACATGTAGTAGTTGTAGCTGGCGGGGTGCTCACCGTGGAGGCCGTAGTATTCATCCAGGTTAAACGTGGTCACCCGGGAGAAATCCAGGCCTGCCTTGTGCCTTTTTACCAACTCTTCATACAATCCTACAGGGGTGCTGCCGGTGGCCAATCCCAAGACAGCATCGGGCCTATCCTCGATGAGCCGGCTGATCATGTCAGCTGCCAGCCTGCTCATTTCAGCATAATCCTTGGCGATCTTAATCTGCAACTAGCTTCACCTGCCCTTTCTCATGTTCGCTGGTATACGACTTGCCCTCCGACGATGGTAGCCAGAGGATTGAGTTCAGCATCAAAAACGGCGATATCGCCATCCTTCCCCACAGTGAGGCTACCCTTGCGGCTGGAGATACCGATGGCGCGGGCGGGATTACATGAGGCCATCCTCACAGCCTCAGCCACGGAGACGCCCAGCAGGTCAACGGCGTTTTTGACTGCCCTAGCCATAGACAATGTACTGCCGGCAAGTTCGCCGGTAAGCAGCCTGGCTGCCTCCTTGGTGACTTCGACTTCCAGTCCACCCAGCTGATACCGCCCCTGGGGAAGGCCCATGGCCCGCAAAGTATCGGTAATGAGCACAACCTTGTCCGGGCCCTTGGCCCGCATCACCAAGTCCATAGCAGCAGGATGGACATGGACGCCGTCGCAGATGAGCTCTACTGAAAAGCCGTCACAGGTTAGGGCTGCTCCTGCGACACCCGGCTCCCGGTGATGGAGGCCCCGCATGCCGTTGAACATATGGCAGATATGGCTGGCCCCCCAAACGTGGGCGGCCATTGCCTCTTCATAGGTTGCGTTGGAATGCCCGATGGCCACAGTCACATCCCAGGACCGCAGCCGCCTGATGGCTGCCTCAGCGCCTTCCAGCTCCGGTGCCAGGGTGACCAGCCGAAGCAGCGGGCCCGCCAGCTCCCAGATCTCCTCTAGTTCCGGCAGCGACGGAGGCCGGACATGGTCTGGGTGATGGGCACCCCGTTTACCCATATCTATGTACGGACCTTCCAGATGAATACCCAAAACCTGGGCACCTCCGGTGCCCTTGCCGGCTGCTGCTTTGACTGCCTCAACTGCCCGAAGCGTCTCCCGATGGCTAGCGGTCACAGTGGCAGGCACAAATCCTGTCGTACCGTAACGGCTAAAGGCCTGCCCCATTACCTCCAAGGCCTTACCGGTGCCGTCCATCACATCACCGCCGCCCCCGCCGTGGACGTGGATATCGATTAACCCTGGAGTTACGTAAGCTCCCTCGGCATCCAGCACCGGCCCCTCGGCCGACGGCACATCGGCCCCACTGCCTACATAAGTAATAATCCCATTTTCGACAACTATAGTCCCGGGCATCACAACAAAAGGAGTAACCAACCGGCCATCCTTGATGGTTATGGTTCCCTTGGGCAACACAGACACCTCCCCCGTTTTTTCGGTTTCGTCAGGTCAGCAGCGGTTTCCTGCTGCTGGGAGATGCCCGTGATGCGGCCTTCACATAGTCTACCCAAAGTCCCTGCCGTGCATGGCAACTTCAAAATCCATGGAGGCTTTTGGCCGTAGACGCCGCCGAGAAACGAATCCGCTGTGAATAAATGCCTTTCCCTAGAGAAATACTTAAGGAAGTATTGGCCGGGTGTCGGATGGGCAGGAGGTGCCGTCATTGAGGGAACCAGCCATGGATGGACTATGCCCCCAGGGAGGGGATGCTTCAATTCTCCCTTGCAATCCCTTAGACACGGATGGACTATGCCCCCAGGGAGGGGATACTGCCGACATACCCTCTGTGATCCAAGGAATGACTAGTCCTCCTGTAAGCAGCAGGGAAGGGCAATTCCGGGAGGAGGCCGGCTCTTCCCCAGCATCGCCGCTCCTTGAGAGAAAGCTCCCTGCAGCTTATGGAGAGGACTATATCGTGCTGCTCACCCGAGACCCGGCTTGGCTGTTTGCCTATTGGGAAATCACACCGGCTGCCTGGTCCCGGGTCAGGGGAGGGTTCCAAGATGATGAGTGCCGGACTGTCCTGCGGATCTATCAGATGGATGATGACGGGCATCTCCCTCAGGCCCACTTCGATATCACGGTGCAGCCCTTCAGTCAGGCCTGGCATATCCAGACGGGGAGAATCGGCGGCGCTTATCAGGCGGGCATCGGCATCCGCACCCTTGACGGCACCTTTCGGGAGATCTCCCGTTCCAATGTGGTTAGGGCTCCCCGGGGAACTGTAAGCCCGCTGATGGACGAGGAATGGCTGACTATTCAAGAGTTTCGGTGGATATCCCGGCATCCCCAGCCCGGGCACAGCCCCATGGAGTGGCAGCGGCGCCGCCGGGGACTCATCACTGCTCTCGGGCCGTATCCCACCAGCCCCGGGGTATTCAGTCCCCCAGGGAAGCCCGGAGAAAACCCGCGGTCCACAGAACTGGGCCCCGGATACGGGCCTTAGCACCATGGGAGTTCAGTTGAGAGGAGCATCGGCTTGTACTTAGGTTACGCTGCTATCGTTCTCCATGCCCATCTTCCCTATGTCCGCCATCCAGAGGCCGATCAGTGTCTAGAAGAGCTCTGGCTGATGGAGGCCATCACTGAAACATATCTGCCTCTAGTTGATGTGATGCGGGGGCTGCTTTGGGACCAAGTGCCCTTCCGCCTCACCATGTCCATTACGCCCACATTGGCCTGGATGCTGTCAGATGATCACCTCCAGCAAAAGTACAGGCAGCACATCAACAAGCTGTGTGAACTGGCGGAAAAAGAGGTGCACCGCACCCGCCATCAGCCTCCGGTACAGGAGGTCGCCCTTTCTTACCTGAGGCAGTTTAGGCGGGCCCGGCAGCTTTTTGAGGACTGCCGCGGCCGCCTCATAGACTGCTTTGTTGAACTGGAAGCAGCCGGCTGCCTGGAGGTGATCGCGTCAGCGGCAACCCACGGCTACCTGCCTCTCTTATTTGTCAATCCCAAGGCTGTAGAAGCTCAAATAGCCTTAGGCATTGAGACATACCGCCACTTCTTCGGCAAAGATCCCAGGGGGTTTTGGCTGCCCGAATGCGGGTTTGCCCCAGGCATTGACGCCATCTTGGCCCAGTACGGTATCAGCTGGGCAATCCTGGATTCCCACGGCATACTCCATGCCGAACCCCGCCCCCGCTATTCCATCTTTGCACCCATTTACACACCGGCAGGGCTGGCGGCCTTCGGCAGAGACTGGGAGTCCTCCAAACAGGTCTGGAGTGCCTGGGAGGGTTATCCAGGGGACTATGTATACCGGGACTTTTACCGGGACATCGGCTTTGATTTGGATTATGAGTATATCAAGCCCTACCTCGTCGACGGCATCAGGGGCTTTACCGGCATCAAGTATCACAGGATCACCGGCAGGGGTGATTACAAAGAGATCTACCAGCCCCAAGCCGCTGCCCGGCGGGCAGCGGAGCATGCCGGCAATTTCATGTTCAATCGGGAGTTGCAGATCAAGTACTTGTCTAGTAAGATGGACCGGCCGCCCTTGGTGACAGCTCCCTACGACGCAGAGCTTTTCGGCCATTGGTGGTATGAAGGGCCTCTGTGGCTGGATTTCCTGTTGAGAAAAACCGCCTATGACCAGCGGGTGTTCAAGATGGTGACCCCCAGCGAGTACCTAGATATGTACCCATCCCATCAAGTCAGCATGCCGTCCGAGTCCAGCTGGGGAAACGGCGGCTACCACGAGGTGTGGCTAGATCACAGCAACGACTGGATTTACCGCCATCTCCACAAAGCAGCTGACCGCATGGTGGACCTTGCCAACCGCTTTCCAGAAGCCAGCGGGCTAGTGGAGAGGACACTCAACCAGGCCGCCCGAGAGCTCCTCTTGGCTCAGGCCAGTGATTGGGCATTTATCATGAAAGCCGGCACCATGGTGGAATATGCCTGCCGGCGGACCCAGGGGCATCTGG
>LFRM01344950.1_pt1 | contig 23389 bp, 14 predicted proteins | sample 618341 | NCBI WGS metagenome assembly LFRM01 (sample SAMN03654438, study PRJNA283298) | anaerobic digester metagenome | isolation source: pool of bioreactors CSTR01a, CSTR02a, and CSTR03a thermophilic anaerobic... | place: Denmark: Kgs. Lyngby | collected 2014-05-21 | reverse complement strand
GGGTGCTGCCAGGCCATTTAGCCTACCATGCGGCCATCTCACCAATCAACCCGGCTTTCGCGGCATAAACGCTTACTGATTATGCTATTAAGAAAGTGCGAGGCCCTAAACCGTGGACTTGCAAAAGTGTTACCGAGGAAATTACACACTAATATGGACTTGACTATCTCAATTGCGCTCTATCACAAAGGCAAGGAGTGATTGTTATAAAAGCTGTAATAATGGCAGGCGGCGAGGGGACAAGATTAAGACCTCTAACCTGCGATGTACCCAAACCGATGGTTCCCATACTCAACAGACCGGTTATGGAGTATACCATTAAGCTGCTTAATAAACACAACATAAATGATATTTCTGTAACGCTGGCATACCTGCCTTCTGTAATAACCGAATACTTCGGAGACGGAAAGGAATGGGGGGTAAGCCTAAACTATTTTATCGAGGAGACGCCCCTTGGCACCGGGGGGAGCGTTAAGAACGCGGGGGAAAGCTTGGATGGTACATTCATAGTGATAAGCGGGGATGCACTGACCGACCTGGACCTGGAAAAGGCGGTGGAATTCCACAGGCAGAAAGGGTCAAAGGCTACGCTGGTGTTAAAACGGGAAACCATACCGCTGGAATACGGGGTGATAATAACCGACGACAGCGACAGGATAATAAGGTTCCTGGAAAAGCCCAGCTGGGGCGAGGTGTTTAGTGACACAATAAATACCGGCATATACATACTGGAACCGGAGGTGCTGGACTACTACAAGCGGGGTGAGAATTTTGATTTCAGCAAGGACCTTTTCCCGAAACTGCTCCGGGACGGGGTCCCGATGTACGGCTACAAAACCGAAGACTACTGGTGCGACATAGGTGACCTGGAATCCTACAAGCAGACCCAGTTTGACATACTCGATGGCAAAGTGAAAGTGGATATCACTGCACGGCAGGTGGAAAAGGGCGTTTGGCTGGAGGAGGGGGTGGAGATTGGCGGCGGCGCTGCCATATCCCCGCCGGTGTTTTTGGGCAAAAACTGCAGCATAGCAAGCGGCTGCAGCATCCATCCCTATACAATAATCGGGGAAAGGTGTACTATTGGCCGCAACACCACGCTTAAGAAGAGTATCCTGTGGAAGAATGTGCGGGTGGGCGGCGGTTGCCATTTGCGGGGTACGGTTGTCTGCACCGGTGCCCATATAAAAAACGGGGTAAGTCTCTTGGAAAATTCGGTGGTGGGCAGGGACACCAGGGTGGATTCCAATGCAACGGTGAAACCGGGCATAAAAATATGGCCGGACAAGAGGATAGAGGAGAGAACGGTGGTCACCCAAAACCTTATATGGGGCACCAGGGGGACAAAAACCCTGTTCGGTCACAGGGATATCAGGGGCGCCGTAAACACCGATATTACCCCCGAATTCGCATCGCGCCTGGGTGCGGCCTTTGCCACTCTTTTAAAAGACGATGCGGTAATGGTGGTAAGCTGCGACGGTACGGGACAGTCTAGGCTGGTGAAGGATTCCGCAGTGTGCGGGATAATATCCACCGGAGCCTCGGTGATTGACATAAAGAACGCCCCGGCACCGGTCAACCGGTTTGCCGTGACCTATTACAAGGCGGACGGAGGCGTGCATGTCCGGGGGAGCCTGGCGGACCAAAACCTGGTGCATATAGAGCTGTTGGGGAATAACGGCGCCAATATAGACAGGAGTTTGGAGAGAAAAATTGAGAACCTGTTCAACAGGGATGACTTTGAACGGTGTAATGCCGACCGGATCAGTGAGCCGGTCGCGGTTGAGAATTTTACGTCTATATACTTGAAAAACGGCGCCGCGCTGCTGGGAAACCTTAGGGACATAAAAATGAAAAGCCCAAAAGTATTGATAAGTTCAAGGTCGGACACGGTGCTTGGGCTGGCTGAACAGTTTCTAAAATACATAGGATGCAGTGTGACGGTGGATTACTCCGGCCGCGGCTACCCGTCGGCGGCCAGTTACAGGGAGGCCATGTCCCGGCAGGTGTTTACGGACAGGTATCAGATGGGGATAGTTTTCGGCGAGAGCGGCGAAAACCTCATGCTGGTTGACGACAGGGGCAGGGTGATAGACGGCGAGAAATACACCGCCCTTGTGTCGCTGATTGTGCTAAAGGCAGGGCTTACAGGCAGCCTTGTGGTTCCCTACACCGCTTCCGCAACCATAGAAGCCATGGCCGAAAAATACGGAGTGGATGTAATACGAACCAAGACCAACCCCTCAAGCTGGATGAATGAAACGCTAAAAGCCGGTGGACAGGGGGACGGAGCCAGGCTGCAGTATGCGCTTAATTTTGATGCAGTTTGGGGTGCCGGTGGCATAATAAATTTCATGGCAGTCAACCGGGTGAAGCTGAGCGACCTGGTGGACGAGCTGCCGGAGTTTTATTATGTAAAAAGGGAAATAGAATGCGACTGGAAAGATAAGGGAAGGATAATAAAGGAGATTATACACCGGCACCGGGATAAAAACCTCGAACTTTTCGAAGGCGTCAAGATAAAGATTGGGGAAGGATGGGCATTGGTGCTGCCGGATTCAGAAAGGCCGGTTTTCAACATATACGCCGAAGGACCTTCGGAGGAATATGCCGCCGAGCTTTCGGCGGAGTTAAGCGATAAAGTAAAGGAGCTTATGGAAAAAAGGGAAAGCCTCACACCGTAGGGGAGGAAGGACATAACAGATATGAAACCTATACTGTTTGTATTGATTGTGGGCCTGCTGCTTGCGGCATTCAGAAGGTACAAAAACTTGGCCGAAAAAGAGGCGGGGTCGATAAAGGACGTACTGCTCCAGCCAGAACAGCTCTTAAACCATGCAGCCCAAATAGCCAGGGAACATACCGTATCCGGGCGGCCGGGCTATATAAAATCCCTCCACGGGCGGCTGGACAAAAATTTCAAGGTAATAACCGAGGTATACAAAAGCATAAACTCCCATGCCAAAAGGGGCAGGGACCTTACCCCCGCCTCCGAATGGCTGCTGGACAATTATTACAAAATAGAGGAACAGGTCAAGGAAGTAAAGCAGAACCTGACCAGGGAGAGGCTGCGCAGGCTGAATATTCTAACAAGCGGTATCCTTAAGGGCTATCCAAGGGTGTATGCCATAGCCCTTGAGCTTATTTCCCATACCGACGGCAGGCTGGAACACAACCTTATTGTAGACTTTGTAAAAGCCTACCAGAGGTACAGCAAACTGTCCAACGCCGAGGTATGGTCCCTGTCGCTGATGACCAGGCTCGCCCTTATCGAGAACATTAGGCATATCTGCGAGAAGATACATAGGACCCAGCAGCAGTGGGAAAGGGCCGGGGAGTTTGTTGACGAAAACCAAGGCAGCCTGCTGCCCGCCCTAAAGGAGCTGGTGAAGGACAAAAAGGGTATAAGCCCTTCCTTTGTAGAACACCTGCTGAGAAGGCTCAGGAAGGACGGGATAGACAGCGGGGAGATTATCGATTTTATAGACGATAAGCTGTACGATTACGGCATGACGGTAAGGGACCTGGTGGAACAGGAGCATAAGGAGCAGGCGGCCAGGAAAATATCGGTGGGCAATTCAATAACCAGCCTCAACGTGGTGGCGGTGCTGGACTGGAACGATATTTTCGAGTCCCTCTGTGCGGTTCATGAAATGTTGATGGAGGACCCGGCCGGCGTATACCCACTGATGGACTTCGAGTCAAGGGACTATTACAGGAAACTGGTGGAAAAAATAGCGCGAAAGGCCGGGGTTCCACAGATAAGCGTGGCGCGGAAAGCTGTTGAATGTGCCCGGCAGGCCGCTGAAGAGGGCAGCGGTGAAAGGGAGCGCCACATCGGCTATTATATTGCCGGCGGGGGCAGGACGCAGCTTTTGGGGCGGCTGGGAGCCAAGGCCGCAAGGGACAGGTTCCACAACCACAGCGTACCCTGTTACCTTGCCGCTGTTGCGCTTGTTACGCTGATAATTGTGTCGGGCTTCTTGTACTATTCATATTCCTTGGCCGGGGAAAACGGTACGCTGACTAATGTGCTGGTGGTACTTGCCGTACTGGTACCGGCCAGTGAAGTGGCAATAAACCTTGTCAACTGGTTTTTTACGCATACCACCCCGCCCACATTTTTGCCCAAGCTGGAATACAGGGACGGTATACCCGAGGAAGCCGCCACGCTGGTGGTTATACCCACCCTTCTTGTGGACCAAAAAGGGGTAAGGAACCTTCTGGAGCGGCTGGAGGTATATTATCATGCCAACAGGGAGGATAACCTGTATTTTGCGCTGGCCGGGGACTTTAAGGATTCCGACCAAAAAACCATGCCGGAGGACCAGGGGATAATAAACGAAGGCCTTGAGGGTGTGAAGCTGCTTAACCAAAGGTATTCCAAAGGGGGTGATATCTTTTATTTCTTTGTAAGGCACCGGCAGTATAATGAAAAGCAGGGCAAGTGGATGGGCTGGGAAAGGAAAAGGGGGGCTATACTGGAGCTTAATGCGCTGCTGAAGGGCAGTAAAAATACTTCCTATTCAACGGTTTCGGGGGACACCTCCCGCCTTAAGGGCGTAAAGTATGTCATTACATTGGATGCCGATACAAACCTTACAATGGATACCGCCAAAAAGCTTATCGGTACCATATCCCACCCGCTTAACCGGGCGGTATTCGGCGGCGATGAGGGTGTAATAAGGGACGGTTACGGCATAATCCAGCCGAGAATAGGAATAGACATAGAAAGCGCCAACAGGTCGGCCTTCACCCGTATTTTTGCCGGGCAGGGGGGCATAGACCCTTATACCACCGCCATTTCGGACATATACCAGGACCTGTTCGGGGAGGGCATATTCACCGGAAAGGGCATATACGACGTTGATATTTTTAACAGGATGCTGAAGGATGCTTTCCCGGACAATACGGTGCTAAGCCACGACCTGCTGGAGGGAAGTTTTGTCCGCACCGCCCTTGCAAGCGATATAGAGCTTATCGACGGTTACCCTTCGGGGTACGGCCCCTACATGATGCGGCTGCACCGGTGGGTTAGGGGGGACTGGCAGCTTATAAGGTGGCTTTATCCCCGGATAAGGGACAGGGAAGGCAGAGTCCGTAAAAACCCGCTGTCGCTGCTGTCCCGGTGGAAGATTTTTGACAATCTTAGAAGAAGTCTTGTGCCTGTATCCCAGGCTTTACTGATATTTTTGGGAATGGCTATACTGCCCGGTAGTGCGGCCCCTTGGGTTTTGTTTTCGGTTTTTACGATCGGATTTTGGCTGCTGCTGGACATATTGGACACCGTATTTTTGGGGTCCCATCCGGGTTTCGGTGATAAACTGCACGGCAACGTGATACCCGGGCTGAGGGCTTCTGCGTACCAGGCGCTGCTTTTGCTTATTTTCCTTCCCTATAATGCTTACGTAACCATGGACGGCATAATACGGACGCTGTACAGGGTGTACGTATCCGGCAGGAATATGCTGGAGTGGGTTACCGCCTCCGAGGCGGAAAAGGTCTGCAAGAACGGCCGGTCGGGCTTTGTAAAAAAAATGGGCATCCCGGTGGGGGTTTCGGTTCTATTGCTGGTGTCGGCGCTGCCCCTCAAGCCGGGCGGCCTGCCCTATGCCCTGGCATTGGGAGCCCTATGGGCCTTATCCCCCTGGGTGGCACACAGGGTTAGCGTTTTGGAGCAGACAGAACCGGAGGACGTCGGCCCGGAAGCCATAGAGCAGCTGAGAACGCTTGCCCGGAAAACCTGGGCATACTACGAGGACTTTGCCGATGAGCAGAACAATTACCTTGCGCCGGATAACGTGCAGGTTGACCCGCCCAACGGGGTGGCCCACAGGACATCCCCGACAAACATAGGGTTCATGCTTCTATCAATTCTGTCGGCCAGGGACTTTGGGTACATTTCCACTACCGACCTGGTGAACAGGATAGACCGCTCCATTACCACCATTGAAAAAATGGAAAGCTGGAGGGGCCACCTGTACAACTGGTACGATACCCGGACGCTGGAGGTGTTGAGGCCCTATTTTGTTTCAACGGTGGACAGCGGCAACCTGGTGGGGTACCTTATATGCCTGAGACAGGGACTTAAGGAGTACCGCAATAGTCCCATCGTGGATATGTCCCTTGTAAGGGGCCTTCTTGATACCGGGCTGCTGGCGGGGGACAGCGCGGAAATCCCCGTGGACATCTTGGACCGGGCCCTGGGTGAGTGCCGCATAGACCTTCCGGAATGGAGACGGCTGCTTGAAAGGCTGAAGGAGGCTGCACTTGGCAGCGAAAGCTGGATGATAAAACTCAGGAAAGCCATTGTTTCCTTTATTGAAGAAACCCGGGAACTGTTTCCCGACGGGTCTTTAATGGACAAAGTGGTTGGTTTTGAAAACCGGCAGCAGGATTATGCCGGGATGCTGGCCCTGGTTGAAAGAATTAACGGCGGTATTTCGCCGGCAGAGCTTAAGGAAACTTACGACGCGCTGGTGGAAGAGATGGACAGGCTGCAGCGGGTAAATCTTAAGCAGGCCGACGCCGACGCCTATATTTCAAAGTTGAGGGTTGAAGTGGTAAGGTGCAGGGCAAACACGGCGGACCTTCTTGAGCGCATGGACCGGCTTATTGAGAGGATAGGCAGGATAATAGATGAAACCGAGTTCAAACCGCTTTATGATACCACAAGGCACCTTTTTTCCATCGGGTATAATGTCGGGGAGGAAAAGCTGTTAAACTCCTATTATGACATGCTGGCTTCCGAGGCGAGAATAACCAGTTACATTGCCATTGCCCGGAGAGAGGTGCCGAAAAAACACTGGTTCAAACTGGGCCGAGCCCTTTCGGTGGCCGACGGGTACAGGGGCCTCGTGTCCTGGGGAGGGACCATGTTCGAATACCTGATGCCCCTTCTTGTACTTAAAAGCTACAGGAACACGCTGATGGACGAGACCTACGGCACCATAGTCAAAGCCCAGAAAAGCTACGGGGACAGAAGGAACGTTCCCTGGGGGGTGTCGGAGTCGGGTTACTATGCCTTTGACATGCTTTTGAATTACCAGTACAGGGCCTTCGGGATACCGGATTTCGGGCTGAAAAGGGGCCTGGCGGAGGACATGGTGGTGTCGCCCTACTCAACCCTGCTGGCACTTATGGTAAATCCAAGGCTGGCGGTGGAAAATATAAAAAGGCTGAAGGAGGAGGGCCTTGAAGGTGAATACGGCCTGTACGAAGCGGTGGACTATACGCCGGACCGGCTGCCCCGGGGCAGCAGAAAGGTTATAGTAAAGAGCTATATGGCCCACCACCAGGGAATGGGCTTAATTTCCCTTAACAATTATATAAACCGTGGCATTATCCAAAACAGGTTCCACAGCGACCCGGTGATGAAATCGGCGGAAATACTGCTGCAGGAGAAAATACCGCTTAGGGTTATCATAACAAAGGAGTACAAGGAGAGGGTACAGCCCCTGGAAGTTATAGACAGGGAAGAGGTAAAGGTTATAAGGATATTCGGTGTGCCGGATACGCCCATCCCCCAGTGCCACCTGCTTTCAAACGGGCGCTACTCGGTTATGCTGACAAACGGGGGCGGCGGCTACAGCAAGAAGGACGGCCTACAGGTCACCCGCTGGAGGGAGGATGCGTTAAAAGGCAATTACGGCATGTTTGTATTCCTGAGAAATTTGAGTACCAAGAGGATATGGAGCAGTACCTATGAGCCTCTTGGCGGCCGGCCCGACGGGTACATGGTGGTATTTTCCCAGGACAAGGCTGAATACTACAGGACGGATGACAATATAGACACCCACAGCGAAATAGTGGTGACCACCGAGGACAATGCAGAGATAAGGAGGATTTCCCTGACAAACCACGGCAGCGAGCCGGCGGTTGTGGAGCTAACCAGCTATTTGGAGCCGGTGCTGGCCCCGCAGTCCGCCGATGTGGCTCATCCTGCCTTCAGCAACCTGTTTGTAAGGACCGAACTTGTATCGCAGTACGACAGCATCATTGCCTCACGGCGGCCGAGGGAGACTGGGAAAAGTCCCCTATGGATGGTGCATACCATTACGGTGGAGGGTGAAACCGCCGGCAGCTTGCAGTACGAAACAATTAGGGGGAATTTCATAGGCCGGGGCAGGGATGTTGCGAACCCCGCAGGGCTGACCCAGCCCCTTACCAACACTGTCGGTATAGTCCTGGACCCAATAATGTGCCTGAGGAGAAGGGTGAGGGTTGAGCCGGGCAAGATTGTGAAGGTAAGCTTTATGACGGGGCTGGCTGACAGCAGGGATGAAGCGGTGACACTGGCAGCCAAGTACCATAACCCCCATTCCATAGACCGGGCCTTTGACCTGGCCCTTACAAGAAGCCGCGTGGAAACCACTTACCTTAACCTGCGGGCGGGCGAGATAAAGACCTACCAGAACATGATTTCGCAGATTGTGTATTTAAGCCCTGCCAGGAAAAAACACAAGGATATTATTGCTAAAAATTCGAAGGGCCAGTCCGGCCTGTGGTCCTATGGAATTTCCGGGGACCTGCCCATAGTGCTGGTCAGCATAGATGAGACCGAGCATGCGGAGCTGGTAAGGGAGTGCCTGAAGGCCCATGAATACTGGAGGCTTAAAGGTTTGCCGGTGGACCTTGTGATACTAAACCGTGACCAGAGCAAGTACCTGCAGCCGCTGAAGGAGCTGGTAAATGAGATTGTCCTTTCCAGCAGCGGCAGGGATGTTGTCGACAAACCGGGAGGGGTACACGTCCTTGACGCGAGTATAATGCCGGAAGAGGATATAACGCTGGTACATGCCGCTGCCAGGATAATCCTAAGGGGAGGGGCCGGGCCCATTGACCTTCAGCTTAAACAGCCCGACCAGGAGGATTATCCCGGTGAGAAGAGTTTCAACCGTTATGAAATGAAGTACGAGGCCAGGGACTATCCGGTGGGCCTTGCGTTTTTCAACGGCTATGGAGGATTTGCCAAGGATGGAAGAGAATATATAATAAAACTCAAGGAAAACAGCCATACCCCGGCACCATGGATAAACGTTATTTCCAACGGGGATTTCGGGTTCTTGATATCCGAAAACGGTTCGGGGTCGGTGTGGGCGGAAAACAGCAGGGAGAACAAGCTGACCCCGTGGTCCAACGACCCGGTGACCGATCCGCCGGGGGAAGTTGTTTACCTAAGGGACGAGGAAAACGGCGATGTATGGTCTATAACCCCGCTTCCCATACGAGACGACGGCGACTATACCGTAAGGCACGGGTTTGGGTATACGGTATTCCAGCACGGGAGCCACGGCATAGACCACAGCCTTACCGTGTTCGTACCGGAGGAGGAGCCGGTAAAGATATCGCATATAAGGCTTAAGAATTACAGTAACAAGAAAAGACACTTAAGCATTACTTATTATATAAGGCCGGTGATGGGTATAAGCGAGCAGCTGACGCAGCAGCACATCCATACGGCCTATGATGAAAGAAATAAGGCGCTGCTTATAAAAAACCCGTTCAATTATGACTTCCCGGGGCGCACTGCCTTTGTTGCGGCTTCCGGGGAAATAAGCAGTTACACCGGGGACAGGACGGAGTTTCTGGGGATAGGAGGGGACCTGGCCAATCCCAAGGCCCTTTCAAGGGAGGGCCTTTCCAACAGGGTAGGTGTAGGCTATGACCCCTGTGCGGCAATACAGACCCATTTGGAGCTGTACCCGGGAGAGGAAAAGGATATTGTACTGCTGCTGGGGCAGACGCAGGACGTGGCCGAAGTAAAGGGTATAGTGGACAAATTCAAAAGCGTTGAAAACTGCCGCGATGCCCTGGGCAGGGTTACACGGTACTGGGAGGACGTGCTGGGAGTTATTAAGGTTAAGACGCCCGACGCGTCAATGGACCTAATGCTGAACTACTGGCTTATGTACCAGACCATAGCCTGCAGGCTCCGGGCAAGGACCGCCTTCTACCAGTCGGGGGGCGCCTATGGTTTCAGGGACCAGCTTCAGGATGCCGTTAACGTGGTGTACGCGCTGCCGCAGTTAACCAGGAGGCAGATTTTAATCCACTGCGCGCACCAGTTTGTCGAGGGGGATGTACAGCACTGGTGGCATCCAGGGATACAGGAAAAGGGAATAAGGACACGGTTTACCGACGACCTGTTGTGGCTGCCCTACGCCACCGCCGAGTATATTATAAGGACCGGCGACTACGGAATTCTTGACGAAGAGGTGCATTTCCTGGAGGACCTGCCGCTGGACGAAGACGAGGACGAAAGGTATGGCACCCCCCGTATATCGGAAGAAAAGGCTTCGGTGTACGACCACTGCATAAGGGCCATTGAAAGGGCGCTAAGGTTCGGGGAGCACGGCATTCCTCTGATGGGATCCGGGGACTGGAACGATGGCATGAACGCGGTGGGCCGCAAAGGCAAAGGGGAAAGCATATGGCTTGGATGGTTCATATGTGACACGCTCAAGAAGTTTATACCCGCCTGCGAGTACATGAAGGACTATGAGCGCAGCAAAAGGTACGAAAGGGCCATCGGGGACATATCCCGGGCCATAGAGGAGAACGGGTGGGACGGGTCATGGTACAGGAGGGCATACTTCGACGACGGGACCCCCCTTGGTTCCTCAGAGAATACCGAGTGCACCATTGACTCCATAGCCCAGTCGTGGGCGGTAATAAGCAGGCAGGGGGACCCCGGGAGGTCTTCCGAGGCCATGAACGCTGTGGAGCACTACCTGGTAAAAAGGGACGAGGGGATAATCCTTCTTTTTACGCCGCCCTTTGACCAAAGCGAACTGGAGCCGGGATACATAAAGGGCTACGTGCCGGGGGTCCGGGAAAACGGTGGGCAGTACACCCATGCCGCTACGTGGGTGATAAATGCCTTTGCCATGCTGGGACATGGGGACAAGGCCTGGGAGCTGTTTAACATGATAAACCCGGTAAACCATGCGAGGACGATGATAGAATGTGCCACATACAAGGTGGAGCCCTACGTTGCCGCGGCCGATGTATATGCGGTGGCGCCCCATTCCGGCAGGGGGGGCTGGACCTGGTATACCGGTGCCGCCGGATGGCTTTACAGGGTCGGGCTGGAGTACATGCTGGGCTTCATGAAGAAGGGCGACCGGCTTGTGATAAACCCTTGCATACCAAGGGAATGGAGCGAATACTCGATAGAGTATAGGTATAAAAGCTCGGTGTACCAAATAACCGTAAAAAACCCGGACCGGGTAAACCGCGGTGTGAGGGAGGTTATGCTGGATTCCGAGGTGATGGAGGACGGGTACATACCCCTTTCGGATGACGGCAAAAGGCATACGGTTGTGGTAACCCTAGGGGAAAAGCCGGGATATCATGCATAAGAGGGGAAACATAAAACCTGTTTTGAGGTGAGGACGTGGATTATTTAAACGAGTACAGGAACTGGGTAAACAGCCCTTATATAGACGAGGACACCAAGGTGGAGCTGCTGGGTATCGAGGACAACCAGGCGGAGATAAGGGAAAGGTTTTGTTCGCACCTGGAGTTTGGCACGGCGGGCCTCAGGGGCCTTATGGGGGCGGGTACAAATAGGATGAACGTGTACACGGTGGGTAGAGCCGCCCGGGGCCTGGCAAACCATATAAACGCGCTGGGCAGTGGATATGCCGCCCGGGGAGTGGTGATAGCCTACGATTCCCGGCGCTTTTCCCGGGAGTTTGCGCTGCGCTCGGCGCTGGTGCTGTGTGCAGCCGGTGTTAAGGCATACCTTTTCAACGATATACGGCCCACGCCTTTACTTTCCTTTGCGGTAAGGGAGCTCTGGGCGGCGGCGGGGATAGTTGTAACTGCCAGCCACAATCCGCCGGAGTATAACGGCTTTAAGGTGTACTGGGAGGACGGGGGGCAGGTAACCTCCGAAAGGGCGGAATGGATTACAAGGGAAATTCACGGTGTTTGTGACGCGTGCGGGGTCCCGGTAATGGACAGGGAAAGGGCCCTGCGGGAGGGACTGCTTGTAGAGGTGGGGGAGGAGATTGACCAAAAATATGTCGACAAGGTTCAGTCGCTTTGCCTTGACAGGGATATGGTACAAAAGAATGGCGGCAGGCTGCGGGTAGTATATACACCGCTTCACGGTACCGGTTACAGGCTGGTGACAAAAGTCCTTGCCGCCGCAGGATTTTCAAGGGTGGAAACGGTTAAGGAGCAAAAAGAGCCCCACATGGACTTTCCTACTGTACGATCGCCAAACCCGGAGGACAGGGAAGCCCTGGGGATGGCTATTGCTGCTGCACAAAGGGAGGATGCCGACCTGGTGGTGGCCACCGACCCCGATGCGGACAGGATAGGTATAGCCGCAAGGACAAAGGATGGTGCGTTTGAAACTTTCACCGGAAACCAGATAGGAGCGCTTCTTGCCGATTACATCCTGTCCAGCAGGAACAGTAAGGGCTTAAGCTCCGAACGGGATGTAATAATAAAGACCATAGTCACCAGCGAAATGGGAAGAGCAATTGCCTCAAGCTATGGGGTGGAAACGCTGGATACGCTGACCGGTTTCAAGTACATCGCAGAGAAGATTGAACAGTTTTCAAAAACCGGTAAGAAGAACTTCATATTCGGTTACGAGGAAAGCAATGGATACCTTGCAGGGGATTTTGTCCGGGACAAGGACGGCGTTATTGCGGCGCTGCTGATTTGCGAGACGGCCCTTCACCATAAGCTCAAGGGTGTTACTCTGTCGGAAGTGCTGGAGGACCTGTACCGGCGGCATGGCTATTTCCTGGAGGACGTCGTTTCCATTAGGCTGGAGGGCTGCGAGGGCTTGGAAAAGACAAGAAGAATAATGCAGCATTTCAGGCAAAACAGGGCGTGTATAGGAAAGCTGCTGGGGGAGCCGGTACAGGAGACCCGGGATTACCTGAGCGGTTTAAGATACGACCAAGAAGGAGCAGAACTGGGCAGCCTTGACCTTCCGGTTTCGGATGTGCTGTATTTTGCCCTGGGGGGCAGTTCGTGGGTATGCATACGCCCCTCCGGCACCGAGCCCAAGCTCAAACTGTATTATTCGGTGGTCGCCCGGGGTAAGGAAGAGGCTTTGGAAAGGTTGGAAAGGCTTAAGAAAAGGTTGGATAGGGTTATTAAAAAAGTTATTGATTCGTAGCTTGTACTGGCAGCCGGTAATCGGCAGTTTGTAAGGGCCGGCAGTGGGACTGCCGGGCACTGCGCTGATTAGGGGCTTACGGCTGTCGGATACCGGCTGCCGATAATACTGGGAGGAAGTGTATATGAACGATAAAATCAAGCTGGATATTTCCGGGGCGCTGCAGGCTGCTGCGTGGGTTGAAGGGGAAATTGAAAGCAACCGCTCGGATCTTGCAGCCGCCGCCCAAGCGGTGGACGCAAAGAGGAAAGAGGGCCTATTGGGTTTTTTTGACCTTCCCTTTAATAAGGAAGGTGCCGCAGCCATTAAGCAAACCGCCGAGTACATTAAAGGCAATTTTAAAAACCTGGTGGTTATAGGCATAGGGGGTTCGGCCTTGGGCAACAGGATGCTGCATAATGCGCTGAACCATCCCCGGTATAATGAACTGCCCGCCGGTAAGAGAAAAGGCTGCCCAAGGGTTTACGTGCTGGACAGTATAGATGCCGATTATTTGAAAGGACTCCTTGATGTGCTGGACCTCAAGGAAACGGCGTTTAACGTTATTACAAAGTCGGGCGGTACCGTGGAGACCATGGCAAACTTCTTTGTCTTGAAGGATATGCTGAAAAGGGAAGTGGGCCCTAATAGGGCGGCGGAGAGCATTATTGCCACCACCGACGCCTCCCGTGGAGTTCTGCTTGAGATAGCCCGGCAGGAAGGGTACCGGCTGTTTCACATACCCGGCAATGTGGGCGGGAGATACTCGGTGCTGTCGGCGGTGGGTCTCCTTTCTGCGGCGGTGTCGGGCATTGATATAGATGAACTTCTCTCGGGTGCCGAGACCGCAGTGAAGGACTGCTCCGCCCATGACCCTTACAAGAACCCCGCCCTTATGGGCGCGGCCCTGCATTATATCGCCTACCAAAGGGGAAAAAGCATATCGGTTGTAATGCCCTATTCTGATGCTCTGGACTATTTTGGAGACTGGTACTGTCAGCTTTGGGCGGAAAGTTTGGGTAAGACGAAACATGTGAACGGCACCGCCGTACCGGTGGGACAGACACCCCTTAAGGCCATTGGGGCAAGGGACCAGCACTCACTGCTTCAGCTTTTCCTGGACGGGCCTGACGATAAAATATTTACACTGTTAGGGGTTGAGAAAAGGCAAAACTCCTTTATCATACCGCCACCGGACGGGGCTGGTAATGAGCTGCAGTATCTGGGCGGCAGCACACTGGAAAAACTGCTGGCATCCGAGTTGGAGGCCACCGAGAGCGTGCTGGCAAAACGGGGAAGGATGTGCCTTAGGATATCCCTGCCGACGGTATCGCCCTATACAATGGGCCAGCTCATATTCTTCTACATGCTTATGACCGCTTACATGGGCGAGCTAATGGGAATAAACGCCTTTGACCAGCCGGCGGTGGAGGAGGGCAAGAGGATTACCTACCGTCTTATGGGAAGGCCGGGCTACTAGAGCCGGATAAACATACTATATTTTAGTAAGGACATCTATCTGCAAAGGATAGATGTTTTTTTATTAAAAAGTTAATAAATATATTGACATTTGGAAGCATAGGTTATATAGTTAATTACATAAGTAGTTAACTAATGGTCAAGGGAGGCTGGCATCCTTGCTTATTGATTTTAACAGCGAAAAGCCGATATACCTTCAATTGGCGGAGGCCATCGAGGACAATATACTGAAGGGGATTTTCCAAGAGGAGACCCAGATTATATCCACCACCGAGATATCGGTAAAGTATAAGATAAACCCTGCAACTGCAGGCAAGGGAGTAAACGTGCTGGTGGATGAAGGAATCCTATACAAGAAAAGGGGTGTCGGCATGTTTGTTTCCACCGGCGCCAGGGAAAGGATACTAAAAAAACGCAGGAAAAACTTTTTACAGGACTTTATACTGCCTTTGATGGATGAGGCTTTTAAGCTGGGGATATCGAAGGAAGAAATAATAGGGATGATAGAGGGGAGGAAAGAGATATGAAAACGATAGAAGTAAAAGAACTAACCAAGTATTACAAGACAAACAAGGCTCTCGATTGCCTAAATTTTACCATAGAGCCGGGTAAAATTTACGGGCTGCTGGGCAGAAACGGAGCGGGGAAGACCACCCTTCTTAACCTGATGACCGGCAGGATATTCCCTACCGAAGGTGAGATAAGGATTGACGGTGAAAACGTACATGAAAACGACAAAGTGCTTGGCAGCATATTCTATATGACCGAGAAGAACCTTTATCCAGTTGAGGAAAGGGTTAAGAACATTTTCAAGTGGAGTCGCCAGTTCTATCCAAAGTTTGACATGGAATACGCCAGGGACCTGGCGGATAAGTTCGGGTTGGACACTAATAAAAAGGTAAAGAACCTGTCCACAGGGTATACTTCCATATTCAAAGCAGTAACTGCTCTGGCTTCAAATGCTGATATTATGCTGTTTGATGAACCGGTACTGGGGCTTGATGCAAACCACAGGGATATGCTGTACAAGGAACTGCTGGCTAATTATGCGCAAAACCCCAGGACCATAATAATATCCACCCATCTTATTGAAGAAGTGGCTCGGGTTTTGGAAGATGTCATCATAATAAAAGAGGGTAAACTTATTGTTAAGAGTCCGGTGGAAGAGCTGCTTGCCTGTTCCTATACCGCGACAGGGGAAGTCTCTAAAATTGACAAATACATTGAGGGCAGAAAGTATACGGGAATCGAACAGACTGGCAATCTGAAAAGCGTTATAGTACTGGAGGATAATAAGAAAAGAAACACCGGTCTGGCAAAGGAACTTGGGATAGACTTTTCCAAAACAGAACTGCAGAAGCTGTTTATTAGCCTGACTAATTAGGGGGAGGGAAAACCATGGGAACCACCTTGAAGGTAACCAAATACCAGCTTTACAGTTTTTATAAAGCTGTACTTGTTTTTTACATCATAATTTTAATGGTATCGCTGGGAACGATAGCCTTGGCAGTAAAGGCAACGGAAGAGGTAAGTTTCGGAGGCCTTGGAACGGCAACGATAATATTCATATCAATCGCAGGTATGGACTGCTTTAAAACGGGTTTTAAGTTTATGATGGCCAATAACGTATCCAGAAGAAGGTTTTATTACGGCAACCTGATTGCACTGGCGGTACTGGCTGCCTTTATGGCGCTGGCGGATACGGCATTAAGCGCGATACTAAGCTCTGTAATTCGATACCAGAGCCTGACTGGGCAATTGTACGGATTTAGCAATTACACTGCAGAATACCTGTGGTCCTTTGGGTTGTATACGCTTGCCGCATGTATGGGCTGGTTTATTTCCATGCTGTATTATAGGGCAGATGGTGTCATGAAGATGGTTGTTTTCATTACCCCGATGGCAGCCGGTATAATATTTGCATTTTTAGACAGGCAAACGGGCGGTCAATTGGGCAGGACTGTCATAGGTTTTATAGGAAGGGTTATGGGTTTAACCGGCGGCCGTAGCCCGTTTNNCCGGGTGTACCCGGTATGGGCTTAAAAGCTATTCTTTTAGCGAACCCCAGTAACGGTTTGCCCAGGCGAGGTATCCGCGGCAGTTTGCCGTAATCGGGTCGTTGGTAAGCTGGGCCTGGGACAGCTGCGGCAATATGTAAGTGCTGACCGATTGGCCGCCTCCTCCGCTTAGGATTAACTTGTCAAAATCGGTGGTTTTCCAGTTGGAGTTAACCGTCACCAGTATGTTTATGGCCAGTTTCTCAAAGGCGCTGTTTATTACTTCGGTAATATCAATTGTTTCCCCTGCCACGTTTATTCTGCCTTTTATCACTATGTTGTCCAGGTCATAACTTTCCTTTTCCAGCCCGTAGGTGGTGGCAAGGTACGAAGCAATATCGCCATAGGCGGTCACCAGGCCCAGGGGAACGGTCTTGCTCTTTTCGGGTATGTACTCGGAATCTTCAACAGCAGCAAGGTCTGTGGTTCTGAAACCTACGTCTATTATCCCTACCCGCCCCTCAAGGGTATTGGTTATTTGGCCCAGCGTATTCAGGTGTACCGCCCAGTAAGTGCCAAGGGGCTGCGGCACTACTTCCACTTCATCAATGTCAATCTTAACTTCATGGGGACTGCCTTCACTGTAGATGGTAATAAGCTTTTCCCCTTTCACCCTTTCAGCCAGATCGGAAGCCAGGTGCATTCTTTCCACCGGAAGGCCGGTAATAACCCTAAACCTGTTTACCGGTTCTGTGCAGTAAGGACTGAGGGCGCTGAAAAACAGGGTTTCCAAGTCGTCGCTTATTGCCCTGGTATAGGAGAGGTCCCTGTGGGCAAACTTGGAATGCCTGATCGCAGATTTCCCTACGAAAAACAGTTCACCGCCAATACCAATTTTCAGATCGTCAACCACCGACAGCTCATCGGACAATACGTTAAAGGTAGGTTTATTGTGTCCTTCTCCAACTACGCTCGGGAAGGAATAGCCGGTTCTTCCGTCGGTAACCTTAACAAACCCGTAGCCGACATCAAGTCCTATCAGCTTTGTCATAATTATACCTCCTTGATAATTTTTGTTTATACATCATAGCACCGAAGTTGCTAATACTATATTTATACTTGTTATAACCCGGCGCCGTGGAAGCACCGGCTATTCATTTGAAAAAGAAACGATGTCCGGTATTGTATGGTAGGGCGCGTAAATGAACATATTCTAATTGCATAATCGACAAAATAAGCGAAAAATGTTAGTAGATTTTGAAATAATTTTAATTTTTTTCGATTTTCTGTCAAGTATGGTAGGAGAGCCGGAATGGAGATTAGAAACACGCGCACATAATGATTTTTTTCTAATAAACTAATAGTATGAGAAAAAAGACTGTTAGATGGGAGGATGGTTTTGATGAAAGGAAGGGTAAGAAAAATGTTTCCCGGAGGCAATACCTCCCAGGGATTTTATTCATATTACAGGTATATACTGCCGGAGGATGCAAAACGTATCTTCATAATAAAAGGGGGGCCGGGGACGGGCAAATCCGTTTTCATGAAGGAAATAGCCCGGGAAATGAGGGACCTGGGCTATGACGTAGAACTGCACTACTGCTCTTCGGATTTTGATTCCCTGGATGCGATTGTAATAGAAGAGCTGAAGGTAGCCCTGATGGACGGTACGGCCCCTCATGTAGTAGACCCGAAATACCCGGGAGCCGTTGATGAAATAATAAACCTTGGCGAGTATTGGGACGTTAAAGAACTTGAGAAAAACAGGGAAGAAATAATAGAATGCAGTAAAAAAGTAAGCAGTCATTTCGCCCGGGCGTATAAACTGCTTGCGGCGGCAAAACCCGTTATGGACGATATTGAGGAAAAATACGGCGGCTGCATGGATTACGGAAGGGTAAACCTGGCTGCGGAAAAATTGGCCAAAGAGATATTCGACGGATGGCCGGTAACGGCTGTACCGGGCAGGGAGCGGCACCTGTTTGCAAGCGCCTACACCCCGGGCGGTTACGTGGATTATTCCGAAACCCTGGTAGAATACATGCAGAGGGTCTATTACGTTGAAGGACATCCCGGTACCGGCAAAACCCGCCTGCTGGAGAGGTTTGCAAGCAGTGCAGTGGATAGGGGTGTAAGCGTTGAATGCTTCCATTACCCGCTAAAACCGCACAAGCTTTGCACGGTGGTCATGAAAGAGCTTGGCATTGCGGTGACCTGCAGCGCGAAGGCCAAGGAAAGGGCGGACCGGATGGTGGACCTAAACCTGTTTTTGGATACAGCAAAACTGGAAGAAGTCATGGAGCAGGTCAAAAGGGATACGGACATATTCGAGCGTATAATAAACGAGGCGGTATCCGCCATCCTGGATGCGAAAAAAACCCACGATTTGTTGGAGAAATACTATGCCGGAAATATGGACTTTGAAGCCACGCAAAGGTTGAAAGATAAAGTGTTGGAAAGGATACTGGAATACAGGTAACCGGTAAGGGGCCGGGACGGTCGGAAGTAAACCGCTGTCCCGGCCTTTCCGGTATTGACATCGGAGACTTTTTCGTATAATATTTAGATAGATATCTAAATATTCATGAATCCGAACGGAGGTTAGTGTTTTGCTGGGAGATACTTTCAAAGCCCTTTCGGACGAAACAAGAAGAGAAATACTGATGATGCTTAGAAAAAGCGACATGACGGCCGGGGAGATAGCCGAGAGTTTTTCAACCACCCATGCCACCATCTCCCATCATCTTAAAATATTGAGGGATGCAAATCTTGTATCCATGGAAAGGCAGGGGCAGAACAACATTTACTCGTTAAATACCACGGTTTTCCAGGACCTATTGGCCTGGCTGGTAAATTTTAAAAAAAAGGAGGCGGACTAGTTGAACAAGATACGCAGTAAACCGATAATGCTTATTATTTTGCTGGTGGTGTGTGCCGTCGCCGTTTATGCCTACGTGAAGCTTCCCGCAGACGAACGTTATCCGGTGCACTGGAACATTAGCGGGCAGCCGGACCGGTACGGTTCCAAGCTTGAGGCCGTATCCATCGGGCCGATAGTTTCGATAATGATATACGTCTTGGCGGTTGTGATGCCTGCCCTGGACCCAAAAAGAAGGAATTATGAAAGGTTCAAGAGGGAGTATCTTCTGCTCATGCAAGCCATAATGGGTATCATGGCGATGATTTATATAATAACTATTATGGCAGCCTTTGGCAGGCAGGTAAATATCGTCCTTTGGATCAACGCAATGGTGGGGGTGCTGTTTATAATACTGGGAAACTACATGGGCAGGATAAAACAGAACTGGTATATGGGGATAAAAACGCCTTGGACCCTGTCGGATGAAAGGGTGTGGAATAAAACCCACCGGTTTGGCGGAAGGATTTTCGTGATACTGGGAATATTATTCATATTTAACGCGCTTTTGGGGTTTATAACCAACTGGATAGTGTTTCTCATACTGCTTTTAGGACTTACATTTTCCCCGGTTGTATATTCCTATATACTGTTCAGGAAATTGGAAAGCCGGTAACTTCCTATAAATACTGTACGTGAGCTTTACGGGATGGGCAATACTGTTGGTGTCAAGCCTAAGGGCTTATATACCTGTTTATATCGATAAAAATAGTGGTATAATGTTACCATACCCATATATCTCGTACGCTGGAAGGGAGAGATATAATGCCTATATACGAGTATAACTGCAAAAAATGTGGGAGTAAGTTTGAAAAACTTGTAAAAATATCCGAAGGGGACAAGAAGGTGGAGTGTATCGACTGCGGAAGCAGTGATGTAAAGAAGATTTTTTCTGTCTTTGGATTTAGCGGGGAAAAGGGAGCAGGGGGGTCCAGCTGCTCCACCTGCAGCAGTACTTCCTGCAGCAGCGGGTGAGGGATATAAAGGTCCCGGGCCGGGACAGCATACTGTATTCGAAACCTGTACATTACGCTTTTTGATTATGGCAGCCCTAAGAGTGTGCTTCCTTATGGTACCTCTTAGGGTATTTTTGTTAAGCTGGGGAGGGATAATAACAGTGTGCGGCTAAAATACCGGAAGGGGCAGGTGTATGTGGGAGACAGCCCTGTGGGGAGGTATCGCCGGTTCGGCGGTCTTAATGGGAGCGCTGGCCGGGATTTATCTTAAAGTAAAAAGAAGTATAATCGCTTATATTATGGCCTATGGCACCGGGGTGCTGATAGGTGCTGCAACCTTTGAACTACTGATCCTATCCCTTAGGGACGGAGGCATGGAGCTGACGGTCCTAAGCTTTATTCTTGGGGCAATAATATTTACTCTTTTTGATTTGCTTATATCCAAAAAGGGAGGGAGAGAGAGAAAACGTTCAAGGAAGAGGCCGGAAGGGGGCTCGGGATTGGCACTGTTTATAGGTACCGTTCTGGACTCAATCCCTGAGTCCTTTATTATAGGCGTAAGTTTCGCGGACGGCGGCAGTGCCAGCTGGCTGCTCATGGCGGCCGTATTTATCAGCAACATTCCCGAAGGGCTGTCCAGCAGCGTAGGGCTTCTGAAAGACGGGTATTCAAAGGCAAAGGTTCAACTGCTGTGGCTGTCGGTTTTTGCCCTGTCGGTTTTAAGTTCTATGGCGGGATATACCATGCTGAGGGATAAGCCCGAAGGTCTGGCCGCTGTCGTTAGCTCTTTTTCGGCAGGTGCGGTGGTAGCAATGGTTTCATCCACAATGATGCCGGAGGCCTATGAAGACGGAGGTCCTGTCGTGGGTTTTATAGCTGCTCTTGGGCTGATAAGCTCCCTTGTGCTTGCAAAGCTTGGATAATACCTCGAAAAGCAAAAAGGGTGCCCCTGGGGGCCCCTTTTTGCTATACCAGTTTTACCAGGTGGTATACCTTTTTACCCTTTCTCAGTAAAAGGGTGCCATCCGAGAAGCTCTCTTCCGTTATCACAAGGTCGGTATCGTTAACGCGCTCCTCGCCGATGTACAGGCCGCCCTGCTGTACAAGCCGCCTTCCCTCTCCCCTGGATGCGGTAAGTCCTGTTTTCATCAGAAGGTCCAGTATATTGATGCCCTGCTGCATTTCCGCCCCGGAAATCTCGGTGGTAGGGGCGGCTTCAAGGTTTGAGCCGCTGGAAAACAGCGCCCGGGCGGCGGCCTGGGCTTTTAATGCTTCCTCCTCGCCGTGGATTGTCTTGGTTAGTTCAAAGGCCAGCACTTCCTTGGCCTCATTAATTCTTGACCCTTCCAGCGAACCAAGCCTTTTAACCTCTTCCATTGGAAGGAATGTAAGTAGGGCAAGGCATTTTTCAACGTCCCTGTCGTCTACGTTCCTCCAGTATTGGTAGAAGTCATAGGGCGACGTTTTTTCAGGGTCCAGCCATATGGCACCGGCTTCGGTTTTGCCCATTTTTTTGCCTTCGCTGGTGGTAAGCAGCGTAAAGGTAAGCCCATAGGCCGAACCGCCCTCCACTTTACGTATCAATTCAACCCCGCCTAATATGTTGGACCACTGGTCGCTTCCGCCCATCTGCATCTTGCAGTTATACTTCTTGTAAAGCTGCAGGAAGTCGTAGGACTGCATTATCATGTAGTTGAACTCAAGGAAGGTAAGCCCTCTTTCCAACCTTTCCTTGTAGCATTCCGCAGAAAGCATCCTGTTTATAGAAAAGTGTCTTCCGATATCCCGCAGGAAGTTGATGTAATTTAGATTTAGCAGCCAGTCGGCGTTGTTAACCATTATTGCTTTGCCGTCACTAAAGTCTATCAGCCGGGAAAACTGAACCTTGAACTTTTCGGCGTTGTGCTGAATTTGTTCCTGGGACAGCATTTTGCGCATATCCGTCTTACCCGAAGGGTCTCCCACCATGGTGGTACCTCCGCCCAGCAGGACTATTGGCCTATGCCCGGCCCTTTGCATGTGGGCCATTGTTACCATCTGCAAAAAGTGCCCGACATGCAGGCTGTCGGCGGTGGGGTCAAACCCTATATAAAAGGTAACGGATTCCCTACCCAGCATATCCCTTATTTCCTCTTCATGGGTGGCCTGTTCTATGAATCCCCTTTCCGTCAGCGTATCGTATACGTTTTTCATGCAATTACCTCCCGTGATTAATCTATGGTTAAAAAAAGGGCCTCCCGCCTAAGGACGAGAGGGCCCGTGGTACCACCTTAATTCGCATATAGAATGCCTCTTTGCCGCTTTAACGGGCGGCAGACCGCCCGGGTTCGGGGGGCTCCGGAATGTAATTCGCAAAGTCCCTGTGCTGCAGCCCTTTCACCGGCCGGGCTGCTCTCTTTGATTGTAACCAGGGTATGCTACTTGGTTCCTTCTCAGCCGCATTACTATTATGATTTATTATATACTAGCATATTATTCGTATCCATGGCAAGACCAAGTTATAATCACGGGGCCGGGACCGTGCATACCGGCAGGCCAGGCACGGTCAGTCAAAGTGTTTCCAATAGGCAAGTACCATTTCCTGGACAGCAGAATCCGGCGTTATTTCGCCGTTTACCCTGGTACCGTCTTCGCTGTCAAAGTCAAATATGATTACCTTTTCATCCCCCACATGAAACCATCCCGACAGCGTACTATTATCATGCCGGCTTTGGGCTTCCTTGAATGTGGATTTGTACTTTACCAAGGCCGAACTTGCCCGGTCACCCACCTGGATGCCAAGATAGGTTGGGAAACCCGGGCTGCGTACTTCCACCCTGATAACCCGCTTTGATTCCTTTCCAAGGGTCACTATAATACCCTGCTTATATTCCAATTCCAAAGTATCTTCACCTATATACCCTGCCTCGTCGGT
>LFRM01107858.1_pt1 | contig 23399 bp, 31 predicted proteins | sample 618341 | NCBI WGS metagenome assembly LFRM01 (sample SAMN03654438, study PRJNA283298) | anaerobic digester metagenome | isolation source: pool of bioreactors CSTR01a, CSTR02a, and CSTR03a thermophilic anaerobic... | place: Denmark: Kgs. Lyngby | collected 2014-05-21 | reverse complement strand
CCGCCACCATTTTCACCGCCACCACCATTTTCACCGCCACCAGTGCTGCCACCATCATTAAGATATACACATCGTGCCATCGTATCTGTACCAGTTACCGCGCATAACACATTAGCTTCACTTCTATAATTTTGGGTTTTCTCAGGATACACACCGTCTCCAACTTGATAAAAACTTAATTTTTCATCTTGCCATGCCATTAGGTCTTCTCGCCAAGTTGGGGCCCACAACATAGCCCCCAAATTCTTAGAATTAAAGGCAACCGCTGTGTATTCATCGAAACTTTGGATATTAACCATTTTACCTGTAGCTTTTGAAACAGTAGTAACCCTATCATTAATAGAAATTATTTGCACTCCTGGATACTCAAAAATAAGTCTTGCGTTTTTAGCTACTCTTACAACTCCATCTGCAGGCGCTATAAAGTCAAATTGCGACGGTGTCGGTGTTGAACTCTTAAACGCTGGACTATTAATAAATAAATTAGTTAAACCCGTTCCTATGAAAACAGTGTCAGGATAGCTGCCCGCACGTGTCGCAGGGTCAATAACATTAGTAATTAGACTTGTAATTGGGTTTGCTGCAAAATCTGCAAGTGAACCTGTAGTGTGTGCCACTCCAGACAAAGTATAACTATACACATCATTATGTACATCTCCACTTGTTACGAACCCGTAAGGATTACTTACAAGTTGGTTAAATTGTAGCGTTTGTAAGTCTAACCACCGCTGCACCCTATCATAAAACAATTTAGCAAATAAGCTGTTAGCAATTATTTGCGCTTCTTTGTTGTCCATTGCACCATTAGCTGCCATGCCTTTGAGTTTTCGCAATACTCCTTGAGTAGTGAAATTAGACTTCGTAGCGGTCACCCACGTGTGCATTAATGCAACTCTGTTTAATTGCACTTGTCCAAAAGTATCTTCAACGGGTGAGTTGCCGTCTGCTACTATTGGCATAGCTGCTCCATAATTGCTGCTGATATTAGCCAATAGTACCTCAGTACTATCTACTCGCATTTGTGGCAATATAGCTGTAGAATACGGACGTGCGTCTAACTCGTTGTCTATCGAAAGTTTATTAGCTGCTTCGATTATCTTTTGGTTTAAAAAATCACTTATGTTTAACATATTTTTTTTACTCCGTATATGAAATATTTCTAAAATTATTCAGTATCGTAACTGTGAACATTTACTAGCTCTAGTTGTCCAACTCCTTGTAACACTGTGTTTCCTACGCTATCAGAATAATAAAATGAAGGCAAATTCATTGTATTCGTAGCCTCTAACTCGGCTTTAAGCGTTAAATATGCTTTAACGTCTATTTTTGCTTCTCCGTGTAGCGTTATATAACCATCACCATCGGTCGTTGCACCCTCGACGGCTGAAACTATACCTATGTATTCCGACGCTGCTAGAGGTGTTGTAACCGCTGTAATATTGCTTGTGTTTTTATTTCCCTTAACCGCTGCCGCCGTGAAAAACATAGTGCCAAAATCATAATGAACTGGCTCATCAGGGGTCGCATTAACTTTTTGATAAATACGTTTTTTTGGCTGTCCCAAAAAAACGCCACTTGTTATTGTAGACATATTAACTCCCTACATTAATAAAAAATTAAAAAATATTGTCAATAACTGGTGTTATTGATAGCTCTTGTTCTAATTTACCATTTCGCATCCGCTCGTATATATCAGACGCTATATCATTACTGCTGTTTTTAGGGTCATGAAAATATACTTTCTTTTGCGCTACAGTTTTCGCTGCTATTTCGTTTAATATAGCCGCTTTGTACTCCTCAGGTGACTTTCTTAAATTGTATTTAAGCGCTTGCACCTCCTTGCTGTTGTCTGGATTGATGATTTTATGTTTAGTAGCTAAATTAATTAACTCGTTAAACTCGTTTATCTCATTACCAATAACCGCATCCCGCTTAGCAACAACTTGCTCCCGCTTCTTTGCTGCTTCGTTTAGCTTTATCTTTTTCTGTATAGCACCCAACTCTTTAGTAATATTTGGGACTATTTTCTCTTTATTAGCTGCAACACTCTTTTTAATAATAGCTTCATTAGCTGCTGTTATTGCTTGCGTTTGGTTTTTGAATAACTTAGTTAGAAAATCTGTTAATGTGTTAGTCTTTTTTACTGGCTCGACTATCTTCTGGTCTCTAATAGCTTCGATTTTCATTTTTGTACTATTAGATAGCTTTTTTAATTGTTTTGTTCCCATTATATACCCTTAAAATATAGCGTCAGGCAAATCTTTCCCCGCTAAACTTTCCGTTAAAATAAAATTTATTTCGTTCTCTGATAACTCTAAAAAAGGTCTCGCAGGTAACTTACGCTGAACTCCGTTGTTGTGTGCTAATGCTAATTTCGCATTAGTTATGTTTTGCGACTTGCGGGCACCTATTGCGTAAATCTCAAACACTCCAATCGGTGTTATAACACCCGCAACTCCGTCGCTTAAAGTGCTTTGTCCACTCTTATATTTACATATTAAAGAGTTCAAAAGCTGCCCTGTTACTTTCAAATCAACCGCTTCACGCGGTACTCCTTTTTTATGCGCATACAATACATTATACGGTGCCGCTTGGACACCTCCACGTACTTGATGTAAATTAAATATTCTGTTCCTTATAAAACGAATAATGTTTTTTTCTATTAATGGTATAGCTCCTTTACTCGAAACTTTATACTTGAAAAACTCAAGTATCATGCCTGGCGTTATCATCTTGCTTGTCCTTGAATTAATCTCAGAAAAATCAATAATGTTGCTAGTAGTAGTACCCACTTTGCCTTGCTTACCAATATCCACCGACGCTGGAACCTCCACCGCCTTGGCTGCTGTCTTGGCTCGCTCTCTACGTGCTAGCTCTAGTAACACCGCTGCCGTTAGCTCTTGTGCTTTGGCTTCGTTCTGCTTAGCACGTGACTCGGCTCGTGGCACTTTAGAAGGTACACGTTTCCAATACCATACTACGACATCTTTCTCTTTTTTCTTTGTCTCTTTCTTTGCCATATATTAAAAGAAATCAATATTTTTCTTTTTACTAACACTACTGCAAATAATAGGTAAAACAGAACCCAAATTGGTACGCTTCGTACATCGCAAGTTCTTGAAAAAATCTACTGCTTCATTATATTTTAGGTTTATTTGCTCGTAATTTATAGCAGTTTGCTGGTTAGCAAAATGAATAAAAGCATAATTGAAAACACTCGCCCACTTGTCTAAATACTGCACCCCGTTAAAACATCTGTATAAAGCTAACACATTAGCCGTCACTTGCGCTGCTGCTGCATCAAATTTAGAAATATCAATATCTAAATCTTCGTACATCTCACTGCCACTCGTGCTAAAATGCTCCAAAATAGCTGGCAAAAGAAACAACCGCACAGCCTCGTATTCGACCTTTATCATATCGACCTCATTAACTTGGTTAAATTTGGCTCTAAATCCGCAAAATTAATAGCATCGTCGTCCGCAAACGCTACATAAAACAAACAACCATGCCTGCACCATAAACGCCTATAATTACTGAATAATTGCTGTATCTCTACATCGTTACGTAAATCTGCCACCGCTATATCGGCTTTTTGATAACATAAATCCACTAGTTTAGCATATATACTCGCTGGAACACTTACTTTTGATAACTCATTCAAAAAAACACTATTCTTAGTGTCTTCTAAAAACACAGTACCTAATTTCAAAAAACTGTACCCGCTTATACTCTTAACTCCGTTATGTAAGTCAAATACTAAAAGCCCTATATTGTGCGCTTTACAAAAATTATGCAACATCCGCGTGTAAGTTAGTTTAGCGTACTCACTACGTAACCTACGTAACGCTATTTTCGCTCCAATAGCACCCGCAATTGAGAGTATAAGCCCTTTAATGGGATTTACTATCCACCCAAATAACTCACGTAATAAGCCCGCTACACTGTTTGTCATTTCGTCTTTGAACATTTGCAACCATCTTGCGTTATGTTATGCAATTACATCATCTGCAGCGACAACATCTTCACTCGCTGTTAAACTTTCGCTTATAGCGTCTAATAATTTAACCAATTCATCAACTGCGCTTGTCAAATCATTATACACTTCTTGGAAACCACTGTTTTCTGTGGTTTCTAACTCAACCGAAAAACGCTCCGCTACATCGACTAATAACTCAATATTGTCTGCAAGAACATTGTGAACTTCTACTAAACCCATGTTAAACTCCTTTAAGTTTTTTAATAAATTAATTTGCACCCAAAATTACTATTTTTTGAGCACTTTTTTTCTATTCAATTGACTTGTTTATTAAAATATTGTAACGATTGTTAAATAAATTCTTTTTAATTAACATGACAATCCCGCAAATTAAAGCGTCAGGAAAGTCATCATGCTTGCCTTTGGCAGTTTCCTTCTTGCCTTTGAAACTTAATAGTTGGCTCTTCAGTTCGTTCCAGTAGCTTAAATATTGTAAATTCTTATCAAAAATTATTTTGTTACTGTTCCAAATACTTTGAATTATAGGGATAGCCTGATCTACTTTTACACGTGGAAATTCTGGGATAATCATTTTTTTTACCCTGTAAAACTCGTTAGCAAAAAAAGACGTATGATAGCCTTTCTGTGTGAACCACCCGTCTATACATAAAATCCTGTGTGTATTATCACACATAGCAATTACTTTGTTAAATACTTCATGATACAAATCTTGCGACAATATAACTTCATTAATATAAATAAATTTTCCATCTGTAGATAACTTAACCGCTGAAGAGTAATCTCCTTCTTTAGTCCCAAAAGCGGGATCCCAATAAATTAAGCCACGTAAGTTTGGAACACTCCCAAACCGCAAAAACCCTTCTGAAAATACAGCACCTGTGCTATCTTGTATAAACTCCCCTAATACATATCTATTGTAAAAATTTGGTGATAACTTTTCTAACTGTAGAAGAGAATTAATATACTGTTTATCTAAATGCTTATTTATTTTATACGTCGAATGATGCGCTAAACTATTGGAACTCATCGTTATACAGTTAGACACGGGCTGCATTACTTGCGACCGTAAAAATGTAGCTGCAAAAGCCTCATCAGAACACGCATTGAAACTTAAAATAATCTTATTTGGCAATTTAGTTTTCTTTGAACGAACTGTGCCATCTATATTAACAAAGTCATCAGACGCTATTTGATCAAACTCTTCAACCCACGCGTCCGTTATTTCTGCCATAGATTTAATGCTCATACTTTCACGCGTACCAGCGTTCTTTGTACAACTCCCTGTGCCTTTGGCAGTGAAAGTCTTTGTAGTCCTATCAAACTTAAAAAACTTGTGTAAATTAAAATCATCTAATACTTGTTTTATCTGTTCTACTTGTGAGTTTACTACATCTTTTAAGAAACTACGCACCAATAGGAATTTGACGTTTTTCGCTGCCAATAGCTTCATTACTACACTTAAAGCTATTTGATAACTCTTACCACTGCCACGACCACCATATACAAATAAATAACGCTTAGTATCTGTGAAATCAAATAAATATTTGAACTCATTTATATACTTTATATCCATAGAAACAGCGTTAAAATTTTACATCAATCTGCAATCAATCTTATTATATTATCCGACGGTGTTTGTACTTCGTTTAATTTAGAAAATATTTCAGTAGTTAGTTTTACATCTTCATTACTGTATTCTACTTCTTCGTTTTTATCTACAAAACTTAAAGTTTCTTTAGAAGTGAACAAATAACGTTTTTTCAACCTTTGCCTTAATTCATCTGTTAAATATTGCTCAAAAGTTAATATTTTTTCATCTGTTTCCTCCCAGTCTTCCTCTATATAAACGTCTCCGTTATAAGTACTTACTTTCTTTTTCTTATTTCTCATTTTACACTCCATGATTTATTTTTCCTACTTTGAACAAACTGAAATTGTACATATAAATTTATCCCAAATATTTCATTCATTACATATATAGGTATTTTCTGCAAGTCTGACAGCGGGTTCGCTCTTATTGCTAACATAGCTTCGTTTATATATCTTGCACGTCCTGTGGAACGGGGACGAAATTCGGAAACTCTGAAATAAAAAAAACCCGCATCAAACTTGTAATTAATTCCGTCGAATATATCAAACTCATACGTAGGGACAGGAAACACTGCACGAAAACTCTCTATATGCTCATGAGTTTGGTGGCAAAACATGAAATGTGCTGCCACTCCACAATAACGCTTAGACAATTTTCCTAACAGTATCAAGTCCCTCCATATCTGTAGCATATCTACATAAACAGCGTAAGAATACCAATCGTCCTTTTTTTTAATAGAAGGTACAGTCTTAAATTTTGAACTATCAAAAATTTCTGCTATGTCTCTATGTAGCTTCTTATTAGTCGTTTTTGTCCAATAACTTGACTTGCAATTTTCTAAAAACTCAATATTTTCCATTCCATCTTAATCCCTGTTATTCAAATAATGTATCCTCGCAACACTCCATGCCATTACTTGAAAATGCGGGCTGAAAGTAACCTCTAAACAGCCGTAACAACGCTCCATTAATCCATGTATGCCCGCATGGACCCTTATATGCGTTATAGTGTAGTAATCGCCAGGGTCGTAGTTAGAAGCCAAAATAATCTCCCCGTTTTGTGGGACCCCCTGATTTTTTACTATAACGGGAGGCAGCCACGATACTATGCCACCGTCATAATTCTTTAACGCTGAATTTTCTATAATAGAACGTGCTGAATTGTTGAACCTAGCACCAAAGAGAACATACGGTGTCTCTGTACGAATATATAAATCTACTATCATATCGACGTTAGTACCCTCTTCTAACTCGAAACTGGTACAATCTAACTCGTACCACGTATTAGCCAAACAATTTAATAACGGGCTTTCTTGCCTTTTTATAACTATAGCACCCTCTTCACTTGCGCTTTGTGGATTGCTTAAAACCTGCAAAACAGTGTTAGACAACAAATCATATTCTAAAGAAACAGCTAACCGCTTATAAGGAAACTGCACGGGCTTACCTTTCTTATAACCTACTATTTCAAAAGGCCCAAACCCACCATAAGCACCATGTCCAGACGCATCAAACGATAAATCATTAGTAGTGTCTATAAACTCGTCTAACTCTAAATTAAATCGGCAAATCGGCTGCTTGTCCCTTTCGTGTATTATACGTAACATTTGCGGGAACGGTCTAATAGTCGTTACTGTTCCCTCAGATACAGTACATTTTATTATTAGCTTTTCGTCTATTAATAACTCGCTTTTAATAAACGCTCTTTGTGCATCATCGTTCTGCACTTCAAAAAACAAACGGTCGTTAAAGTTCATTAACGCTTCTAAAGTCGATATGTCAAAGAAAAAACCAGAATTACGCGATATTGTGGCTGTACCTGTACCATACGTCGGCAAACCAAAGTCCGTATGATCCAACCATAACCAATAATACTTGGCATCTTTAACAACTCCGTCCTCGTATTTCTCTAAACACAGCCGCATCTGTTGCGGTACATTAGGGAATATATTCGGCATATCCCCTATAACCTCGATTTTTAAATGCTTCTGTGTGCCTGTAGTAGCATCAAAATTATCATATACAGCGGTTAAGAACTCATAATCCGTTGTTGCTGAACCGACAACATAATTCTCTGGACTTGGGAACAGTTGCCATGTGTAGTCACCCTCTATAATACGCCCTTCGATTTCAACTTTTAACACTCTAGCGCCAATATCGAACCCTTCGTCCTCACCACCACCACCGCTGCCAGCGAAGACACCACCACCGCCGCTGCCAGCACCGCTCGAATACTCGCGCGTACGTATATGTAAAGGGATTTTCTTTTTATCTATTTGACTAATCATAAAAGTCCTCTAAATCTTTATAGTTCATTATTTTATGATACGATAGCACGATATTATATACCTTGTACGGTGTGTCTATGCCTTTGGATGTGTCTGTAGATTGTATATTTACGCTCTTTATCTTCGTAGGCAAAATGTATTTAACTCCCTCACCGTCGCTAGGATTAATAAATATATCAGACAACACCGTCCCGTGATCGTTATCAGTAAAATCATTAGTCCACGTACTAATCCCTCTGAAAGTAGCGGATAGAAATTTGGATAAACTTATCATAGTTGCTACATCTACAGAACTATTATTGTATAATGGTAAAGTAGTTAAATCAAAAGTAACCTCTAACAAGTGCGAATTTGCCACTCCGCTAGAAACAATTTCTTCTGCTACTCCTATGTTTTTATGAAACCCTGTTACTTCTAGTTCAAATTGATTGAACAACGAACTTAATCCATCAGCCCAGCCCTTTGCTGAACTGCTTAATAATTGCGGGGTTACTGCATTCGTATAAAATAAACTAATTTTCATTTTTCCACTTACTATAATTAATTGTTAATATTGCATTTTGAAAATCTATTTCCATCTTGAACGGAAAAAATACTCCGTTAAATATGTTGGAATAGGTAAAATAATATGACATCGTACTAGTTATTGACGCTATGTGCATCTGTGGGTATATAACGGCTAACTCGAACAACGGAAGCTGATATTCATGCAGCATTAAGCTGTCACCCCTATCTACGCTAGCTAACAGTTCAACCTGAACACTATTTTTCGCCCACTTGTCAAAGAACTGCGCTAAATAGTTACAAACTCCATTACTTTGCACAAGTCCTGTTTTCGTTACGAATTGCCTCGTTACTGCGTCTATTCGCTCAGTAGTTAGTAAATCCTCACTTGCCATTATGTGCCAACTATTGTTGCCACTATCTATTTTCAAACTGCGGTTTTCAAAGATACTGGCACCCCACGGCATTACGACATGATTGTTCTCTCTCTTGTAGCTATCTTTTATAGTAGCACCCAAACCAACGGGTGACTCGAACACTCCATCATGATTAATTAAATTAGAAACACGCTCACCTGCCATATATATATCTAAATCGAATTTAGCATCTAATAAGAAGACATCCGCAAACTGTGTCTCTAAATGCTGGTCTTGTCCTCCTATCCAACCACCACCAAACCCGTATATACACCAATCATGATATTCTTTAGCGTGATCACTTGTTCCACCAACCCACGCAAACGGCAAACCGTATCTTTGATAGTAATTAAACGTATATGCTCTGTTTGTGAAGTCTATACCGCTTAATATCTCAAAGTCGCTCCTTATCCATTGCGTTTTTTCTGTGTTCCACACTCCACGCAATATATCTAGCTGCTTTTTAGGGACGTTGTTACTGTATACATCAATATTATACGGGGGCGTAGGTTTGTTCCCAGCGACAAAGAACTCTAAATCCCCGTTAGATTTAGAGAACCCAGCAAAACTGAATTGTGTCGGCTTGTAGTTCTCACCAACACTCGCTGTGTACTTAGCATCAGTGGCGTCTATGCTTTGCGCAGTCGTTGCTGCTCGAGAACGTGGATTGTTATAGGTAGCCATGTGTCCCCACTCATTAGAATACTGTAGCAACGTCCCCCCAGCAAAATCTGCAAAAAAACCTTGCACTGCAAACTGCTTACAAGTCGCTATTAAAAACTCTAAAACGTTGTCAAAGTCTAAAACAGCCCATACGGGCTGCATATTGCTTGTGTAACCCTCTTTGAGTATGTCATCACTCGGGAGCAAGTCCTCGCTGCTACGCCCTTGTTTCGTGTTAAATTTAGGGATTATTCCAAACTTTGGAACATGAACAAAATCTTGAGAACCATCGACTTCAATACTTTTTACTTGAGACGCACTAACACAATAACGTAAAGGTGTGTTATTGTCTACATATTCAGAACCTCCAGAACCGTCATGCTTCTGCTTAGAAAATAAACCCATTAACGGGTGACACTCATCGGTATTCCTCGATATTATATAATTTCGGAACATACCCGATAAAAAGTACATATAGCGCTCTGCCATGTAGAAGAACCGATTGAAAATGTAATTTATATCCAAATAATAAAAACTACCCGTCCAATTGACAATAGCGTGCCCGTATATCATATTATTCCAATCGGAATAAATTATGTTTTTCTCTAAATTAGAAAAAACCGCTTTTTCATTGCTCCGTTGCTTCTTAGGATAATCAAAAGGGGCTTTCGTCGCTAAAAATGGGATTGCGTCCCACAATAAGCGGTCACCCTGTAGCCTTATTGTGCTTGTAGCCCTGTTATGCTCTTGGATACAAAACGGATGCTCTTTTATTTTATCCGTAGCAAAAGCTGCCCGCACAGTGTAACTCCACGCTCTGCGAAAATCTAAAGTATTTAACGCATATTCTGGTAGACTTTGGAATATAAACTCAGACGTGCCTGTACTTTCTATTGAACTAACAGAATTTTTAAGCGCAAACGTTTTCTGTAGATACAAGTCATATTGACCTGCATAAGGGTAACGCAATAACTCTAATTGCAAAAGCGTCGGAATATTCCCTTCGTGCGCTACGTCCATCCACTCTGGTATCGGCGTGTCACTATCAAAAAAACTTTCTACTAGCGAAAATAACTCGTTGTTGTCATCTGTTATTAGCTTGATTGCTTCACTGTAATTAAAAGACAAAACTAACTCCGCACCCGCATCGAAACCATACGGTATAGACGCTTCACTGTCTGAGTAGTCCATTAATTTCATCGTTTTTAGCTCAAATAAGCCCGCTGCAAAACCTTTATCAAATGTTATAACCTCTGGATTAGCACTCCCAAAAAATCTGTCACCATCGTAGAAACTTGGACAAATAGTTAATCTTGCTAAATCTCCATTAGTTAAATTTATTTCAAATCTGAAAACTTTATCTGTTATTCGTTCCATATTAGTTGTACGCTCCTGCTACACTGTTTTTATATTTAATGGCTCTTATTATGCCATTAGGATTTGTGTTAACATAACTCTTTATATTGATATTTCTTTTAAGTTCAGTTGCTTTTAACTCCGATAATTCTTTGCGCATCAATTGTATTTCATTAACTATTTCTTTGCTACTGGTACTATTATTGTAAGTACCTGTATTTATATCATGTAGTACATCTGCGTATTTCGTAGCGCTCCGTTTATTGACTACAAACTCGCCGTAGCTTAACCACCTCAACGTGTCCTCCTTGCCTTTAACGTCGCTGTTAGCGGGCTTCACTATGCCACCCGCTTCGTGTCCTAATAGCGACATTAACTGCCCTTTAGCTAAATTAGAAACACCCGCTATTGCTGCGGTCGCTGCTGCTGCTGCTATGACTTTGGCAAAATTTAACGTTCCTACACCCTCCGCACTCGCTAATAATAGTTTCGTTACAGTTTCTATGTAATACGCTGATATTGTGTCTATAGCTGCATCAATTATGCTTTGTAACATACTCCGTAGCATCTCTTCATGGATTGCTTCAAGTTCTCTTGCACTGTCCCTTTGTGCTTGTACTCTTATTAATTCTAATTCATTTAATTTAGCATAGTACTCTTCGTAACTCAATAAGCCCGCTGCTAAATTAGTTTCTAATAAAGATTTGTCGCTGTAAAAGTCTTCTCTTTGAAATTCGTGCGCTTGATAAATCTCTTTTTGCTTCAACTTGTAACCGTCTAACGCATTAAAGAAACCCTTCAATAAATCATTTGTAAAACCTGTTATTTGTTGCAAACTCGCTCGATTGTGCTTCATTAACTCCGATTGCGCCTCCGCTGCTTGTGCTGTGCCGTTCGCTATTACTGTGGCTAACTCTTTATATTTTGCTATCTTGGCTTCTATAGATAAACGCTCGGCTTCGTTGTCTGTTGTTCGTAATTGCGTGTATAAAACATCTAAATCTTCTAACGATAACAACTCCGTTTTCGCTTGCGCTATCGTCGATTTTAACGTCTTTAACTTGTCGCTTAACGCTGCAAATCCAGGCGCCAGATACTCCGATATATTAAAACCGCTACTGATAAAACGTCCCAACTCACTCTCGGCTGTGAACTTGTACTCCGTTACCTTGCTATATACATCTTCTATAGTCTTGGCAAACGCTGCTTGTTGTTCTGTTTGCTCTTTGATTATCTTTTCAGTAGTCCTTGCTGTTATGGATTCTAACAACTCGTTACGCTTCGATAGCTCTTTCGCTATTTCTGTGTCTGCAAATAAGTCTGTTTGCTCTTTTAAGTATTTCTCTAACTCTTTTGTCTCTTCTGCAAATTTACGCTGCTGCAAAATTAACGCTTCGTATTTAGTGCTATACTCGCTTACGGCTGTGAAATCTTGTAACACCTTGTTTAACTCTTGCACAGAACCACTAACAGACTTTAACGCAACCGCTCGACGCTTGTCAGTTATATCGTACTTCTCTAATAATGCACCTTGTAAATTTAACTGCTCTTGAGTTAGTTCGTTTAATTGAGCTTGTGTTAGTTTCAACTGCTCAGAATTGCTTAATAGTTGGGTTATTACTTTCAATTCTAAATCTATGCCTTGCAACCCTTGCGACTTGTAAAACTCACTAACCTCCTCCTTGAACTTCTTTAACGTCGTAGCGCTGCCTTTGTCAAAATTAAACTTTATTTTAGCATTGAAAAACTGCTCCTGTAACTCCGTAAACTCCGTAGTAACCTGCACCAATATATCATTCAGTTCTTGCGCTGCTGAAAAATCAAACCTTAAAGGGCTGCTCGTTAACTTGTAGATACGCTCCAAACTCGAAACAATATCATAAACGTATTTTCGCTGCTCTTTGTATGCGGTATTTTGTTTAGTCGCTGCTTCTGCGCGATTCTGCTCTACAACATTCCCTGCACTACGTTCAGCATTGATTTTCTTGTATTCTATTATTTGTAGCTTCAGTTCCTCTAATTCCCTGCGACGGTTTTTCACTACTAAACTATCTGCTCCGTATTGCTTTATTTTAACCGCTAACGATTTTTCTTGTGCTGCTACTTGTAAATCTAACTGCTCAATCGACTTGTTCAACTGCTGCTGCTGCGCTTCTGTTAGAAACTCTTTAGAGTTTAACTCTTCTACAGTCTTTTTTAATGCTGCGACTGTTGGCAAAGTTTCACTCGCCGATTTCTTTGCCTCGCCAAATAACTTACCTATGAAACCATTTGCTAACGTGCTGATTTTGTCGATAACATACGTTAAAGTGTTCGCTACTCCTTGCAAAAATGGCACGGCTCGCTCTATGCCTGCAGACACTAACTCCAAAATTTTCGTTATAGGTAACAACTGAACCACAACTAACGCCAATTGCGTTATTAAAGGCGCAAAAGACGTCAATAATTTGGAAACTACAGGCAGCAAAGTGTCCATTAAAGACATCAAAGGCTTCAATAACTGCTTGAATAAATCCGATATTACTTTGATAAACGGAGACAAGGTGTCTATGATTATTGCGCCTACATCGACCAATATATCCATTAAAGGCTGTAATGCTGCTGATATAGGTGTTAGTAACTGCTTGAATAAAGGTGCCAACCTAGAAAACACATCTACTATTACTTGCTGTACTGGCTCAATCGTGCTTTTAATTAACGTAACTGCACTCTGAATACTTTCCTGTAACACCGCTACTCCTAACGCTGCTACTCCTAAAGACCGAGTTAAGTCTTCTCCTAGCTTCTTAAAGTCTGTAGCGACGCCGCCTTGCGTACTGCTGCCTTGCGTACTCTTACTACTATTAGAAGACTTCTTCTCTAAACTTTTGTTTATTTCTGTACCAACTGCATCTGTAGCTGCTTTCAATTTGTCCGTTAACGGCTTCGTGTCTAATTTTCCTAACGCTTCAGACAAACCCGCACCTACAGAAGAAACCGCTTTGTTCAAGTCCTCAGTCAACTTAGTTACATCGACACTCGAAATACCCTTGTTTAAGCCCGTGGTTAAGTCGCTAGACACTGCATCGATTAACTTTGTCTTTAACTCGCTTCGTAGCTCTTGTAGCCCTTGCATCGACGCATCAACAGTGAGTTTAACATCGGTTAACGATTTTAATTGCTTCTTATACTCATTCATACCAGCTTTATCAATAGACAAAGACAATTTGATGTCTGATAACGCTTTTAATTGCTTCTTGGCTATGTTGTACTTCTCTTGATTTACAACCGCTTGTAAATCAATAACCGCTACTAATTCATTTAATGAACCCATACGCTAAACCCTGTTATGTAAAATTACTAATAAATACTTCTTGTATACTTCAACATAATCATAAAAATTATATAACTTGTCTGAATACTCGACGTTATAGTTAGACGCTATATAAGCAAGATTTCGTAATTCAAACTCTTGCTTATATACTCCTTGAAAAGCGTTCTCAAAGGTTAAACGCTCCGTCACCCATTCGTCATCTTTCCTATAACGTACCGCATAAAAATCAGTAGACACGCTGCGACTGTTAGAACCTTGCCACGCAGATAAATTTAACGGCTGAGACTGCAAACGCCTAAGCTCTGAGAACATCAAATCCAATTTGCGAACGAAAGGACTTGTAGAGAGCCTCTAACTCTATTGCGTCTTGTAAATCCCAAAAGCCACCCTCAATCCCAAAGTCTTCGTTTATGCCACTCGATTGACTTTGCGTAGGCTCTAAGATTAATTTTAATACATCGACGATAATATCCCATTTAAACATCAAATATGCCCTATCGAATAAAGACGCCTCTTTAGGCAATGGACGCTGTGCATAATATAAAAATAATTGCGCCTCAGAGCTACCCATTAGCTTCTTAATGTCTTCTGTACTATCTGTTTCACTCGACGGCGTGAACTGATATGACAATAAAGTATATTTTTCCATATAACGCTGCTCTAAAGACGTTATTTTTAATATCAGAACAGGTGATATTACTTGCTTTACGGACACTTCCTCCGACCCGTGCTTAAAGTTTAATTTAATCTTTTTCATTAATGCCTCTTATATATATATTGTGCCTAAATACTTCAAACTACCATTCGTGCCTGTTGTTCGCTTCTTTTGAGCGACTACGTCTCCTTCACGTGAACCAGCGGCATTTGTGTTCCCTTCTATTGTGTTAAAAGATACATCGTCTATAACCTCTTCTACTATAGCTGCGTGACCGCTAGTAGGGTTTTTAACGTTTTGAAATATTGCTATGCCTCCAGATATAGGCTTGCGGCTTACCTTTAATGTTTTAGATAAATTGGCATTTCTGTAACTGGAAACACAACCAGGGACTAACTCGTCTTTGACCTTGTGAAAAATCTCAGAACTATAAGCCTCTTTGTACACTAACTTACAAAATAACATGCACCAGGCATAACCACGACGAAAACCAACTTCACGCATTTTCGCTTCAAACTCAGGATTTTTGAACCCATAGTTCTGCGGGATCTCCTTCTCTCCTAAATAGCTGCTCGCTATTTCAACTACTTTACTTATCATAACCTAAAAATTAAATAATGAATAATATATGCACAAACCAACAGACAACCCAACTTTTACATCTGTTGTGAAATTTGACTGCAAACCACCACCAAAATATATTCCAACACCATAATTAGAACACGATTCAGAACGCAAAAATAAATCAGGACGCATCGTCGAAAATATATCGAAATTAACAGAACTGTTGCTGCTACGAACAAAAGTATTGAATATATCTTGCTTGTCTTCTGATAATCCAACATATAACGGCAACTCTAATTCGTACCACTCAACACCACAAAACACTTTTAACGATTGCTCGACATCAGACACACGCACTTTACAACCTATTTTTACAACCGTATCGGAATATATAAACGTAGTATCGATAACTAAAGACGCTGCTTTTTCGATATTATTGCTGTCTATTAGTTTTTTTTTCTTGTACGAAATTAACACTTTAGACAAGTATAATACTTCATCTTTATATTTTTTTATTTCTGTAGCTAATTCTTTATTAACTTTTTGTAACTCTTCATTTTCTGCTACATAAACTGCTGACTGTGTGTAAAGCTCTTTGTCCTTGTTTAGATTTGTTTTTAACTCTTTTTTTAACGCTTGCTCGTTCTGTGTGAATATCTTAATCTTGCTATTTGCATTCTTTGACCGTTCGCACTGAATACAAAAAAATATTAATAAGACTAAAATAATTAATCCCATTAATATTTCTACTTTATATTTTATTTCTGTTAGCTTCATTCTAAACCCTCTATTATTGCCTTCTCTTCTTTTGATAATTCTAATACAATTGCTGCTGCTTTCTCTGCTGCTGCTTTCTCTTCTTCATTTCCAAACAAATCAACTACTTTATATATCATTATTTCTTTTTTTTTTAATTAATACTACTTTAAAAACAACGCATAACACCATTTATAAGCAACCTTATGACTGCCCCGAAACAAGTTCAGGATTTTCATAAATGTTACCGATAACCTTGCATTTATAATTGACACTAATCACCTTATTTAAATGGTATCTGTTTATTTTATCTTCTAAATCTTTGTATCGCTCGAACCAAAAATCTTTTTCAGGAAACCAAATTTTGACAGCTTTTGCAGAATCATCAACTTGACAAATCCCGACAGACCCAGCATAGCCATCACGACCAGTTGGTTGCGGATTGCTATACCACCACCAAGAAACATGCGTAAAATCAACTTGAACTATATCACCATCGTATATTTCTTTACCTTGATAATCTTTTAATCCAGTGAATTGTAATAGTTTTTTATCTCCAAAGTGGTGCATAAAACTTTGAATTGTTTCTAAGTCGGGGGTTCCTTGATAAGCCATATATTTTTGGCTTTCGTCCCATGCTCTAAATTTTATTTCTCTTGACATATTGTTGTTTTTTAATTTTAAAAATCTGACCGAAAGGCTGCTTATAACATGCGTTATGTGGCATTAATTAAGTTTGCTTTTATCCATTTCTCTAAGTCAACATTTAAGTCGTTTAAATTCTTATAAGAACCTCTTGCGATAACGTTTCCATATTGGTTTTTAATTATTTGTATATCGAAATGAACTTTATATTTTCCCCCATTAACTTCTACTGTATAATCCCCTATATTTTTTTCAGCATAATAATAATATTTGTTTTTAGAAACCATATTCTGGAATCTACTAAAATCTTCATCTAAAAACGCCACATAACCCGTGCTATAATCAATAGCGGGATTCGTGCTTGTTTCAAGTTCAGGTGTTTTGTTTAAGTCATTCATAATTTAATTTTTAGTTTTGTTAATTACGCCACTGCGCCAAGCGCAAACACGTTATAAGCAAGTGCTACTGTATTGCTACTATTGAACATTTGTGGGAGAAAATTTAAAAAGTTTTTCAACAGGCTTCGTTTCATATTTAGCATTCATATTCGTTTTTAGTTCTGTTTGCCAAATACATTCAAAATCATTCGGGGCATTATATTCTGAAATAAAAACAGAATGTCCTTCTTTTGTTTTTTCTCTGCACCATTGCCAAAAAGCAGTATGATTGAACTTGTCTTTATATACTGCAACACTTTTTACTTGCGTTTTTAGCAAGTGCTACTGTAATTATACGCTCCTCTTCGTTCCCGAATAAATCTATAACTTTGTATTTTCTCATAAATTAAGCCACTCATCAATTGTCTTTATTGCTACATCTAAATCATTAAAAACATAAACATTGCCACAATATTTTTTTATATCTGTATGAAATTTCGCTTGTGCTTCTGTTAAACCATTATTACGGACTTTAACTTCCGCTAATAATACTTTAGACTTATAAAACATCATTAAATCTGGAAAACCAGCTGAACAATCCTTTAAACCTACAGAAGAATATATATAACTACGCACATAACGAGACTTTTCGGCAAAACTTGCACCATTTACACGTAAAACCGCTATCTTCTTAAGCAAACAATAACGTATTATTTGCCTTTGTAGCGTGCTTTCATTTGTTCTTAACGGTGTCATGCTTGTATTTCCTCCCACTTAAACTAAACGCTGTACGCAATTTGCCCGCTCGTAGCTTATATTTGTTATTCTCCCAACCAACACTGCTGTACGGCTTATACTTCACTGTATGATACGGAAAATCTGGGAAATACTTATGTATCGTAGATAATGCACCAAAATAATAATGCTCATTCGTTTCTTTGTTCTCTATGTGTAATACTTGACGCTCTCTCATTATTCTAACTCCTTCTTTTTATGTTTATCTATTAAACGCAATACTTTTTTAGAATATGCGCTCATATAAGTCCCATGCTTCTTATAGTACTTGTTGCTGCCATGATAACCACGATTATAAGACGTTAACATCTTATGTATAATAGCTTCACTTGGCAACCCTTCAGAACACGCTCGATTGAAATTCTTATGCAAGATTGACATCCCTTGACGAATATTGGTACTAGCATCAAAACTCCCACCCTTTACTTGCATTAAACCTATACACGGGCCTGCACTAATAGCGTTCTTATTAAAATTGCTTTCTACTTCTATTATAGATAAGATTAAAGCATCATACAAATCTATATAGGAAACATTAGGATTATTAACAACTTTTAATCTATTAGCTTCATTTAATAACTGCTTGTTGTATAATTTTACCAAGTCTTCGTACTTGTTCTCTATATTGTCTATTTTGTCAGTTTGATAAATATAACAAATAGGAAAAATACATAAACATATTATAAAACAATAGTAGAAAATAATACTCCAATTGAATTTTATTTCATTCATAATACCTCACTGGCGCACGATAACAGCCCAAATAATTAGAAAATGTAGATATTACAAAACCGCTTAGACCGTCTCGACCCATTACCTTATGTGCCTTGCCTTCTATTTCTACTTTGTAATATGTGTTATAGTCAGACGCTTTGGGAATAGGTAAACCACTGATACCATACACCTCATTTGGGACATTAAACAAATAGTCCCCCGCATTCAAATAATATCTTGTGTTGTTTGTGCTTGCAAAACTATCATCTAAATCTTTTAACTTGTTGTACTCTTTGATAGTGTATATCTTATATTTACACTCCATCGCTAATTCCATAAAGTCTTGCAACTTGAAAAAATTACTGTAAGTCTTTGTCTTAGAATACTTGTTTAATGCTTTGCGTAACTCACGCTTCGTAAATTTCTCAGATAATAATAATTTAAATAATGCTATGCTTTGTAAATTCGATACACTCCCAACAGTTAACCACTGCTCATTCGGATACAAAACCATTAATTGACCTTGTATATAGCTCAAATCCTCCGCATCTATTGTAGTGCCTTTTATATAATTAGTCAAATATAAATTATTATTAATATTAGTGGCTTCTATAGACTCATTATGCCACTTCGTAGGAAATAACTCATCATTGTCCATTTCTTAATAACTCCTTATATATTTTATTATTGTTGATTGTGGCTTCCATTAATTTATCGGCTGTTATTATATTAGGATCACGATTAGACTTTCCAGGTTTAATCCAGTTGCTTGCGTTCTTATATTCATTAGTTCGTAAAAACTTAGCGGGAGCAACCATGTACATCTTAGCGCCTCGTGTCTCATTGTATAACGACGCTGCAGCTATTATTTCTCGCTTCTCAGATAACATTAAACATTTCGCATTCCAAATAGTAAAAGCACCACGCTTGCTTTGCTCTAAATGTGGAAAATAATCGTAATTGCGGCAAAACTCCTCAAACTCTATATCATTTGTCCTAAATTTTATGCTCGCATAACTCGTAGCACTCGAAACAACCGCCTCTTTGCTGCTTTCTGAACCCATAGCGGGCTGTTCAGACACAGTGGCATCATCAACCACTGCTCCTGAAACATTCAACCCTATATGAGTACGTAATAAATTGTATAACGCTAAACTCGACATCGTAAGACCAACACTCGAAACTCGCTCACCTGTAAAGGCTTCTTTTAATAACAAGTCTAATAGCTCAACCCGCTGACGCTTCGATAAACACTCTAACGCTATATAATACTCTTTCTTGAACATAAAACCGTCCATTACGCTGACACAATCCCATAACGTGGAAAATCTAACGAAACTTCATCACGATACGTCTTACGATAGTCATCAACAGTTACGCCGTTTAATGTTCGCAACCAACCATTATATTTATCTGTTATACACAGTAACTCCTCAAACCCTCGCTCAATACCGTTAGTATGATTTACAGAACCAACAGAAACCCCATACTCTTCACAGTTATGAACAAATATAAACTTGAACTTCCAATGACCAGTGCAATACTGCTGTCTGAATAGCTCTTGATATAATGCCGCTTGTCTGAAATAATGACTACTATAAGTTAATTTATTAATCCAATCAGCGGTGGGATACTCACGAGTAGTTTTTATATCATATAAAATTTCGTTATCAAAATCAACTATATCAATCTTACCTTTGAAATATAAACCATTAACCTCACCATCTACACTCAATTCAGTAGAAACAGATTTAGAACCTAAATCTAAAAATCTATTAGTCGATTTTAGAAAACTTTCTTTTATTAACAATGCAGTATCTAAATCAGATTGCGTAACCGCTACTTGTGAAACGCTTTTTCTATTCTCAAGTAACCAAGATTGGGACGTTTTAGTATCAACACTCCCGAAACCTCGTTCGTTTGGCAAAATTATAAAGTCATTATCAAATTCAGACGGCTCTAATATTAAACCATGCACCAACGAACCAAAACTTAAGGCATTACTAACAATAGGGGTATTACGCAAATACAAATACCTCAAAAAATCATTGCCTTGTATATGAGTTAACTCACTGTTACTCATAAGACGGGACTTGTAATAATTCCCTTTGCTCAAATCAAAATCATTCTCGGTTAAATAATTAACTGCAATTACTCCATCATTTACAGCAATTACTTGTTTTTTTAATTCTAATCTTGCCATTTTTCTAAACTCCTTTTATTTTATCATCTGTGTTTGTTTGTAAAATTAACTTATACAAATATAACACAATTTTACTTAATACCCAAATATATTTTAATAAAAATTTAATTCTTTCTTTATCTTTTTAGGGACATAGCGCAAGGTGTCTGCGTTACGCTCAACAGCTAATTCACACAGTTCAGCAGTCTTGTATTCTTCAGGCGCAAATCTTAAAGCGGCACCGTTATTTAATATCGCTAAACGGCACAGCTCAGCAGTCTTTAACGCTTCTGGTACATACTCTAATGCGCCACCGCTTCGTATTACAGCCACACGGCACAGCTCAGCAGTCTTTAACGCTTCTGGTACATACTCTAATGCGCCACCGCTTCGTATTACAGCCATTTTGCATAAACCAGCAGTCTTTAACGCTCCAGGAGTGTATTTTAACGAAACACCATTGTTCAGAACAGATAACCAGCATAAATTAGCAGTCTTTAACGCTTCTGGTACATACTCTAATGCCTCACCCCTACTAATTACAGCCATCTCGCATATTTCAGCAGTCCGTAACTCTAACGGCACAGACTTCAAAGCCGAACCTTTACGCAGTACCAGTACTTTGTATTCTTCAATACTCAATTTTTCATTTTTCATTTTTCTAAACTCCTTTTATTACTCTAAACTTGAAACAAATTCTTTGAACTCTACAGTGTCTCTTATATCTTGTGGAACATACAAAAACTGAAACATAGAGTTATTGTCTCGCATTGCCATTTTACATATTTCTAAAGTCTTTAACGCTTCTGGTACATACTCTAATGCCTTGCCACTACGCTCAACAGCCATTTTACATATTTCTAAAGTCTTTAACGCTTCTGGTACATACTCTAATGCCTTGCCACTACGCTCAACAGCCATTTTACATAATTCCATAGTACGAAAATTATAAGGTACATCGTGCAAAGACGACCCGCTTTCTATTGCTATTTCGCATAATTCAACAGTAACTAAATCTCCAGGTACATGATGTAGCGCCGCCCAGTCATCTTTAACAGCCATCTCGCATAATTCAGCAGTCCGTAACTCTAACGGCACAAACATAAGATTGTCACCTTTTTCCTCTATTGCTATTTCGCACAATTCAGCAGTCCGTAACTCTAACGGTACAAAATGCAGCGCCGCACCACTACGTATTACAGCCGTTTTACACAATTCAGGTGTTTTGTTCTTTTCGTAAACGTACATTAAATTTATGCCGTTATACTCAACAACTACTTTACTTAAATGTTCAACTAATTCAGAACCAGACGGCAACCCAAGCAAATATGCGGCATTAGCTTTTGCTTTTGCTTCGTGTTCTTCGATTTTTAATTCTAATCTTTTCATTTTTCTAAACTCCTTTTATTTTATCATCTGTGTTTGTTTGTAAAATTAACTTATACAAATATAACACAATTTTACTTAATACCCAAATATATTTTATTTTTTATAAAAAAATATCAATCTTGTTTTTTATTAGGTTTGTTTAATAAATAAAACTGCCTTGTTTTTGGTAAGTGCTGCGCTTCTATTTCGTACAAATCAACCCCGACAAAATTAATAAAATCTTCAGTAGATACTGCACCAATATCAAACAAGTCCCGCACTTTTATTTTAGCCATTTTTATATCATTTTCTGTTTTCTCATCATTTACACGTAGAGCCGATACATTCTCAACAAAGCCCTGTTTTGCATCAAAAGAAAGTCCCTCAATATCGTGCTTTGCATCGACTATATTAAAAGCATCTAACAACAAGTAACGCTTCATATATGTGCGCAACGCTCCAGCACCTTGTAAAGCATTATTATTCATTAATACGCTTGGACTTTGCATTGTGTAAGTTTCACATTTTGTAATGTCGTTCACGTCGCAAATAGTTAACGCACCCTCGTATTCTTGCCCGCCCTCAATCTTACTAACATTGAATTTCAAAAATAGTCCGTATTCAACTAATAGCGGTTTCAACTGCCCTAAAATAGACTCCCCTGTTATATACTCAAATCTCACTTCCTTGTATCTAACAGACCGGTCTTTTTTTAATGACAAACGTAACGAAATATCATTTATTCTCGCTTGAACACTTTTTACTTCTAATCTTACCATTTTTCTAAACTCCTTTGTGTTTGTTTGTAAAATTAACTTATACAAATATAACACAATTTTACTTAATATCCAAATATATTTTATTTTTTTATAAAAAATAATTTAAAAACAAAAAAACCAAACCGTTTTCCGGTCTGGTTCGATAAAATAATTAAGTCTTGGAATTTAGAAAAATGCATACAAACATAAACTTTTTTTTGTAAGTTCCAAATTTTTAATAGAATAAATTATTTTTCCTATAAATAAATTATCGGAAAAACAACGTTTCGTTTTAAGCCACTTTTTAACCCCGCTACACACTTTAAAATAATTCGAGGTTGAAATACACGAATGAGCCTGCAAACTCTTAACCACAGCAAAAGAAAACCCGTTTGCCGCTCAGTTATAAATATAGACACACCAACAATTGCACAAATAACAAAAAATTACTCTTT
>LFRM01163778.1_pt1 | contig 23427 bp, 21 predicted proteins | sample 618341 | NCBI WGS metagenome assembly LFRM01 (sample SAMN03654438, study PRJNA283298) | anaerobic digester metagenome | isolation source: pool of bioreactors CSTR01a, CSTR02a, and CSTR03a thermophilic anaerobic... | place: Denmark: Kgs. Lyngby | collected 2014-05-21 | reverse complement strand
CCGTAGCCTTCATGTGTATCATGTGGCTGCTGTTGCCCTACAGCAACCCCACCATGGTATGGGGATATGCCGGCAAAGGCTTGCGTACGACCATCTCCACAGAGGGGTATTATCTGCATGTGCTCAATGACTTCCTCTCCATTCAGGTGACTGATCACCTGGTCATACCAACTGGTATGTTCCTCTTCTTTGGATTGCTGGCATTAATGGTATGGGCTTTTTTGCATACCAAGACAGGTACGGCCATGACCGCTGTGGGGTCTAACCGTACGTTTGCCCGTGCAAGTGGAATACATGTAGATAACATCCGTACATTGAGTGTGGTGATGTCCACTTGGCTTGGGGCCTTAGGCATCCTTGTCTACCAGCAGAGTTTTGGATTTATCCAGCTCTATATGGGACCGTTCTATATGGCTCTGCCGGCGGTCTCCGCCATCCTGATAGGAGGAGCCTCGGTCAATAAGGCCACCATTATGAACGTCATAGTCGGGACCTTCCTGTTCCAGGGAATCCTGACCATGACCCCTTCAGTAATGAACTCAATGATCAATACAGATATGTCTGAGGTTATCAGGATCATCGTCTCCAACGGTATGATTCTTTATGCCCTGACCAGAAAAACGGAGGCAACCCGATGACTCTCCAAAGAACTAATTTGCAGAAAGTGAAACGCTTTCTGGGAAACAATACAGTAACGATCCTTTTTTTGGTGATTTGTGCTTTTGGCATACCTTTAAGTGGATACTCAGCCAACTACCTGGTTAGTGAGGTCGTTGTCCGTATCGCACGAAACTCCTTCTTGATCGTCAGCCTGTTGATCCCTATCCTTGCCGGTATGGGGCTGAACTTCGGTATGACACTCGGAGCCATGGCAGGCCAGATAGGTTTGGTATTCATCAGTGACTGGGGTATCGTAGGGATTCCCGGCATAGTGCTAGCCATGATCATATCCACACCGATCTCCGTAGCTCTTGGAATATGGTGCGGTAAGATCCTTAACATGGCAAAAGGCCGGGAGATGGTGACCAGCTATATCATCGGATTCTTCATGAATGGTATCTACCAGCTGGTGGTCCTCTATGGTATGGGAGCTATTATCCCTATCCGTTCAAACTCCCTTGTCCTTCCCCGAGGGTATGGGATACGCAATACCGTCAACCTGATTGGGATCAGAAAGTCATTGGACAACCTTTTGATGATCCGCCTGTTCGGTATTCCAATCCCCCTGTTCACTCTTGTAGTGATCGCCCTTCTTTGTATTTTCATCCTCTGGTTCAAGAAGACCAAGCTTGGCCAGGATATGCGTGCAGTAGGACAGGATATGGAAGTTGCCCGTGCAGCCGGAATCAAAGTCGAGCATACCCGAATCGTCTCTATCGTCATCTCGACGGTATTTGCCGGATATGGGATGATCATCTATCTGCAGAACATTGGAACCCTCAATACGTATAACAGCCATATGCAGATCGGCATGTTCAGTGTCGCCGCACTCCTTGTCGGAGGTGCGACTGTAAGTCAAGCGAAAATACGTAACGTATTTTTGGGTGTCATTCTGTTTCACATCATGTTCATCGTCTCTCCGATGGCAGGAAAGAACCTTATCGGACAGGCCCAGCTTGGTGAGTACTTCAGAGTGTTCGTCTCCTATGGTGTCATCACCGTTTCTCTGGTTCTCTATGAGATTCGAAAAAAACATGATCGGGGGATAGCAGGGCAGATTCTTGCTCAAGAACAGGGGGTTGAGGCATGAAAATAACCTTTAACAGGATTTTCCTGATGCGTTTGATTGCGATAGTTGTCGTCTTGCTCTTTGCAATGGTGCTGTTTTTTATAGGAAAGCAACACACAGTCCTCCTGGATAACAAGACTATCACCGTCAATGGAGAGGAGATTAAGGCCTTGAAGATGGTAGAGGTACAGGTGAACAAGCTTGAAGCCCTTGAATTTGTGCCGCGAGATAGGGACAAGGTGGAAGTGACCCGACAGAAGCATACCATCACCATCTCCTACACTGATGAGAATTGGGAGGAGATAAGCATCACAAGGAAGTTCACCCTGCCTTTGATGGAGGAGATGGTCATCATCTCCATCCCGACCTTGGCGGCCAATCCTGATGCACCTCAGAGTGTCTGGCTTGAGAAATATGAGTTACCCACCTACGCGGTGCAGGCAGCTCCGGAAGATGAGGTCGTTGTTACCGATGATCTTGCAGGCTTGATCTCCCTGTAGTTCGCAAGACACCGATTGACCGAATGGAAAAGGATACCAAATAAGGTATCCTTTTCTGCTCTTGAAGCTGATGGTTCTGCTGAAAGTTGAATATGATAAGAAGAGGCTCTTCAAATGAGAGCCCCTTTGGTCAGGTTAGTTTGTAAAGAAGTTGTCCCCGATGTCAGGACGGTACCAGGATCCTGGGAATGAGATGTGCTTGACTCCCTTATAGGCGTTCTTATTGGCATCCATGATATTGTACCCGATACCCACGACAGTGACACACCTTCCTCCAGTAGTAATCATGTCACCATTTTCTGAGCGCACTCCGCCGAAAAAGTAGAAAGGCGATCCCTTAAAGGCATTGAGCATGAGTGCTGCAGGAATGGGTTCAAGCTTTTTGTCCACTATGGGATTTTCTGGATATCCTTCTGAAGCAACCACAAGGGCGACTGCAGAGTTGGTGGAAACTTCAAGGTTGAAGGTGGAGAGAGTATCTTCCTTCATTGCTGTAAGGATGTCTATGATATCTGTCCTGATCAGAGGAACAATGGCCTGTGCTGCCGGATCGTTGAACCGTACGTGATAATCCACCAGTATCGGGCCTTGTTTGGTGATGATGACACTGATGGTCAGTACCCCCTTATACGCCATTTGTTCAGCCTTCAGTCCGAAAAGGGTGGGTTCGATGATGGTATCGATAAGAGACTGACTGACAGATTCCTGAAGGGGTACGGGACAGATGGATCCCATTCCTCCAGTAGGCAGACCTCCGTGGCCAGCCTTCATGTAATCACTCGATGGAGGCAACATCATGTAGCCATTATTGTCGAGTAGGAGAGTTATTGTTATGGGAAGTCCTTCGAGATGTTCCTCGAGCAGGATTGAACCGCTAATCAGGATAGTCTTGGAGAATTTCATCAATGCATCATAATCACTGGAGTCGATCATGACACGACTTGGTGCTATGCTACTGCTTTTTACAACAAACCGTTCACCCTCGTGACGTTTCAGATAGTCTGAAAGATCTTCCTCATTGTCAAAAACATGGTGAGTTGGAGTGGGGATATTGTGCCGGTCGGTAAATTTTCTTGAGAAATCCCGATCACCTTCAAGTTTCAAAGCCCTGCTTGGTGCTCCGAATGTACTGATGCCCCGTTCATTGAGATAGTCGATGACGCCGGTGAACAGTGGGGTCTCAGTTCCGATGAAAACGAAATCGATGTTATTTTGCTTGCAAGCTTCATATACTTGCTTAGGATCATCAGGATTGATGGCAAGGTTTTTAGCAATGGCTTCAGTTCCCACATTGCCTGGAGCTACAAATAGACCGTTGATAAGACGACTCTGGGAAAACCACCATGCAATGGCATGGTCTTTGGCTCCTGAGCCCAGTACTAGTATTCTCATTGCACTACCTTCTTGCAGAATTTTTCTAGCTTCAACGTACCATTTTACCTGTTGCGAGGTCAACAACTAGCTTGGAGCCTCTGCATGGCTAACAGATAATCTTCTCTTCTGCCAGCCTTTACTATTTCCTGTTTGATCGCAGATGTGTTTGCAATGCCCTTGAGATAGGAACAGGTATGCTTGCGCATCTGGATACAGGCGCTCTGCTCCCCATAGTGGTCGATCATGAGGTCGAGATGGCGCAGGATGACGGAAATTCTCTCTTCAAGGGAGATTATGCGTTCTTCCTTTCCTGCAAGGATATCTCTGGCTTGTTGGAATATGAAAGGGTTCCCCATCGCCCCCCTAGCAAGCATGACTCCATCGACTCCGGTCTCCTGAAGCATCCTTTTGACGTCTTGGGCATGGAACAGGTCTCCGGAACCAAAAATAGGGACGTCATGCCCTTTTTGCAGGCAGTACTCCTTGAGGGTGTTCAATTTTGACCAGTCTGCAAAAGGCGCATACCCCTGTGACCGGGTCCTTGCATGTAGGGTGAGCATTGAGGCTCCCCCATCCAGGGCTGCCTGGGCAAACTCCAGGTAGTTTTCACTGTTTGCATCCCATCCTGTACGGAATTTCACTGAAACGGGAATGGGAAGGGCTCTTGTGATCATCCTCACTATCTCAGTGATTAGCGGCGGATTTTTCATCATCGCCGATCCCGCACCGGTTTTGGTGACCTTAGGGACGGGGCATCCGCAGTTTATGTCTATGAAAGTAGGGTTGTAGGATTGCAATTGCTCAAGGGCTCCTGGTAGCGAATCGGTATTTCCCATGAATAATTGTACGCTGTACTCTTTCTCATTCGGTGCACGTTGAAGCAGGGCAAGAGTCTTGTCCCCTTCGCGAAACAGGCCTTCTGCACTGACCATCTCGGTAAATGTCATGTCAGCCCCCATCTCAATGCACAGGGATCTGAAGGGTACATCGGTGTATCCTGCCAGCGGCGCGAGAAATAAATTTCCCTTAATCTGGGTGTTTCCAATTGTTACCGGATGATATAGGTTCTGTTCGCTCATACGTCCTTTGGAAGGGAGAAGGCCCTTAGGCTGTTAGCATAAAGACTTTCACTGAGCTCTTCAAGATAGGTTTCCCTGATTTCGCTGAGGGCTTTTGCCGTCTCGATGATATAGGAAATCTTATTTCGCTCACCCTTGTAAGGGTAGGGCGTCATGAAGGGGGCTTCACTTTCAATGACGATTCTGTCCAGAGGAAGATTGCGGGCGACCTCTTGGATGGCTCGGCTGTTCTTGAAGGTGAGGTTGCCTGCAAAGGAGAAGGTGAGGTTGAGAGAGAGTGCCCTCTTGGCGAATGCCCAATCTTCTCCGAAACAGTGAAGGATCCCTCCCTTTGGGGGGAGCTTCTCGGCAAGAATATTCAGGATGTCTTCGCCTGCATTCCTGTTGTGTATGATGACAGGCAGGTCCAGTTGTTTGGCGATGTCCAGATGCCTGAGCATCAGCTCTATCTGAGCCGACTTGTCGCCCCCAAACATATGGTAATAATCAAGGCCCGTCTCTCCGATGGCTATGACCCTAGGTTTTTTTGCATGGAGCAGGATTCTATCCTCCCAGTCCTTGCCTGGATTGGTCACTTCTGTGGGAGAGACACCTACGGCATGATAGACGCTGTCTGCACTCTCTAGGTTTGCATAGGTCTTTTCAAAGTCAGAGAGACTGTTGCAAATGCTTACAATGTGTTTGACCATCTTGACTTTAGCAAGTTGGACGGCTAGGAGTTGTTCCATTTTGTCGTCTTGGAGCAACCCTATATGTGCGTGCGTATCGAAGAACTGCATACAGGCTCCTTGAGTTTGGGGTTCTCGCTTGGTAGGGAGTAGTGTCTAAAATATACCACGAGCAAAGGTAATCGTCAATATACGTAATTCATAGAGAGCAAAATACTTATATAAAGGATACATAGAGTTTGACAATTATTCTTACTCGTGATAGCGTAAGTTTTGATGAGTATGCTCCGCCCTCGTGGCAAAGGAATAGCATGAAAAAAGATCGTGGACGCAGTGTTGAGAGTGCTCCTGTTAAAAACAGGCCTTCCAGCGCTTATATATATATGGTAAAAAACACCTCTTCCAATGAGACTAGCATCTGTGCCTGGGACAGTGTTCTTTACCCCGGCACCTCTGTCGTTTCACCGACCCGTTACGGGTTGGATATGGGGATAGTGGTTGGTAGCGCCCATAATTTGGGCAAAGAATACCAGAGAGGCAATGACCAGTGTGCTGGGCCTTGCCTCCATTGTGAGAGCCTCAACGATGAGGAGCCCGATGAAGCGGTAGAAAAGAGTAGTGAGGGGTTATCCCTTAGTGAAGAGATCTCATATGACTACGAACCGGATGAAATCTCAAGTGACGGATGTTTTGAAATAGAGCCCATTGAGATGGTCCAGCTATCAGGGGATACCCTGTGGATCGATCGTCTTGCAACTCCTTCTGATATGTCCCGATACCAGGAACTTGCAGCCAAAGAAGATGAGGCGATGAGGATTTGCAGGGAAAAGATAGCCTTGCACAAGCTGGATATGAAACTGGTGACAGCCCACTTCCTTCTTGGGGAACCAAAGATAATCTTTTTCTTTACTGCAGATGTGCGGGTAGACTTTAGGGAGTTGGTCAAGGATTTGGTTTCGGTCTTCAGGATCCGCATAGAGTTGAGGCAGATAGGGGTCCGTGATGAAAGTCGCGTCCTTGGAGGTCTTGCTGTTTGTGGACGTGATTACTGCTGCCACAGTGTGACGGACAAGCTCGATCCCGTCTCCATCAAAATGGCTAAAGAGCAGAATCTTTCGCTCAACTCCATGAAGATTTCCGGACCTTGTGGACGCTTGCTCTGTTGCCTCTCCTATGAATACGACTTTTATGTTGAGGAGAAACGCAAGTACCCGTCAGAAGGAAGTAGGCTCAAAGTTGGGTTTGAATTGATGAAAATCATAGAAATAAATATTCTTAGGAAAAAGATTACGCTGGTTGGAGCTGAGGGAAGAGTACTTAGCATACCTCATTCTGCTGTTGTTTTTAGCGAAGAAGCCAATCGTTGGGAGATAACAAAGGAGTATTCTGACGAATATTTGTCCAATTGATATAAAGCATTGTATTGACCGATTTTAGAGAGTGTGATATTTTGTTTACTCGTCGGCCCTTGTAGCCGATTCTATATTTATAAAAGAACTACGTATTCTAGGTGATATGTTTGGAGGTATTACGTGATTAACAGATCTGCTGAAAAAAGAGAGCGACAAAACGCCGTTCGCAGAATGAGGAACCGTGCTGCAAAAAGTACTATGCGCAAGGCTATAAAGAAATTTGATGTTGCTCTGGAGGCAGGGGATATGGAAAGTGCTTCCACTGCACTTGAACTGAGTCTCAAGTTGCTCGATTCAACAGCCAGTAAGGGTGTCATTCACTCCCGCACCGCTGACAGGAAAAAGTCAAGGTTGCATGCTCGTTTCAACAAGCAGAGTGCTCAGACTGCTGTTCAGGCATAACAGCACCATTCTAAATAATATTGGCGGTATATATGATATGCCGGCCTATGCACGAGAAAATGAATTGTTGAAGGAGTTACCATGGCAGAACCTAAATTGACAAAAGCGGCCATTATTGAAAATCTTCATGAAAAACATGGACTGAACCGGTCTGACATCCATACGATAATTGATGCATTTTTTGAAGAGGTCAAAACTGGACTTAAGAATGACCAAGTCATCGAACTTCGTGGCTTTGGTACCTTTGAGGTCCGTACCCGCAAAGGCAGGGAGAGGGCTCGTAACCCCAAGACAGGAGCTATCGTAGCAGTAGAAACCCATGGGGTTGCTATTTTCCGTCCTGGTAAGGAGCTCAAGGACTATGTTTGGAATTTACGCGAAAACAAACCTTCATTGACTGATTAACCGTATGATGGTTGAATGTAGGAGAGACTCTTTTGTATAGTTCGATAAAGAGACGGAGCCTCAGAACAGTCTGTTCTGAGGTTTTTGTATTATTGGTGACAGCTTTCGTGTTTTCGATGGCTTTCCCCGGATTCGTTACAAATCGTGGATTTGGGTTTATCGCATTTTTTGCGCTGATCCCTCTTTTTGCCGTTATCAGAAACACAACATGGAAACTGGTTCCTGTTTATGGGTTTTTCTTCGGGTTTGTGTTCTACCTGTTTTTCAATTACTGGCTGAAGACTTTCCACCCCTTGGCAATCCTTCTCGTGCCCATTATCAAAGGTGGGGAGATGGTCCTGCTTTTTCCTCTGCTGAAAGCCGGTGAGCGGCTGTTCAAGAAGTACGGTTACCTCGTACAGGCAGTAATATGGGTTGCCTATACCTATGTGAGCCAAAACTGGTTTGCAGGCTATCCCTACGGTACCCTTGGATATGCGGTCTATGAGTTCCTGCCGCTCATCCAAATCTCCTCGGTGGTAGGGGTGTGGGGCATCACCTTCCTTCTGATACTTCCCCAGACTTTCTTAGGCACATGGGTGTGTGACCGGATCTGCTTTGATGGAGCCGGCTTTACAGAAGCCCTCAAGGCTCACTTGTATCCTGTCATCGCCTATGCAGTGCTTCTCCTTGCAACCCTGGTCTTCGGGTTTGTCTCCATTCAACACTGGAAGGGGCAGGAGCCGGACATGCACTGGAGAGTGGCGACTATCCAACATAATGCCGATACGTGGGAGGGTGGGTATGCCACCTACAAGAGAAACTTCAACAACCTCAGGAAACTTAGTCTTGAAGCCCTTGTCGCAGAGCCTGACATGATCCTCTGGTCAGAGACGGCTTTTGTCCCATCCGTTGCATGGCATGAGAAATACCCCTCTGATGAGGCGACCTCTGCCTTGGTGGAGGAGTTTGTCACCTTTGGCAAATCCTTACCCATACCGCTGTTGAGCGGTAACCCTGAAGGAGTCCTGGATGATCCTGCCAAGCCCGCCTTGCTGGAGGACGGTTCGTGGAACCGTAAGGACTACAACACTGTTACCTTCTTCGAAGGGGGCAGGGTCAAGAATACCTACAGGAAACAACATTTGGTTCCCTTCACTGAACACTTCCCGTATGAAAAGCAGATGCCATGGCTGTATAACCTGCTTTTGGCAAATGATTACAACTGGTGGGAAACGGGTCATGAAAGCGTCGTGTTCGAAACAGATGAAGGGGTGAAGTTCTCCACCCCAATCTGTTTTGAGGATGTGTTCGGTGCTCTCAATGCCAGGTTTGTCCGCAATGGAGCCCAGGTCATCGTGAATATGACTAACGACGGTTGGTCTAAGGCGGTTTCCGCTGAGATGCAGCATCTTGGTATGGCTGTCTTCCGTTCCATAGAGAACCGAAGGACTACCGTACGGGGAACCAACAGCGGCATGACCTGCCTCATTGATGTCACCGGCAAGATCATCGATCCCATGCCGCCGTTTAAGACGGGATGGCATATTTACGATGTTCCGGTCTACTCGACTGAACGTCATGGGGAGACCTTCTACACCAAGCATGATGATTGGTTTGCCTTCGCTTCCATATATCTCTCACTGTTCCTGCTTGCATTTGGTGCTATCAGGACAGCAACAGGTTTCCTACGATCAAGGAAAAAGGACTGACTATGCTCTACAAAACCGCCTCTCTTTTCGTCATTGGAACTGAGCTTACCCGTGGGGTGATAGCAGATAAGCATTGCCAGCTCGTTTCCAGAGAGTTGACGCAGCTTGGTTATCGAGTGGAGCGCATGATGGTCGTCCCCGATGACGGCACCATTGAGAGTGCCCTCAGGTCTTGTATGGATACCTGTGACGTGGTGATCCTAACCGGTGGCCTTGGGCCGACCAGCGACGACCTCACCCGAAGTATCGTCGCGTCTTTAGCTAAAGTGCCGCTGACAAGGGACCCTGCTGCCTTCGATGCCCTTTACAAGCGATTAGGGGAACGGGTCTGGGGAGCCAATGAACAGCAGGCGATGCTTCCCCTTGGTTTTGAGGCCATTCCCAACCCCCACGGTACAGCTGCAGGTTTTAAGGGATTCATCCCTGTTGGCAACCGCTCAGTTGCATGTGTGGCCATGCCCGGCCCTCCTCGTGAGATGGATCCCATGTTCTTTAATGAAGTGTTGCCTTGGGTTGCCCGGCTTATCGGACACGATGATTTCGCCCGAACTGAATATTCGACCTTTCTGCTTGCTGAGGCAAAACTTGAGGAGCTATGCCGTCAGGTCGCTTCAGATGGTATCCAGTGGGGTACTCGCTTTGAGAATCTTAAGATCAGCCTCTATTTGGCAGGAGGTGTCGAGGAGCGGCGTAGTGCGATGGTACAGAGGCTTCGTAGCCTTGTGGGCCCCTCTCTTGTGGTCGAAGGCGATGTCATGCCAGTGACCCTGCTGACAGGGGGGCTCAAAGCCAAGGGTCTTACGATCAGTTGTGCTGAAAGCTGTACCTCAGGGTATGTGGCCAAATTGCTCACTGACGAGAGTGGCAGCTCAGCTTGGTTTTGGGGAGGTGCCGTAACCTATTCCAATGAGGCTAAGATAAAGATGCTCGGTGTCCAAGAGAGTACGCTCCAAAGATATGGTGCGGTCAGTGAAGAGTGCGCCAAGGAGATGGCCGAAGGGATCTTGAAGGTGTCCGGTAGTGACTGCGCCCTTTCCATCACCGGTATAGCCGGACCTAGCGGGGGCAGTGAAGAGAAGCCCGTCGGTATGGTGTGGCTGGGGTTTGCCGCGAAGGGCAGAGAGACCCAAGCTGTGAAATTACAGTTCACAACATGGGGAAGAGTCTCCGTACGGCGAAAAGCCTCAGTTGCTGCGTTAATTCTAGCCAGTAAGTACATCAATGGTGATGCATTGCTTGACACTGTGCTCAAGTGGCAATATATTTAAGATACTAACCGCGGAAATACCAATGGTACTCATTCCTTCACCTTTCCGCATATTCTTACATTATGTTTTACGTTTAGGAACCGGTAAGGGACCATACCTTTAGCTTGTGCTTGTAGGTAATTGTCACAAAACCCGTTTCGTTGGAGTTTATCCTATGTCTTCCGAAGAAATACTAACTGATCAAGCTGACGCAGCACGTCCTTCTGAGCAGGAACCTGCAAAAAAAGTTGTACGTCGCGTTACTCGCAAAAAAAGCCCAGTGGTGGCCGGTTCTACCGACCCTTCCCCTCCTCTTGTTAAAAAGAAGGAAGCCGAGGTGTCTGCCGAACCCAAGAAAAGGGGCAGGCCAAAGGGTTCTACAGGAGCCAAGAGCCCTACAGGGGCTAGGGTTACCCCAAAAAAGAAACCCGCCGCAAAGCAGGACCCTTCGCAACTTGAGCTGATCCCTTCGGAGAAAGCTTCAGCACCTGTAGTAGTAGAGTCCAAGCCACAGCAAGCTGCTGTCACTTCAGTTTCCTTTTCCCAGCCTGCTTCCGATTCCCAGGATCAAGGCCAGAATATAAATACCAATACAAATACCAATACGAACAGCAATCAGAACAGGAACCCGAACCAGGGTCAGCAGCGAAAGAGCACGCAGTACGGCTCACGCGCTGGCGGCCGACCTCAGCAGAGCAGATCCCATAGCAAGGGTAGCTACCAAAAGGGTCAGCCCTACAACCAGAGCCGTTCGATGCGACAAGGCCAGGATGATGTATCCAATGATCTGAATATTGAAGAACATCCTGAAGCTCCGGTATTGAACCTGACTGACTATACCAATCTCTCCATCGATGAAGTACGCAAGAGCGGTGTTGAGAAAGGGATGAATCCCGACAACATCCTTGACCTGCGCAAGCAGGAGATCATCGCGGAGATCCTTCGTCTCCACACAGCCCAAGGCGGCGTCATCGTAGGTATGGGGACTTTGGAGATCCTTCCTGATGGATTTGGATTCTTACGCTCCCCTGCAAATAGCTATCTTTCAGGATTGGAAGATATCTATGTCTCACCAGCCCAGATCAAAAGCCTCTATCTGAAGACAGGGGATGTGGTGAAGGGCCAGGTGCGCACCCCTCGTGAAAACGAGAGGTTCTTTGCCATCCTTCGGATTTTGGAAGTAAATGACGATGAGCCCATAAAGGCAAAAATGCGTGTTCCTTTTGACAGCCTGACGCCTCTTTTCCCTGATGAGAGGATGCGATTTGAAACTGCTGAAGGGGATATGGCTACCAGAATAATCGATATGTTCTGTCCGATTGGAAAGGGTCAGCGCTCGCTTATTGTCGCTCCTCCCCGAACAGGTAAGACTGTCTTGCTGCAGAAGATTGCTAACTCCATAAGTATCAACCACCCTGATGTCATCCTGATGGTGTTGCTTGTTGATGAGCGTCCTGAAGAGGTGACGGATATGCGCCGCCACGTCAAAGGGGAGGTCATTGCATCTACCTTTGATGAACAGGCTTCACGACATGTGCAGGTAGCAGAGATGGTGATTGAGAAGGCTAAGCGCCTTGTCGAGCACAAGAAGGATGTTGTCATCCTCCTGGACTCCATCACCCGCCTTGCCCGAGCATATAACCAGACAGTTCCCGCAAGCGGCAAGATCCTCAGCGGTGGTGTTGATTCCAATGCGCTGCACAAGCCCAAGAGATTCTTTGGTGCCGCGCGTAACATTGAATTTGGCGGAAGCCTGACCATCATCGCTACAGGGCTCGTAGAGACCGGATCACGTATGGATGAGGTTATCTTTGAAGAGTTCAAGGGCACAGGAAATAATGAGATCATCCTTGATAGGAGATTGGCTGACAAACGTCAGTTCCCTGCCATCAACATCAAGAAGAGCGGCACCAGGAGGGAAGACCTCCTGATCCCCAATGATGAGGCGGCGAGGATTTGGCTTACAAGAAATGCAGTCAGTGATATGGACGATCAGGAAATGACACCTTTCCTCATTGACAAGATTCGCAAGACTAAGGATAATGAAGCGTTCTTACGTTCAATAAATACAGGGATCCCTTCGAACTCTGCAGGTTATTAGGACGGAGACGGCTACAGAAACGTGTCTGCTGCGTACTGCCAGCAGAAAACACATATTCCTGGAGGAAATATATCATGAAAAAGGGAATCCACCCCCGTTATGAAGTTGCTGAAGTCACTTGCTCTTGTGGCAATGTGATTAAAACCAAGACAACTGCAAAGAAACTTGACGTTGAAATTTGTTCGGCTTGTCACCCTTTCTTTACCGGTACCCAGAAAATGGTTGATACCGCAGGGCGTATCGAACGCTTTAAGAAAAGATACAATCTGGAAAAATAAGCTTTTTAAGCAACAAAAAGCCACCAGCGATGGTGGTTTTTTCTTGCTCAAGCTACCTGATTCCTTTCTCATACTGTGGTTAACCGCCTGTTTTCCTAGGGAATTGGAGCCTAAATGGCTAAATGGTGGTTTTTTGTTGCAATCTATTGCTAAGTATCCTAAAATTACGCATAAAAGCTAGGTTGGGGCATGGAAAACATAATAAGTCATCATAAAAAAGAGTACGAAGAATCACCGCTCGTGATCGTAGAGGTGCCGGGAACCTGCACTCTTTTAGGCAGTTATGCGGATGCCTGTAAAGGGTGGTCGATATTAGGCACTGACGTCGCTACGCTTTTCGTGGGCATTTCCAAACGCGATGACCAGTTGGTACGTTTAGCCAACGGGACGCTTAATGACCGAAAGCGGTTCTCCCTAAGCAACATCAAGTTCCGAAAAGAGGATAGATGGGGAAATTACATCAAGGGTGTAATAGGTATTCTTGCAAACGAAGGGGTTGTGTTCCCAGGCATGAATGTGACCGTTGAAGGCCCTTTGCTTCTCAGTGACAACCAGATGGTCAGTTCAGCCATCGCCTTGGGTGTCTGCATGGCGCTCAATACACTTATGGACCTGGAGATGAGCATCTCCACCATGATTCGGATTATCTACCAGGCTAACACCTCTTTCAATAATGAGCTGTGCAAGATCAGCGACCTGCTGGCCATGTTGAACGGACAACAAGGAAAAGTCCTGTTCTTTGACCTGCAGCACCTGACATTCCAGGAGCTGGATTTCCCTTTCACAGATCAAAGCGAGGAGTATGTCGCCCTTATCATCGACAGCAAGATATCTCCCAATGCGATGCGCGAGGAGATAGCTGCGAAACGTAGGGCAATAGAGAGCGCTTTTATAAAACTCAGGGAGTTGAAACCTGGCGGGTTCATCAGGGATTTCCCTGAAGGGGACCTCTCTGCGCGGATTGTGCCTCTTGATGAAGAGGCAAGGCATATATGTGAGTACATCCTTATGGAATCCAGGCTTACCTTCGATGCCGCCTCCCTGATGAATCACAAGGATGCAACGATGTTCGGGAAGATTATGGTGAGAGTTCAGACTGGCCTGCGTGACCTGCTTGAGGTCTCGTGTCCTGAAGTCGATTGGCTTACCAAGCGTTCCTCTGAAATCTCCGGCAGTCTGGGAGCTGTGCTCGTGTCCAATGGCTTTAGTGGTAATGTCATGGTCCTCTTGAGTAAACAGGCGGTTCCAAGTTATATTGACCGACTAGAGGAGTACGAACACATTTTCGGATTTCATCCCCAATGGTATATCTATGAAGGTGGCGGTTCAGCCAGAGTTGTGTTCCAAGAGCATACATGAGAATTTTGCTGACAAATGATGACGGATACCAGAGTAAGGGCATTACTGTCCTTGAAGAGATCCTTGTCCAAGCTGGACATGAGGTCTGGGTTTGTGCGCCATCATATGAGAGAAGTGCCAGCAGTCATGCCATGACCCTCCGAGGTGAAATAACCATCACCGAATATGCGCCCAGACATTACCATTGCAGCGGGACTCCGGCTGACTGCATGCTCTACGCCGGTAAGGGGAAGATATTTTCCTCCGATCCTGACCTGGTCATCAGCGGTATTAACCATGGGTATAACATTTCAACGGATATCCTCTATTCGGGTACTGTCGGGGCTGCAAGAGAAGCTGCTCTGACAGGTCTGAAATCGATAGCCTTGAGCTGTACGCGTGATGATGATGGAGATTTTGTTTTTGAAAAGGCCGCCCGGTTTGTTGTGGACCATCTTCCTGAACTCTATCCCCTTTGCAGCAGTGAGTGCGTACTTAACATCAACGTCCCTGCCAAGGGCAACGGAAAGTGGAAGCCAGCAGTCATGAGTTATCTTGATTACCGTGATGCCGTGACAAAACATTATGATGAACACCCTTCCTCCCAGGCTGGCCGCTCTGTTGTCTTCTCCCTCACAGGCGGCATACCCCCAATACAGAAGTGCGATACGGTCGAGACCGATTACCAGGCTGTCTCCGCTGGCTACGTCAGCATTACTGCGCTCTCCATCCTCCCTCCCATACACCTGGACATTCAGGACAGGCTGACAATGCTCTCAGGAGGGCTACGCCATGTGTAGCAGTTGCAACACCTCAACTTGGGAGAACAAGTGCACCCAGTGCGGCCTCTGCTGTCATGAGAAGGCTATGTATGGGCGCATGTTGGTCATAGATTTGGATTCCTGGTGTGAATTCTTTGACCCCGAGACAAAGCAATGTACCGTATATGCCGAACGTTTCACCCAAAGCAACCGTTGTAAGAAGATGACATATCTGCGGGCAATGTTCGCCTCCTACATACCTGATAGTTGCGCATATGCAAAATGGGCTAAGGCTAACCATATCCGGTTTGCTCCCCATCGTATGCTTAGGTTCATCCATAGCAAGACCTGTCCTCCTGATGATTCTGACAAACATCTCCACGCTGCTTTTTAAGTGGTGGGGCTTGACCCTATAAGGGTTTTGTCACTATTTTTACAGAAAGGACAAATGTATGGAACAACAGATAATATATCTGGATAACAATGCGACCACGCCTATGGCGCAAGAGGTCGTTGATGCTATTTCAGAAGCAAATATGCTCTTTGGCAATGCCTCCAGCATGCACGGTTTTGGCCGTGAAGCTGCCTTTGCCATTGAACAGTCGAGAGAAAAGATTGCTGCCCTGATCGAATGCAACCCTGATGAGGTTGTCTTCACCAGCGGGGCAAGCGAAGCAAATAATACCGTCTTTAATATTTTTCGTGACGCCATAGACCTTGGCTCCAAGAAAAACCGTATCGTCACCACTGTCATCGAACACCCTTCCATCACCGAGACCGTAAAGTTTCTGAGAAAGAGGGGGTATCGTATCGATGAGGTTCCTGTAGACAAGACAGGACGGGTGGAGCTTGAGACGCTTGCCACCTATCTCGATGAGGATGTCGCCTTGGTTTCAGTCATGACAGGAAACAATGAGATAGGTACCATCCAGCCAATAGAAGAGATTACCAAGATGGCGCATGCCGTCGGAGCCTTCATGCATACGGATGCTACCCAGGCAATCGGCAAGATCCCTGTACTCATGAAAACATGGGGAGTGGATTACATGAGTCTTTCGGGACACAAGTTCTACGGCCCTAAAGGTATCGGGGTCCTTGCAGTCAAGAAGAAAGTTCCCTTTGAAGCCTTCTTTCATGGTGGGCATCAGGAGGGAGGGAAGCGTGCTGGAACCTACAATACTCCTGCAATAGTGGGAATTGGGGTCGCTGCAGAGCTGGCTTTGCAGGATCTGGAGACGGAAAGGGCAAGGCTTTGGCACCTTCGGGAGATGCTTCGTAAAGGAATAGAGGAGAGGATTCCCAACGTAGTGGTGAATGGGAATCAAGAGCACTGTCTTCCTGGTACCTTGGATATTTCGTTTCCAAGCGCAGAAGGGGAGTCTATCCTGCTCTATCTCGACATGGAAGGAATTATGGTCTCTACCGGTAGTGCCTGTGCAAGCGGGTCCCTTGAACCCAGCTATGTGCTGCTTGCTGCCGGAGTGGATATAGAACTGGCGCACGGATCGATCAGATTTAGTTTTGGCCGGTACAATACCGAGGATGAGGTTCTTCATGTTTTGGAGAAGCTGCCACCTATTATCAAGCGCCTAAGAGGAATGTCAACACGATGAGTACAAATTTTATGAGCCAGTGGGTTTACTCCCCTGTAGTCAAAGATCATTTTATGAACCCCAGAAACACCTGGGTCGAAGACGAGAATTTTGAGGCTGACGGTGTCGGCGAAGTCGGGTCCCTGGCCTGTGGAGACCAGATGAGGATCGCCATTCAAGTAAAGGATGATGTGATAGCAGATCTCCGTTGGCTTACCTATGGGTGTGCATCGGCAATTGCCAGCACTTCAATGATGAGCGAGATGGTCATAGGGATGGGGCTTGAAGAAGCATACCACCTCTCTCCCTCAGCGATCACAGAGGCCCTTGGCGGGCTGCCCGATCACAAGTTCCACTGCTCTGTCCTTGGAGACAAGGGCTTGCGTGCAGCCATTGATGATTATCTGGTGAAGCAGAATCGTGACAATCCATACAAGAGAAAGATAGCCAAGGTCATCTGTGAATGCAAGAACGTCACCGATGTTGCCATTGAAGATCTGGTAAAGAGTGGCGAGGCGAAGAGTTTGGAAGATCTGGAAAGGATTACCGAATTTGGTACTGTCTGTGGAAATTGCAAGGAAGAGGTTGCGGAGCTTTTTGACCAGTTCCAGCACATCTACAGCACCTGATAGGACAAAACAACACGAACATACAAGAAAAGAGGCGATCTGATCGCCTCTTTTCTCATTCCAAACTATGGAAATATTTCCACTAAGGGGGGTGATATCTTCTCAGATGACATCAAACTCACTCCCTCCTATGAACTCTCGCAAGAGCGAGTCCTCAGGGACCAGGGTGTCAGGAATCGGATTGACATTTTCCAGGAACTTGAGCACACGCCTTGCTGTCTCATAGGCCGCACCCGCACTAGGCTTCACCATCTTAAGCAAAGGCTGCGCATAAGGTGACAATACTCCAAGCTCATAGTCGAGTGCCGAGTTGATCATGATGTCCGCATTGTTTTGGTAAGGGAAGATGTAGCTGTCCTCTCCTCGCCTTACGGATGGCCACATGTTCAGTGTCGTCGTGGCATCGGTTCCGCGAGTCCTGTTGTCCCGGATCATCCTGCGGATCATTCGGTTGTCTGTCGTGCTGATACGGTTATGGTCATCAAGGTTGAGCTGGGTGAGGGCCGATATGTATACACGGAACAGCGCATCATTGTCGATTGAGGTGGTAAGATTCGGGTTCATGCCGTGGATTCCTTCGATGATGAGGATCGTGCGTTTATCCATCTGCACCGATTCTTTCGAAAAGGTCCTGTTTGCACTTTTGAAGTCGAATGAGGGAAGGTTCACCCTCTCTCCTGCTATCAGGGCGGCGAGGTCCTTCTGGAAGTGGGCAAGGTCTATTGCCTCCAGGGCTTCCAGATCTGGCTTGTTGTCCTCGTCTTTTGGTGCGAGATGGGGAGGATGATAGTAATTGTCCAGTGATATCTTGATAGTGCGCTTTCCCAGTACTTGCAATTGGATCGCGAGTTTGTGGGCAAAGGTTGTCTTCCCTGAGGAGGAGGGACCGGCTATAAGGACCGCCTTTACGCTGCTATGGATATTGATCTGATCAGCTATGTTGGCGATTTTCTTCTGTTGAAGGGCTTCTGCCAGTCGGATGAATGAACCTATGGTGTTTTGGTTCCCGAGCTGGTTGAGCTGGCCGAGTGACTGGACGTTGAGGATGCTTCCCCAGGCCTTGTACTCCTTGAAGATGGCAAACAGCAGCGGGTTGTCTACAAATGGGTCCAAGGCTCCGATATTGTGGGACCTGGGGTACCTTAGCAGCATGCCACGGTCCTGGTAGGGTTTAAGCTCCCATACCTGCATGAGACCAGTCTTGCAGAGCAGGGGCTCGTAGGAGATGTCCAGGTAGCCCTGCAGGCGGTAGAGCTCGATCACCGGTTCGTTGTGGGTGGAGATGAGACTCACTGTCTGGTCAAATTTATTTTCCTTGAAATAGGCCACGGCCTCTCTGTAGGGAAGTACCACCTCCTCAATGGGCAGGTCCTGGTTGACCAGGGCTTTCATGGTATTGGAAATCGTCTCGATATCACTGCTCTGAAGGGTAAGGTCATCATCAAAGCTGAAGTAGTACCCATCACCAAGAGAGTGTCCGATGACAAGCCTTCTGCTGGGATAGAGCATTGAGACCGCACAGCAGAGCAAGTAGCAGATACTATGGCGATACATTCTTTTGCCCATGTCACTGTGCAGGTGCACCGCTTCAAGAGTGCTGTCACTGACGAGGGCAGTGGAACAGGATTGCAACTCATGGTTCACCAGAGCACCCACGATCGGGTTGTTCATATAGGATGGGGTATCTGTGTCTTGTACGATACCAAAGGCAAGGAGACTCTCTTCGACAGTTGATCCCATCTGCAGGCTCAGTTGTTTGTTGTTGTGTGTTACGATTATCTGTTTCATACATATATCATACGATTAAGAGAGGGCAGATAACAAGGGCAAAACGAATGCCGTTTTTTATGGTATACTGTGCCATCTGAAGTGGTTTGGCTGAATTGACAGCATAAAGTGTAGTAGGTATCCTAAATTTATGACAAAAAAGAAGATTATGGCATTCCCCTATCGTCAACGGGCAATCCTTCTTGTTGACCTCTCCCAGGAGTCTTGGAAAAAAATTCCCCTCTCGGAAACAGATGCGAAATCTCTGTTGGGGGGAAGACTTCTTGCGCTCTCTCTTTGGGATACGTATGCCTCCTACGATAGCCTCGATAGCCATCTGTATGAGGTAGGGAATCCTGTTGTCATAGCTAGTGGGGCGGCAAGTGATACCTCAATGCTGTGTGCTGATTCATCTACGGTAGTAACCCGATCCCCGGTTACCGGAAAGCTTGCTGTCAACAGCGGGAGCAATACGCTCTCCAAGACATTACTGGGCTGCGGGTATGCTGCTTTGGTGATAGTCGGTCGAAGCAGGAGGCTCTGCAGTCTTGAGATCGATACCCAGAAGGTGAGCTTCGCCAATGCAGAGCGTTTCCATGAGATGACTACCGATGAATTGCAGAAGCAGTTTCACGATCGTCCTCTTTTGTGCATAGGGCCGGCAGGGGAGCATCAGGTTCCCTATGCTTCTGTCGTGTACAGCGGACTCAATATCACCCGTGGCGGGGTCGGTATGGTGTTCGGCTTGAAAAATCTCAAATTTATCCTATTCCAAGCCATCACCAGTGGAAGGGAGAGCTACGATACCAAAGAGTTGGGTCTTTGTACCAAACGTTATCTGACAATATTGAAAAAGACTCAGATAGGGAAGGAGATGCAGGAGGAAGGGCCTGCAACCCTTCTGAAAAAGGCCAACAGACATGGCTGGGCCGCCATTGACAACTACTCCATGCGGGTTGATGGGAGGCTTTGGGGCCTTTGTCCTAAAGAGCAGCCGACCCTTCAAAGCAGTGATGATGCAGTATGTGCCGGATGCCCTATCGCAGGGAGTCCGGTCTCACCCAGACAGAACCTATTGGACTTTTCCTCCCTTATGGCTTTGGGGTCCAACCTGGAGTTGTTTGATGCCCGTCGGGTGTCACTTCTGATCCACCGCTGTGCTGAGAACGGTCTGGACCCAATCAGTGTCGGATCGATCCTCTCTTGGGCGAGGAAGACCCGAGGTGAAGGCGGCCTCGCTTTCCTGCCTGATCTGGGAAGTTTTACCGTGATGCAATACATACGGATCATCGATGCGATAGCCTATCGCAAAGGTACTGGGGAGCAGCTTGCAGAGCCTTTTGCCAAGTTGGTAAGCATGTATGGAGGAGCCGAATACGCCTATATGGTTGATACTCAGGCACTTCCCCCTTTCGATTACCGGGGTTTGCCGTCCCAAGCGATCCTTGCCTCCATTGGAGATGATACACTTGTCTTTGCTGAACTGATGTATGGAAACCACTATCGTAGGGGCAATGAGAGAAAGCTCGCCCGTTGGGCTGTCTTTTCACAAGACCTGCGCTATGCGATGGAGTCCTTGGGACTCTGTTCCTGGCTTACAATTCCCTATTATGAAAAGATGATTGGTGGGTTTCCTCATTTTTTGAGACCAAGGAAGGCCTGGAAGCAGCTTGCAAAGCTCGCCTCCCTTTCCGAAGGGTATCAGGTGACACCTCAGGCTATGTCGGAAATTGGCAGAAGGGCGTGGAGTCTGCAGCAGGAAATTGACAGCAAGTTAACAAATCGCAGTGGGCGATATGGCTCGTTGCCTGAGCAGCTCCTGGTGGATGCCTCCAGCAACTACTCCGCTTCCCAAGTGGTCCCTCTTGCGCGACTCTTGCACGCCTACTGGTCTTTGCGGGGCATATCGTAGATCGACAGTTCGGTTATGCAGACATCATCCTTGAGGGAGAGTATCCTGATGCTGTTGCTGTCGATGACCCCATAGGTGGGACCCAGGATATTTCTGGGAAAGGTTGTCGACCCTGGATTGACACATATGATTCCCATTGCATCGGTATGGAGCTGTGGTGTGTGGGTGTGTCCTGAAATGAAAATGTCACCCTTTCTCAACCCGAGCCCGTATGGTGAAGGGTACCTGTCCCCATGAGTGAGGAGGACAGTCCTCTCCGCAAGCAAGAATTTTTGCATAAGGGGAGGAAGAGGAAGCTGGGCTTTTGCGAAGTCGTATGCATTGTCACAGTTTCCTCTGACTTGTAGGATTTCTACAGGGCTGTTTGCCATGGCGATCTTGAAGAGATTGTTGTCTGGAGGACAGATATCTCCTCCCAGCAGCAGATGTGAGGCTTTAAGCTTCTCTGCCTTTTCAAGGAGTGAGGTAAGTGCTGATAAAGACCCATGCAAGTCTGATGCAAAGATGATTGTTTCCATATCCTTATTCTATCACAAAAGCTTCTCTCTGTGAATTTGTCCTATTGCAAGCGGATATTCTTGTGAGTACGCTATATTGCTGGTAGAATGATAGTAAAATTATATAAGTAATCCAGGGTAAGGAGGGGCGTATGTCTGATATCAGGAAATTGACCTGTAGCGATGCGCATGTGCTGTACTACCATGTATGGATTCCAGAAGGTGAACAGGTTAGGGCCGTGGTCCACTTGCTTCATGGAATGGCTGAATATAGCGAGCGTTATGATAGGTTTGCCCGCTACCTCAACGAACAAAACATAGCTGTTTTTGCCCAGGACCACCGGGGTCACGGTCTTACAGCGACCAAGGCGGAGGAGACTCTCGGATGGTTTGCAGAGGAAGATGGATGGATGCGTGTTGCCGAGGACTCAATGGAGCTCTCCAACCTCATCGTGTCGGAATTCCCCAAGACACCTTTCTTCCTGATGGGGCACAGCATGGGATCCTTTTTGGTGAGGACCCTCATTGCAGATGCTCCCGACTTGTATGATGGGCTCATCATGATGGGTACCGGCGCTTCCATGGGTATCCTTGGGAAGATTGGCAGAATGATCGCCCGCTCCCATGTGAGGAAACACGGGTCCAAGTTTGTGGATGCACAGCTGAATAAGATGAGTTTCGGTTCCTATAACAAAAAGATTCCCGATGCCTCCTCCGCCTTTGCATGGCTAAGCCGTGATGAGGAAGAGGTGAGGAAATATAATGCCGACCCGCTTTGCGGCTTTGTCTGCACAGCGAAGTTCTTTGAGGATATGTTGGATGGCATTGAGTTTGCCAACAGCCCCAAACGTGCAATGCTTTTGCACAATGACCTGCCCATTTTGATAATAAGTGGAAGTATGGACCCGGTAGGGAACTATGGAAAAGGGTTGGTGAAGGTCGAGGAGCTTTACAAGCAGGCTGGCATAAAGGATCTCACACTAAAACTGGTAGACGGGGCTAGGCATGAGCTTCTCAACGAGACTGACAGAGTGAACACCATGGAGTACCTCAACTCATGGATATTGGAACGGGTATAGGCGCATGAATTTTATCGGCAGTATAAAAAAGCAGAGTCTGGCAGCAGTGAAGATTGCGTCCCTCGCTTTCAACAAATCCCTGAGGGACAATGTGATGCAGTCGGCATCAAGCATGGTTTACTCCACCTTGATGGCCCTGGTTCCTGCAGTGACCTTTGTCTTTACCTTCTTCAGCGCGTTTGGTGTTCTCGAGCCTCTAGTGGGCCTGCTACGACAGTGGCTGACAGACCTCGTCGGCCCTGAAGCAGGACTGCAATTGATGGATCTGCTCAATCTCTACACCGTTAATGCGACAAGTCTGGGAGTTGTAGGACTTATCTCATTCCTTATTACGATGGTGCTTTTGATAAACAAGGTCTGGATAGTAATCAACCACTTGTACCGTACTGCACGTAACAGGAATTCCCTTAAACGGTTGGCAAATTTTGTAACGTTTCTCATAGTTGCCTGTCTGCTCGTTGCGGCTTATATCAGCATCCAGTCGGTGGTGAACACCTGGTATCTGAATCTTATTGGCGCATCGGTTGCCCTTTGGTCCAAGATAGTGAGGGTGGTCGCTCCGATACTTACCCTATGGGGTATTTTGTTCATGCTCACGTTTTTTGTGCCTAACACGAAGGTTCGTTTCTCATCGGCCATGGTGGGTTCCGTTTCCGGTACCTTGTTTCTTATGCTGTTCAGCAAGTTTCTCTTCTTGCTCTCAGGCATGGCGGCAAGATACTCGGTGATTTACGGATCCTTGGCCATAGTGTTTCTCATCCTTGTATTGTTTTACGTGTTTTGGGCAGTGGTCTTTTACTGTATTGAACTCGCATATGTACACCAATTCCGTCCTGATTCCCAAGTGTACAAAGGGCTTCCCCAGAGTCCGGCCCTACAGCTTTGTGAAGGGGTGAACATCATGATGCTGATCGGTAGTAATTTTCGCAATCGGGGAGGGTCGACGACCACCAAGGAGATGATGGA
>LFRM01096815.1_pt1 | contig 23451 bp, 26 predicted proteins | sample 618341 | NCBI WGS metagenome assembly LFRM01 (sample SAMN03654438, study PRJNA283298) | anaerobic digester metagenome | isolation source: pool of bioreactors CSTR01a, CSTR02a, and CSTR03a thermophilic anaerobic... | place: Denmark: Kgs. Lyngby | collected 2014-05-21 | reverse complement strand
AAAAAAACATAAAAAAGATGATGGCCACATTTTAAATGTGATCATCACCTTTTTATACAAAATCTTTTTGTGGTGCTTTTATTATAAAACTAGCAATAATTAATTGATGCTTATTTTTTTATGTCTAAAGTTTATGTTTTATAGATGTGTAGTACTTACAATCAGCCGTTAGTGGACAAACAGCACATTTAGGATTTCTTGCCATACAGTGATATCTGCCAAACAAAATAAATGAATGGTGAGCCTGTGACCAACGATTTTGAGGTAAGGCTCTCTCTAAGCGCTTTTCTGTTTGTAAAACACTATAGTTCTCCCTTACAATCTTAAGTCGTTTAGTGACCCTTTCAACGTGGGTATCAACCGCAATTGCTGGTATCTTAAAGTATTCAGATAAAATAACATTGGCCGTCTTTGTACCAACACCGGCCAAAGTTATTAGCTCAGCTTTATTGTTTGGAACTTGATTATTAAAATCATTGACAATCTGATTTGCAAACTCAATTATATTTTTAGCTTTATTGCGATACAATCCAATTGTTTTTAAAATTATTTCAACATCTTTTTGATTAGCATTAGCCAAAGATTTTGCATCAGGATATTGTTCAAACAATTTTGGAGTTAGCTTGTTAACTGCAATATCAGTTGTTTGGGCTGAAAGAATTACCGCAATCGCTAATTCAAAAACATTGTTATAATCTAATTCTGTTTTTGCATTTGGAAACATCTCTTCAATTGTATTTAAAATTCTTTCACTTCTATTCATTTTTACTATTTTCTAAAATTCTATTAATATAGCTAAAATGTAATTTGTTCATTATCGAAGCATTTCTTAAAGCATTAATAATTAGTTGGCGATCATATAATTTTATCCAATCATTTAATGCAACCAGTTCTGCTTGCGATAACATGCGTGAAAATTCTTCTTCAAAAATTTTAAACAAATCAACAACATCATTATTAACAGCTTTTTTCATTTGAAAAATTTGATCAATATTAAATGTCACTTCACCAGCACACACTTTAATCTCTAAATAATGTTTAGAAGCTAAAAGTGTAATAGCATCATCTATTTGTTTTTTTGATAATGGAGTTATATTGGCAATCTCTTCAATATTTACTTGTTGATGCAACTCTTGTAAAACAACAATCGATAAAATAACAATGCTTTCATTGCTGCTTATATCTAATTCTTTTAAATGTGATAAAATCCACCTAATTTTATCAAAATATATTTCATTTGCTATTCTATTCATCTTCTATCCCTTTTCTATATCTAAATACTTCCATATAATCATCAAAATCAAGAAAAATATCATATTTTTCACTAACAATGACATAAACTAGCTCTTCTTCATATTGAGCAAGATTTATTTTAAATTTTAATCCATCCAATAATATCTTTGCCTCATCACTAACTCTTTGATAATTTAATTGTGACTTGTCTATTTTTGCTATTAAATTGCCATTAGCTAAAAACAAATATAGATAATTATCATCTACAGCACTATAATAAACATCTTCAATTGCATAACGACTTTCTAATTGTAAGTTATTTAAGTTGTTATTGTTTTTAAATAACTCTAAAACAATTTCATCTTCATTGTCATAAAGCATCTGTGGAGATAGTTTAAAATAGTAATAATTGAAAAATAATAAAATACCAATTATTACCATTATTAGTGTTGTTAATAATATTGATTTAAATCTATCTTTCATAGCGAAATCACCAAATCTATTATAGCATGTTTCAACTTTAACCAAAAACTGATTTAGATAATGTCAAGAGAAAATTATTTATATTGATATTTAATTTTATCTTTGTTATTATCTTAATAGAGGTGGAATAATGAAAAAAAGTATTGGCATTATCTTTGTCGCACTCTTTGTTGTATTAGCTGGTTTCATTTTAATGCTTTCTTACAATAACCTAAGACCTCAAAGACAATTAGCAAAAGCAGCACAACCACACCAAGTTAGTCTTTATTCAGAAGAAATTGATTTTAAAAATTTAGAAACAAGTTTGCTTAATGAAGATGGAACTTACTACTTATGGTTTTGTGATAGTAGTGATGATTGTAATTATGTTGAAAATGAATTTATGGTTCCAATGTTAACTACATTGAACATTGATAGTTTTGAAAATTTACACAAAATAGACTTTACTGAATGTCCTTATTCAAAACAACGTCTATTAGAAACATATAACGTTGATAGCAGTATCGCCTTTGTAAAAGTTGAGGTAGTTGATGGTAACATTGAATACTCTGACAGTTTGACGTGGACTAAAGAAAAAACTTTTAACTTTGATGATTTACAAAAATGGCTATACGATCAAAACATCTGGCAAGCCTCATATGAATCAACTGTTAGAAAATCAAATTAAATTTAAAACACTAACTTAACTTAACTGTTAAGTTTTTTTTATGCCAAAATAATTCTTGACTAGATTTTTCTTTGTCATTAATGTTGTATTTAGTTAATACAGTAACACAGTGAAGTGGAGGTAAAAAATAAATTTTAAGGACAAACAACCTATTTACATTTAAATTATAAATATGGTGAAAAAATATTGCTAATGGCAAACTAGAAATAAAACAACAGCTCAACTCTGTTAGAGACTTTTCACTACAACTAAAAATTAACCCTAATACAGTTCAAAGGGTTTATGCACAATTAGAAAGGGAAAACTTGGTTTTTTCTAAAAGAGGATTAGGAAATTTTGTGAGAAAAGATAGAACAATCCTAGCCACATAGAATATTGCGATCATATAAGAGGTTATTGTCAAATCCTTTACAATAGAGTAAATACAAACAATTAAACTTAATATTCCCCCCAATTATAATGTATAGTATGCTGCTTTATTCTTTATTGCTTGTTGTTTTTTAATATTTAATTATCCTAAAACTTAAAACAGTATTAAATACTTTCACTTTTTCTTCTAAAGCTTATAAAAAACAAGATTAGTGAAACAATTGTAATTAGTCCAATAAATACTAAAGAGTAAGTAAGAGTTATCGGCTCATTATTAAAGGTTAGTGAAACACCAAGTGTCTCTTTAAAATTAGTCAAAGCAGATACAGGTGCATCTTGAAAATTGACTATAATTGCCTGCTCCATTAATGTTTTTCTAAAAAGTGTGGCAATGTGAGAAAAAGGTAAAAGTTTTAAAATGTTTTGCATAAAATTAGACATTTGGCCAATTGGAATGTATAAACCATTAACAAAACCTAACAGAGTTCCAGTTAGTAAACTAACTGATGAAAAAGCACTATTAGTTTTTAGTAGTGAAACAATTAGCCCCATTAGCGAGGAGCTCATAATAGCAGCGATTAAAATTAGCGTGATAGTCCTAATTATTGTAAGCACACTATAAAAGTAGCCAGTATTAAAATAAATAAACAAACTGTAGACACTAAAACTAATAACACTCATTATAAAGCCAACCACAACACCACTAATAACAGCAGCAATTGGATAGGTCCAAAATGATAAAGGCGAACTTTTAAAATCTTTAATAACTTTTTTTTCTTTGTCATTAACTAAAAATCCTAAAGCACCTAAACAACTTGTGACACTAGTAATTGATAACATACCTGCTAAAATAAAACTATTTATTAAATATGCCAAATCTTTTTTATTTAAGGTGTCGCCAACAACACTAATGACTGAACTGCTTAGATTTTCTGACAAAAATAAAACATAAACGCCAATAAGAATAAGGGCCCCTACTAATGAAAAGAAAACCGCAACCTTGTCTTTAAAGTATAATGCAAGATTTCGATAAATTAGCTTACTCATACAATCACCTTTTGACTTTCTTCAATAATATTTAAAAACACGTCATCCATACTTCCTAAAATCATTTCAAAAGATGTAATGTCTTGTTTTAAAGCATTTAAAATATCTATAGCGATAACAGGTTTTGTAATTGCTATAACAATAGTTTCTTTATCTAAGTTATAATCAATATTATTTACTTTTAAATATTCAACAACTTTATCGCTTGGACTATATATTTTTAACAACTCTTGAGTATATTGATCTTTTAACAGCTTTGGACTACCTTTGGCAACAATTTTACCATGATTAATTACATAAATCATATCAGCAACAGCAGCTTCTTCCATGTAATGTGTTGTTAAAAAAACGGTCATATCAGATTGTTTTTGCATGTCTTTAATTGTATTCCAAACAGATAAGCGTGTTTTTGGATCAAGACCCGTTGTTGGCTCATCTAAAAATAAAATCTCAGGCTTATTAATTAGTGCTCTTGCAATGTCAGCCCTTCTTTTTTGACCACCTGATAATTTACCGTATCTTTGGTTTAAAAATTCATTGCATTGGGTTAAATTGACCGCTTCACTAATTCGCGCATTTAAAACATCACCTTTTAGTCCATAAAAGCTCCCTCTCACTAGCAGGTTTTCTTTAATTGTTAAAACATCGTCTAAAACACCATTTTGAAAAACAACACCGATAGTGCTTCTAATTTTACTGTCATCTTTACCAAGTATGTTATTGTTAATAGTAATTTCACCAGCATCTTTTTGAATCAAGGTTGATAAAATATCAATTGTAGTCGACTTACCAGCCCCATTTGGCCCTAAAAAGGCAAACAAGCTACCCTTTGCTACTTGTAAAGAAATATTGTCAACAGCCAATAAATCTTTATAACTCTTCTTTAAATTATCTACTTTTATTATATATTCCATAAGATTCACCCCTATCATTAATATCTTATATTATTATTATTTTAAAACAATCTTTTTAGCACTAGCTTGTTGTGGATAAGAATCAAGTATTTGACCATCAATCCAAACATCAACATAATCGCCTTTAGCAAATTTGTTTAAATCTTTATAATTTAAATAAATCAATCCTAAAAATAAAATCTTGTTTGCCATTTCATCACTCAAAATCTTTTCAACAGACATATGGCTTAAGTCTTTGTACAAATCTTCATCAAGTTTGCTGGCAATTAAAGCTTTATCGCCATCAATTTGTAAAATAATCCCACTTAAATCAGGTTTGCTCATGCCACATCCACTAAAAAGTGTACTTATGATAATAAGACACATAATTATTATAGCCAACTTTATCTTTTGCTTTGCCATTTTTTTCTCCTTTTTAAAAACAGGTGCCATCTACTTATATAATAGCATATAGTAAGATTTCCCATTAAAAAAACAGTCCTATTTATTTCATATGACTGTTTTTTTAAAATTTAATTTGCGACAATATTGACTAATCTGTTTTTAACGACAATAACTTTTCTAATTGTTAAACCTTCAATGTGTTTAATGACGTTTTCATTTTCTTTAGCTAAATTTTCAACGACTAAATCATTTTCATTGTTGGCTACAGTAATCTTGCCTCTTAATTTACCGTTAACTTGAATAGCGATTTCTATTTCATCTTTTACTAATAAAGCTTCATCATAAACTGGCCAGCTTTGATAGGCAATTGTTTGATCTTGAGAATATAAACTAAATAGTTCTTCTCCTAGGTGTGGAGCAAAGGTTGAAAGCATTTTAATAAAGTTAATTGCATAGTCTCGATAAACAGTTTTATGTTTATAAGCTTCATTTATAAAGACCATCATTTGGGCAATTGCTGTATTAAAGCGCATATTATCTAAGTCTTCAGTTACTTTTTTAACTGTTTGATGATAGACATAATCTAATTCTTTATCATTTTCTTCAACAATATAGTCAAAATCACTCAATAAGCGATAGACTCGATCTAACCAGCGACGACTTCCTTCAACTCCTGAATCAGACCAAGGCAGCGAGCTTTCTAATGGGCCCATAAACATTAAGTATAACCTTAAAGAATCGGCTCCAAACTCTTCTATAATCCCATCAGGATTAACGACATTACCTCTTGATTTACTCATTTTTTCACCGTTTTCACCTAAAATCATTCCTTGGTGAAACAAGTTTTGAAATGGTTCTAATGTATCAACTTCTCCTATATCATATAAAACTTTGTGCCAAAATCTAGCATAAAGTAAATGTAAAACTGAGTGTTCAGCCCCACCTACATAAAGGTCTACAGGTAGCCAGTGTTTCAATAATTTTTTATCACCAATCGCTTTGTCATTTTTTGGATCAATAAAGCGTAAGTAATACCAGCAACTACCGGCCCACTGTGGCATTGTATTTGTTTCACGAACTGCCTTTTGGCCATCTATTTCGATCTCTAACCACTCTTTTGCGTTAGCTAGCGGTGAGTTTCCATCAGATGATGGATGATAGTCATTAGTAGCTGGAAGCTCTAATGGTAGCTCATCAAGTGCTAAGGCACGCATTGTACCATCTTCTAAGTGCACAATAGGAATTGGCTCGCCCCAATATCTTTGTCTTGAAAATAGCCAGTCTCTTAATTTATAAGTGGTTTTAGCCATTCCAACTTTATTATCAGCTAACCATGCAATCATTTTATCAGTTGCAGCTTTTTGATCTAAACCATTTATAAAGTCTGAATTAATATGGTTTCCATCATTAACAAAGGCCTCATTAGAAATATCACCTTCTAAAACTGGCAAAATTTCTAAATCATATTTTTTAGCAAATTCATAGTCACGTTGATCATGGGCTGGAACTGCCATTATGGCCCCTGTACCATAAGTAGCTAAAACATAATCAGCAATGTAAATTGGAACTTTTTTACTGTTGACAGGATTTATAGCATAAGCACCTAAAAAGACGCCAGTTTTATCCTTATTTAATTCAGTTCTTTCAAGGTCTGATTTACTAGCTATTTTATCAACATAAGCTTTTACTTGAGCCGCCATATCTTTACTCACAATTTTTTTTACAAATGGATGTTCAGGTGCTAAAACACAATATGTTGCCCCAAATAAAGTATCAGCACGTGTTGTAAAAACTGTAAAGTCTAAATTGTGGTCAGCAACTTTAAAAATAACTTCAGCTCCAACTGATTTACCAATCCAGTTTCTTTGCATTTCTTTAGTTGATTCTGGCCAATCTAAAGTATCTAAATCTTGTAGTAATCTTTCAGCATATTTTGTTATTTTTAAAACCCACTGCCGCATTAAAACACGATAAACCGGGTGGCCACCACGTTCACTTTTACCATCAATAACTTCCTCATTAGCTAAAACTGTTCCTAATTCAGGACACCAGTTAACTGGCATTTTGTCGACATAAGCCAAGCCTTGATCATATAGCTTTGTAAATATCCACTGTGTCCATTTATAGTAATCTGTATCAGTAGTTGAAAATTCGCGATCCCAATCATATGAAAAGCCAAGTGATTGAATTTGTTTGCGAAAATGATCAATGTTTTCAATTGTAAATGTTGCTGGATGATTACCTGTATCTAGGGCATACTGTTCTGCCGGTAGACCAAAGGCATCCCAGCCAATTGGATGTAGGACATTTTTGTTTTCCATTCTTTTTTTACGCGCCAAAACATCAGTAGCCGTATAACCTAAAGGATGACCGACATGTAAACCTTGTCCACTAGGATATGGAAACATGTCCAAAATATAATATTTCTCTTTGCTAAAATCACTGGTGTCAGTTTTAAATGTTTTGTTGTCTAACCAGTAATCTTGCCATTTTCGTTCAATTTTTTTGTGATTAAAAGCCATTTCTATTTCTCCTTTTTCCATAAAAAAAACGTCACCAAAGGACGCTTACACGTGTTACCACCTAAGTTCATAATAAAAAAATTATGCGCTCACTACTATATCGCGTAACCGGACCTAAGTCTTGCTCCAAAACGAGTTCATTATCTTTCATTGTTGATTTACACCAAACATCAACTCTCTAAAAATGATTAATAACTACTACTTTTTATCATCGCTATGTAAATATACTACCATATTTTTACATTTAAATCTAGATTTTATAAATATACAAGATTATTTCATTAATTAAGCTTGTATAATCTCTTTAAGCAAATAAAAACTGTGCCAAAGCACAGCTTATATTTCTATTAATCAACCACGATAATAAAAAATAATGAAAAAAAGAAGAAAATTAGCAAAGGATTTAGTTGATAATAGCTTACCTTTTATTGTGGATAAAGGAAGGATTAATTAGTGATTACCTATCACTTGTTCATATAATACACCAGCCTAATGTAAATGTCAACACTTTTAAGTAAATTCTTTCATTATCTTGTAAACTTTTACATTAGATAATGAAAATGATTACAAGAACAAGTCATATACGATTATAAAAATATGTTATACTTATAAAGAAAGTTGATGATAAAGATGAGTAACCCCTTTAAATATAGTGATACCAACTTAAGATACCATAGCTTAAGTTATTACTTTAAAAATAAATATGCTAGTAAAGTTTTCAAAGTAGCACTAGATGCTAACTTTACTTGTCCTAATCGTGATGGAAAAGCCGGCTTTGGGGGCTGTAGCTTTTGTAGTAGTTTAGGTAGTGGCGAATTTGCAGGTGATCACAATTTAGCAATTATGAGCCAGTATGGCAATGTTAAAAAAAGAATGGAAAACAAATGGCCAAATTCAAAAACCGTTCCATACTTTCAAGCTTACACAAGCACTTATGGACCTTTATCTAAAATTAAAGCCATGGTAGAGCCTTTTTTAAACCTAAGTGAAGTTGTGGCTATTGATATTGCAACCAGACCAGATGCACTAGAAGATGATGTAATAGAGTATTTAGACTCACTAACGTCGATTAAAGATATTTGGATAGAGTTAGGCTTACAAACAATCTACGACGAAACTGGGCGAGATTTTAACCGTGGCTATGACTTTGATGTATTTGTACATACAGTTAAACGTTTATCTAAAACAAATATTAAAGTGTGTGTGCATTTAATTAATGGTTTGCCAAATGAAAGCAAGGCAATGATGGTTAATAGTGCTAAAGTTGTATCCAATATGGAAATCGATGCCATTAAGATTCATATGCTACACTTGCTAACAGATTCAAAACTTGGTCAACAATACTTAAAAAAACCTTTTGATATTTTAAGTAAGGATCAATATGTAGATACTGTTGCATCTCAATTAGAAGTAATTCCAAAACATATAATTATTCAAAGATTAACCGGTGATGCTCAAGCTGATAAACTAATCGTTCCAAAATGGACNNAAATTAGCCAAGTAAAAAAAGGCAGTTATTATGGCCGCCTTTTTTTTATGTTTAAAATTCATGAAGGGAATAGAATTACCATTAAATCATATAAACATAGTTTTGGGGGGAATGATTTAACTTCATTTATAAGCCACATCTGACTTATGGGCTTATTATATCACTGAAATTGTGAGCAATTATGTTGTTAATGACAAATTAAGCATTTATAATGATTATCAAGGCATAAAAAAAGACACTTTCTATTATGGAGTGCCTTTTTCATAATTTATTTTTTAAGGGGATAGAATAATTGTAAAATCATTATAGGGGATAACGATTTAATATTCTTATAAGTCATATCTGACTTATGCATATATAATACCAAGCAAATTGTGAAATATTATGTTAGAAATTGCTTATTTTAAACTTTTTACAAAAAAAAGACACTTTCTATTATGGAGTGTCTTTTTCATTTATTTATATATTTAAGGGGGTAGAATAATTTTAAATCATCATAGGGGATAACGATTTAATATTCTTATAAGCCATATCTGACTTATGCATATATAATACCAAGCAATCTGTGAGTGATTATGTTGTTAGATACACAAAATTAACTTTTTTCAATTTAAAGCAGATTTTTGTTTTCAAATAGCAAAACATTGGCGTCCATTAAAATATATGTGTAATTTAATATTTTTCTCTAATTAATTGTAAAGTAGCCTCGCTAACATTTAGTCCATTTTTTATGTAATTGTTAATACTACCATAATTCTCATTTATTAAATCAATCGATGTTTTTAAATAATCTTCTCTAACACCAATCATTGCCCTTAAGGTTTCGTCATCGATTAAATCATCATAGTAATCACGCAATTGAATTAAAAGTTGTTTGTATTGATCTTTACTAATTTCATTAGTCTTTAAATAATCTTTCCACATTTCGGCTTTACTTAAACCTAGTATTTCAAAAATTAACATTGCCGCAAAGCCTGTTCGATCTTTACCAGCACTACAGTGAAAATAAACACTTCCCAAAGAGTTAGCAGTAATTTCTAAAAACTGGCGATAACAATCTCTTGTAAACTCACTCAAAACAAACTCTGTATAGAGATGTTCCATAAAACTAAGGTCAAAACTAGATTTATAAGCCAATAGAAATTCTTTTGGATTTTTACTAACACTTTTTTTTGGATCCAAAGCCTTAATATTGTAATAATCTACGCCATCAATTTTTTGATTTATTGCTTCACTAGCTTCATCTTCACTTCTAAAGTCAACAACACTTTTTAAATTGTACTCATTTAGCAATCTTTTTTTATCAGCTTCATCAATTTTATCTAAAGGTCCACCTCTTAAAAGATAATACTTTGAAGAACTATTTATATTTTTAAGACTATTTGTTTCTAATTTTCTAAAGTTTTTTATATTATCCATAACTTACCTCCAATTTAACATCTATAATAACACTATGTTCAACTCTTTTTAAAGTAAAACAATATTAAATAAAGAAATATGGTTAAAGCTATATTTTAATAAAAAGTTTAAAATGTACTATCTTATGCTTAAATGCTCAATTTCACTAAAGTTGTGATCAATAATCTCTTTTAATACAAATTGATCGTTTGTGTATTGGTACTTTAAAATTGAACAATTTAAAATGCCACCCTTTTGACGAATTTGGCTATTTTCTTTCCATTGCAAATAAAATTGGCCAATAGCTGCACCATGAAAAACTATCAAGATGTTTTTGCCTGTTGATTTTTTTACTAAATCAGTAATAGTTGTATTGATACGATTTCTAAATTCAAGTTCATCTTCACCACCATAAGCAACAAAATAATCTTTATAAGGTGGGGTTGGACCCAAATGTTCACCTTCTGCTTCAAAAATTCCAAAATTCCATTCTTTTAATCCTTTAAGCTTTTTATAAGGTTGACTTGTAATAATTTCTAAAGTGTCCCAAGCGCGTTCTGACGTTGAACTATAAGCATCATCAAAACTAATATTATTATCTTTAATGTGCTGTTTGGCAATATGTGCTTGGCCTATTCCATAGGCTGTTAGTGGTGAATCACAAAAACCTTGAATTTTTTGTTGTTGATTAAATAATGTTTGACCATGTCTTATTAGATAAACTGTTTTCATTTAATACCTCCATTTAAATACAAAAAATAAATTACTTATGTATCCATTATACCTACTTATGTAATCATTATCAAATATTTAAAACAAAATAAAACTATGACACAAGCCATAGTTTTTACAGTGTTTACTTTATATATTGAATCTTTACTTTGTTATTTAAATAAGATAATTTAGCTAATTTGTTTCTATTGATAATAGATTGCGAGTTTTCGTCTTCACTAAATAAATCGATGTCTGTTAAGATTACTTCTTGTTTATCGTTTATACTTAATGCCTTAAAACTGCTAACACCAGTCATACTTTGCGTATAAACAATAAGTAAATCTTCACTTTGATACATTTTAAAGAAATCTTGATAAAGAGTATCATCGACCCTATATTTACTTTGATCTTTTTTATCAGACACTTTTAAGGCAAGGCTATCCACAGGGCTATTACGCCATAGATGCACAAGATTATTTTCAACTTCAAATGGATTTTCTATAATCTCATCTGCAACTGTAATAATCGTTACACTGTTAGTGCCATAAAGTTGCAGACTACTTGTGTAATTGTTATCTCCATTGTATTTAATTGTTGAAAAGATAAAACTATCATCACTTACATCAACTAAACTGCCAAAGAAAATTTGTGTGTTTTGCCATTGGCTTTCACTATTGGCATCACCCAATGTTTTTTGTAAAATATCTACTTTGCTAACATCAATTTCACTCACTACACTATTGTCTGTAAAGTTGTACAATAGATCTGATTTTTGATATGAGTCTTCTTTTTGATCAATAACTTGAATAAGACTATAAACATCATTGTCAAAGACATATAAATTTGGAATCGTTGCAGTTGATATTGCCAGATAATGAGATAAAACCTCAATCTCTGCATCTTTGTTTTGACGATACACTGTCACTTTTGGGAAAATATCATTATCGATTTGGCTTATGAAGTAAGTCACAAAATACATGTCATTATTTATAATTGCAAAATCACTAACGTGCTCATTACCTAAATTGTCGACAACAATTTTTTCTACACCATTATTATCCATGGCATAAATCTTTGCACCATAATTTTGATTATCATCAAAATCATTAGGTGACTGTAAAGTTTTTTAAGTATAATACATAACATCATTTTCAATTGATAGTAAATCAAAAAATAAATCATCCCGCATTTCAGAGGTTTCAAATTGACCATATTCTAGTTTTGAAACCTTTATTTCTAAAGTTTCTTCTTTACTACAGCCAAACAGTAACAACAAGATTAAAGCTAGCACTGATAGTTTTTTCATAATTAATCAATCCCTTTCAATTATTTGTATACTATCTATCTACTTATAGTTTATCACACACACAACTCAAATAAAAACTGAGACAAAATGTCTCAGTTTTGATATTATTTTTTAAATACTCGATTGTCAGTTATAACATAATCTAAACGCACATCATTTTCATCATGTGGTAAATGGCGCATCTCACTCTCTTCAAAGGCTAAACCGATAATAACACCCGTGTAATCTTTTAAGTAGCGATCATAGAAGCCTTTACCATAGCCCATCCGATTACGACGTTGATCAAAACCAACCATTGGTACAATAATTGCATCCATGTCAGACTTTTCTGTTAGCTCTTCTCTAAGTGGCTCTAAAACATCCATATAACCAGGTTTTAGTTCTCTTAAACTATTTACTTTGTAAAACACTAATGAGTTGTCTTCAATCACACTAGCACTGACTCGCTCAAAGTTTTCTAAAAAGTAATTTAAATAATCAGTGGTATTTACTTCATCTTTTAAGCTCAAATAAATTCCAATATTTTTATGTTTTTCTAAAACTTTAGTTAATTGTTTTATTACTTTTAAACTTTTAGCATTGCGACGTTTAAACGTTATTTGGCGACGTTTTTCTAAAAGATTTTCTCTTGCGGTTTGTTTATCCAATTGAACCCTCCATCTCAAGCTTCATTAATTGATTTAATTCAACGGCATACTCCATTGGAAGCTCACGTGTAAATGGCTCAATAAAGCCCATTATAATTAACTCAGTTGCTTGTTCTTCGTCTAAACCCCTACTCATTAAATAGAATAGTTGTTCTTCTGAGATTTTTGAGACTGATGCCTCATGCTCAATATATGAGCTATTATTTTTATTAATATTAATAGGTATTGTATCACTTTTTGATAAATGATCTAAAAGCAGTGTGTCACATTCAACTTTTGACTTGCTATTGTGAGCATCTTTACCTATATGAATGGTCCCACGATAATTAGCTTCTCCACCTTGACGTCCAATACTTTTTGAAATAATTGTACTACTCGTATTTGGAGCCAAGTGAATCATTTTAGCACCTGAGTCTTGAATTTGATTTTTTCCAGCCACAGCAATCGCAATTGTCATACCACGGGCATACTCACCAACTAAAACACAAGCTGGATACTTCATGTTAATTGATGAGCCAATGTTTCCATCAACCCACTCCATTTGACCATGCGCAAAAACCATCGCTCTTTTAGTTACCAAGTTTAAAATATTGCCTGACCAGTTTTGAACTGTTGAATAACGACATTTTCCACCTTCTAAAACAACAATTTCAACAACGGCAGCATGCAAGGAATCCTTTGAATAAATTGGCGCTGTACAACCTTCAACATAGTGGACATCTGCACCCTCATCAACAATAATTAGTGTTCTTTCAAACTGGCCCATGCGCTCACTGTTAATTCTAAAGTAAGACTGCAATGGTTTATCTAATTTGACACCCTTTGGTATGTAGATAAATGATCCACCAGACCAAACAGCACTATTTAAAGCTGAAAATTTATTATCATTGTATGGAACAACTGTATTAAAATACTTTTTAAACAATTCTGGTTGTTCACGTAATGCTGTGTCAGTGTCTAAAAAGATAACACCTTTTTCTTCAACTTCTTTTAGCATACTACTATAAACAACTTCAGAGTCATACTGTGTTGCAACACCTGCTAAAAACTTGTGCTCATCTTCTGGAATCCCAAGTTTTGCAAAAGTGTCCTTTATTGTTTTAGGAACATCTTCCCAGCTCGTTTCAACACGATCACTAGGTCGTACATAATAAGTGTAGTTTTCAAATTTTAAGTCACTCAAATCAGGACCAAATGCTGGCATTGGACGATCCATAAATTCTTTATACGCCTGTAGTCTAAATTCTAACATCCATTCTGGCTCATTTTTTATTTCACTAATTTCTCTAACTGTGTCTTCACTTAAGCCCTGTTGCGTTTTAAAGATTGAAACATCTTTGTCTTGAAAACCAAATTTATAGTCACCTTGTGGTAATAGTTTTTCATCATCACTCATCATTTTTATCACTACTCTTCTCTATTAAATATTCTGCTGCTTCCCAGCCAATAGTTGCACATTTGATGCGGTTAGCTTGTTTTGAAACATTGGAAAATACAATTGCACTCTCTAGTAAGTCTTCATCATATTCTCGCTCATTTACCATTTTGTTATATTCATTAATAATAAGTTGAGCCTGTTTTAGTGTTTTATTCATTAACAGTTCTGTCATAATAGAAGTTGAAGCTGTTGAAATTGTACAGGCAACACCATCAAATCTAATATCAGTAATAATATTATCTTTTACTACCATTTGAACTTTAATATCATCAATACAAGATTCACTATCCATATGTTTTTCTAAATAATCACCTTTGTTTAAAAGTTGGTGATTTCTAGGATATTGATAGTGGTCCATTATCATTTGTCTTACTATCATTGGATCTTTTAGCATTTCATTCATTAAATCACTCCTTTAAATAAATAAACCAACACAATTTTCCACTGTCGTTGTTTTTAAGGCACTTATTAATTGATCAATATCAGCCTTGGTGTTATAAAAATAAATACTAGCACGCACTGTATCGGCAGCATCTATTACATCATTAATTACCTTGCTGCAATGATGACCTGATCTTACCATAACCCCTTGGCTATCAAGATAAGTTGCGACATCTTGTGAAAATATCCCTTTTACATTAAATGCCAAAATACCACTGTCAGCATTTGGATTATAAACAATTACATTATCTAAGCCATTTAACTTTTCTAACATATAAGCTAAAAGGTTTTGCTCATAAGCTTCAATATTTTCTATTTTAATATTTTCAATATACTCAATTGCTTTTCCAAAACCTAAAATACCTTCAATTGGCATTGTCCCTGCTTCAAATTTATGCGGTGGTTTACGATAAGAAATATTTCCACAAATGTCATAGCGAGCACTACTGCCGCCACCTTCATAAAAGGTATCCATTGCTTTTAAGATTTCATATTTGCCATATAAGACACCAACTCCTGTTGGAGCTAACATTTTATGACCAGAAAATGATAGAAAATCAACATTTAAATCTTTAACATCAGTTTTAAAGTGTGGAACAGATTGAGCACCATCTACTGCAACAATTGCATCAAATTTATGAGCGATTTTTGTTATTGCTTTAATTGGAATTATATTTCCCAACACATTTGTTACATGGGCTAAAGCCACAATCTTAACTCTGTCATGCATTGCTTTTGTAAAGTTTTCAACACTTAGTGTGCCATCTACTTCTAAATCAACATACTCAATAATTGCCCCTGTTGCTTTTGCAACTTTAAACCAAGGTAAAATATTACTTGCATGTTCACCCTTGCTAACTAAAATAACATCATTAGCCAATAAATACTGTTTACCATAAGCATTAGCGACAACATTAATACTCTCACTAGCTCCTGAGGTAAAGATAATTTCATCTTTATTGGCATTAATAAATCTAGCGACATCACTTCTAACTTTTTCAACTTTTTGCTCAGTATTGTGAGCCAGCATATAATCACCACGACCGATGTTGACACTTTCATGCGTATAATAATGCATAACTGCATCAATAACACTTTGTGGCTTATAAGTTGTCGCTGCTGAATCTAAAAATACTTTGTCACAATTTTTAAACATTGGAAAATCTGCTCTAATTTTTTCTATTTGCTTGCTAGATAACATATTTCACTCACCTTGCTATTAATTAATAAAATAACGTGATCTTTTAATTTTTCATCACTAATAGCTCTGGCGATTGGCATTAAATAGCCACTCATTAAAAGGGCCATTGATTCCATTTCGGATAAGCCACGTGATTGCATATAATAAAGTTGCATTTCATCAATTTGGCCAACTGTGGCTGCATGACTTGCTTCAACATCATTTTCATCGATTAACAATTGTGGCAAAACAGTTGTTTTTTGCTTGTCACTAATTGTTAAAATTCTAGAATCTTGATGCGCTTTTGCACCATGTGATCCTTTAACAATACTGCCGACAACATCTAAGAAAAAATCGCCACCCTCACTAACTATTCCATAATTATTTAAATTGGATACAGTGTATGGATCAATGTGATTTGCAATAAATGTTTGATGTTTTTTAGATTCAGTAATTGAGGCTCCATCAACTAAAAGTTCACTGCCTTTAAATAAATCACATTCCATATGGCGATGCATGTTACCACTTGATAATTCCCCATAAATAATGTTTAAATAAGCATTGCGATTTACTTTATAATATTCACTAATTTGTTTATCAGAATTTGTTTCACTCCAATAAATTATTCTTGCAGAAACATTTTCTAAAACATTGACGTTTATTTTTAAATTACTAATCGCTTTAATATTAAAAAACAAAATAATATTTGAATCAAAAGTAATATCTATATTACTATCCTTTTCAATATCTATTGATTTACTATCTAACTTTGATGTAATTAGATTTAAATTAAACATTTTTTTTCACCGGACTGTGAGCACAATTTTCTAAAAGGATAACTTCACGTTCTGCTTTTTCTTCAACTAATTCAACTTTTAACTCTGAAGCCAAAATTTCATAACCCTCACTATCAATACGATCAGCTAAAGTTTTATCGCCTGACAAGACAACTTGTCCATTCATTAAAACGTGAACGTGGGTTGGGGGAATAAGATCATAAAATCTTCCATAATGAGAAATAATTAAAAGTCCCAGTTTAGTTTCTTTTGCTGCTTGTAAAATTGATTGTGAAACAATTCTTAAAGCATCAATGTCTAGACCAGAATCTATTTCATCTAAAAGTGCAAATTTTGGTTGTAGTAAACGCATTTGCATGATTTCGTTACGCTTTTTTTCACCACCTGAAAAACCTTCATTCAAATAACGGTGTGCCAAATCAGCATTCATTTCTAACTCTTTAGTATACTTATCCATCGTTTTAATAAATGTGAATAAATCTATTGGTTTTTCGCGATGAGCATTCATCGTTGACTTTAAAAAATCTGAATTTAAAACGCCTGGTACTTCTTGTGGATATTGCATTCCTAAAAATAGACCAGCTTTTGACCTTTCGGCTGTCGTCATTTCTAAAACGTCTTGCTCATCTAAAAAGATACTACCCTTCGTTACTATATATTTAGGATGTCCCATTATTGCTGCAAGCAAAGTTGACTTACCATGACCATTTGGTCCCATAAGTGCATGAATCTCGTCTTCTTTAACAATTAAGTTAAGACCCTTTAAGATTTCTTTGCCTCCAATTTCAACATGTAAATCCTTTATTATCAAACTTGCCATATTATCATTACCTTTCCTATCTTTACGCGATATTAATTATAACATAATCCCACCATAAGTTAACAAAAACACTCTAGTAAAACCCCTTTTAAAAGCTCACTTAATTGTAAGTCTAAAATTAAACGTATAATCCTATATAATAATTAGTCATGGGTCAACTGTTATAAATTGATTTTATACTCATAATAGAATATAATGAGTTGGCGTTATTAGGAGGAAATTATGAAAGATATTATGAAAAAATATTGGTTTGTTGGTGTTGTCGGAGTATTTTTATTTGCAGGTTTAATCTTTATGGCAACTGACTCACTAAAAACAGATGTAAAAGCAAAACAAACAGAGGATGGAAAAGACGTTGTCTTTTCATATGATGGAAAAGATTACACAGCTGATCAAATGTTTGATGAGGTTTATGAAACATTGGATATCGGTGCAATTATTCCAGTTTTAGAATTAGAAGTTTATCGCGATGCAATGCCAGTTAGTAAGGCTATCGAAACTGATGCTAAAACTAAAACATTAAACATTATTAATAGTTTAAAACAAGAATATGGCGAACAATGGGAGTTTTCTTTAGATAGATTACTAATTCAATCAGGCTATATTACAAAAACTGGTGCTGCTGGTTTACAAGACTATTTAACAATTATGGAAGTAAGACAGGTAATTGAAAAAGAATACGTTAAAGCAAATCCACAGTCATACAAGGCTTACATGGAAGAGTCAAAACCAAGATTAATTAGTCATATCTTAATTAAAATGGCCGATACTGATAATCCTACAGCTGAAGAACAAGAAAAATTTGACAAAGCCAAAGCTGCTTTAAATGAAAGTGGTTCTGTGTTTTCAACAGTTGCCGCTGCTCACTCAGATGATGGCTCAGCTCAAAATGGTGGATCTTTGGGTTTAGTTACAACTGAATCAATGAAACAGTATGTTCAACAATTCCAAGATCAAATTTATGCAGTTGATAAAAATCAAAAAACAGAATGGTTTACTACAGAGTATGGTTATCACATAATTCATGTCGATGCGAGTGATATTGAGAGTTTTGAAAAATTAAACTTTGATATTTTCCAAACAATCTTTGAAGCTAATCCAAAAATTTTACTAGACATTACTTGGGATCAAATAGAAAAACAAAACATTTCATTTGGAAAAGATGAAAAATTAAATCAAGCTATTAAAGAACACTATACAGCTAAGGAGGCAAACTAATGAAAAAATCAATCAGAACTATTATGATTATTGCTTTATCTTTAGTCTTACTAACAGGTTGTAGCTCAACTCCATTAACACAAGTAACAGATGGTAATGAAGTATTAATTGATATTAAAGACAATCAAATTCTAAAAAAAGATATTTACAAATATATAAAACTACGCTTTGGACCAAATCTAATTACAAGCAACTTAATTTCAATGCAATTAGATAAGTATGTAACTTTAGAAGCAGCAGATTTAGCTGAGGGCCAAAAACGTTTAGATGAAACAAAAGATTTACTTAAAGAAGACTTTGAAAAAGTCATTATGGCATCAGGTTATAAGAGTGTCGATGATTACTACGAACGTGTTATTCTTAATGGTTTAAAAAACGAAAAACTATTTAATGATTATTTAGCTAATAATTTAAAAACAATTACTGAAGGTTTAAGTAGTGCTAAAATCAAAAAAATTAGAACAAATTCAAAACCAGAAGCTGAGGCTGCTTTAGCTGAGTTAAATGCAATTGACAATTTAACTGTAGCTGACTTTGAAAGTGTTGCAAAAACATATTCACAAGAAGAAACAGTTGCTCAAAGTAGAATTGAACATGTTTATGAAGCCCGTAACGTCCTTAAGTTTTTAAATACAAGCTTGCCAAAAGCAAAACCTGGTTTAATTAATGAAGTTAAAATGGATGGCGAAGTATTCTACATTGTCTTTGTTGAAGAGTTAAACTTAGATAGTGACAAAGAAATGCTAATAACATCAATTACAGAAGATGAAGCAGTTAATGAAGTAGTTGGTCAATCAATGTTTGCTAACTATAGTGCTGAAGGTAACTTTACAATTCATGACGCAGATCTTTATGACTTATTTAAAGAAAGTAATCCTTTTTTAGTCAAATAAATAAAACTATTTAGGTAATGGCTTAATGCCATTATCTTTTTTTATGCAATAAGCATTTTGCTCAATCATAAATTAATTTATTGTATAATAGATAAAAGAGGTTAAGGATGATGCTTATGGAATATTTAAAAATTATAAAAGAAGAAGTTATGCGGTTTTTTTCATCAACAACCCTAGATGCTATATTGCCACCAATTATCTTTGTTATTAGTCAAAACGTCTTTGATTTAAAAATAGGCTTAATTATTGCCCTAACATTTTCACTAATTATTGCAATGTATCGCTATTGTAAAGGCCAAAAACTTATTTATGCTCTAGTTGGAAGTTTTGGAGTGGCCCTTACTGGTGGCTATGCTTTGTATGTTGGAAATGCTACATCTTATTTTTTGCCAAAACTAATAAATGGTTTAATCGGTATTATTATTACTTTTGCTAGTCTTTTATTTAAAAGACCTGCCGCAGCCTATTTAAGTCATTTATCTAGAGGTTGGCCCTTAGCTTGGTTTGAAAGAAAAGATGTTAGGCCAGCTTACTTTGAAGTTACTTTTGTCTGGGGTTTACTCATTAGTGGCCGCTTATTAATTTTATACACCCTTTACATTCAAAATGATGTAAACAGACTTTTGTGGCTTAGTACCCTTTTAGGAACACCCGCAACAATCTTTGTTTTAATATTAACCTTTATTTATGGTAGCTGGCGCCTTAAAACTTTAAAAGGGCCATCTGTTGAAGAGTTTTTAAACAATAAGCTGCCACCTTACTCTGGTCAAAGCTTCGGGTTTTAATTATTAATTATAAAAGATGCATAAATTTAATAGATTGTTTAAATCTATTTTGTTTAAACATCTTTTTTCTATATAATAGATGTAGGAGGTTTTAATATGTGTATATTTTGTAAAATTATAAATCGAGAAATACCAGCAACCATCGTTTATGAAGACAAAGACGTAATTGCAATTTTAGATGTTAATCCACTAACTAAGGGCCATACTTTAGTTATTCCAAAAATTCATTACAAAAATTTATTTGACACACCAAGTGAGCTTGTTGAAAAACTAGTGAGCACGGCTCAAAAAATTGCTAAAGACTATATAAAAGATTATGAAATGGGTGGTTTTCATTTACTTGTAAACAATAATGAAATAGCTTTTCAAAGTGTTGATCACTTACATTTTCACATTGTTCCAAGATATGATCGCTCTGAATTAAATTATTTTTCAAAAGCTAAATAGAACCACTTACTTTAAATAAGTAACCACTCATTGAAAATGTAGGAAATTAACCTTTTTATATTGTACAATAATCACTGTTAGGAGGTGTCAGATGAAGTTTACTTTAAAACAAGACAAATCATTAGAAGAAAATGAATTTGTCATTAATCATAATGGTGATAGCAAAAGTATTGCGACCTTATATGAATTTTTATTAAATCAAAGTAAGTCATCACAGCGCCTCAAGCTATTTTTAGATGAAGAAATTGTTTACTTTGATCCTGATGACTTAATTTTCTTTGAAACTAGTGATAACATTCTTTATGCTCACAGTTACAGTAATGCTTATACGACACAATACAAACTATATGAGTTAGAAAAATTGTTGCCTAATCATTTTTTAAGAATTTCCAAGTCAACAATTTGTAACATAAATCATATATATTCAATTAGTCGTAACATTACTGCTTCAGGACTAATCAAGTTTAAAAATACAAACAAACAAGTTTATGTTTCAAGAATGTATTATCCAAATTTAAAAATACAATTAGAAAGAAGGTTATTAAATGAACTACAAAAATAATAATAAAAAAGTCTTTAGTGGCATTGCATTAATCACAATTGCGACTGTAATGTTTTTATCAGCATTTAACTTAATTCCAGATGGACTTATTAATCAAATAATTGGCTACACCCTAATTATTTATGGAATCTATTCCCTACTTAAAAGATCATTTTATGTTTCACTGTTTTCAATTGCCTTTGGTTTAAAAATAAGTCCACTAATTTTAGCCCCAATGCTCGACTTTAATAAAATTGGCTGGTTTACTCTAATCTTTATTACGATACTTTTAGCAACTGGCCTTGAAACTTTATTTGGTAATAAGTACTCTTGGAAAAAAACATATAAAAAGGGTCGATTTAGCGGAGCTGAGTTTTCAAACCACAACCAAAACGATTTATCTGGTGAGTATGTTATGGCTTCATTAAACATGGGCGAAGCATCACGCTATATTGATTCAAAAAATTTAAAAGCTGCCGCTTTAAATTGTAGCTTTGGAGATTTAAGTGTTTACTTTTTAAACGCAGAAATTAGAAATGATGTGACAATTAATGTTAACTGTAAACTTGGCAACATGGATATTTATTTACCGCATAATTGGAAAGTTGTCAACAATATCAATGTTTCTCTAGGCGATGTTAGTGTTGCAAGTAATTATCCAGATAGTGAATTCACTGTTTATTTAAATGGTAATGTTTCACTAGCTAATGTAGATGTCTACTTTAATTAGTCTATAATAAATCCAGTTTTTGCATAAAATCAATAAAACCAGCAAAAGCTGGTTTTTTTATAGTTTTAAATTAAAAGTTTAGTAAATATTAAATAGTAACAAGAAAAAAGCCAGCTAAGCTGACTTTGAATTAAAATCTATTTTTTTCGCTTTTACCATTTAACATAAAGGCAATAAGTAAACATAAGCCTGATATTAAATAGATAAGCCACAAATTGTTTAAGAGTGTCGATAAAACACCACCAACAACAGGGATTGCATATTTTACCTTGCCAATTATTTCTGATCTTATCAACAATTCTTCATCATCAAACATATTATTAACACTTTTAGCTAAAATCTTTGCTTGATTACCATCAATAAGTTCACTAACTTTTACTGATTTAATTGTTTGTTTGTCTAATTTATACACAATTAAATCATTTACTTTTAAATTATCGTTATCAAGTTTTTTTACAATGATTAATGATTCATTATTAATATCAGGTTCCATGTTGGTTTTTTCATAATTATAAACATAATGATTGAAAAAGCGCACATCGGGTTTTAAAGCTTTGATCGTTAAAAGAGCTGAGCTTGCAATAGCGATTATTGCCAAAAACAACATTACACTAATTAGAAAATTATGGTTTTTAACTTTAATTAAGACAACTGGCTCATTAGCTTTGACTGGTTCAAATTTAACCATTTCAACTGGCGGTTTTTTAGTGTGATTAAAAGTTTCACCTTCTATATTATCATTTAAAAAACTAACAGATTGATCAGTTTTACCTTTTAGTTTGTCATTTATATTATTGACATCAGCTAGTGTTAACTTTTCTTTTTTAACTGTTTCAGCTTCTAATTTTTCAACAATGCCTTTTAAACGATTGGAGTATTGATCTAAAGTCGCTTGGGCCTTATCAATATTATCAATAGTCATTTTTGCTTGTTTTAAAATCTCATTTTTATCCATAATGCCCCCTTAAAACTATTATACACAAAATAA
>LFRM01380037.1_pt1 | contig 23453 bp, 18 predicted proteins | sample 618341 | NCBI WGS metagenome assembly LFRM01 (sample SAMN03654438, study PRJNA283298) | anaerobic digester metagenome | isolation source: pool of bioreactors CSTR01a, CSTR02a, and CSTR03a thermophilic anaerobic... | place: Denmark: Kgs. Lyngby | collected 2014-05-21 | reverse complement strand
TCTCTAAGCCGAGACGCGAGCTAAAAGAGACGAGGGGCCGACCTTTTGGGACAGCCCCTCCGTTTTTCTTACAGCGATGTAACCACATCGAAGCAACGAGTGCACAGGCTAGGATGATCGTTATGTGTTCCGACTTCCCTGCTGTGACGCCAGCATCGCTCACACTTGGCCCCTTCGGCCTCTTGGAGCACTACAAGTATACCGTCTTCTTGCTGGCTCAGACCGCTGACCGGATGTTCAGTCACATCATGGAGATGCACTTCAGACACCATGAGCAGAAGCGGAAGATCAGAGAATGACTCCAGGAGTTGTCTGACAGTCGGCTCAGCATAGATGTGTATCGTTGCTTCGTTACTGCTGCCTATAGGCTTGCTGTTGCGAGCCTGCTCCAGGGCCCGGGCGACGGTCTTGCGCACGTCGAAGAAATGTTCCCAACGCCGTTCGAGCTCGGCATCCAGCAGTTCGGTGCGCATGGGTCTCCAGATCGTGAGGTGCACGCTTTCTTTGTCTTTGGCTTCCGCCGGCAAATACTCCCAGACCTCTTCAGCGGTGAAAGGCAGCACGGGTGCTATAAGTTGGACAAGCGTGATCAATATGTCGCACAGAACCGATTGCGCCGATCGACGTCTGAAAGAATCCGCGTCATCGCAGTAGAGGATGTCCTTAAGCACATCCAAGTAGAAGCCACCCATGTCCACCGCGCAGAAGTTGTGTATGGCTTGATGAAGAATGTGGAATTCACAGTCTCGGTAAGCTTGCACTACACGCTGATAAAGCCGCTCAGTACGCATCAGAGCCCACTTGTCCAGCTCCGGTAGCTCGTCGTAGGGTATCCGGTGTTCAGGATGGAAATCACCGATGTTGGCCAGCATGAAACGGGCAGTGTTTCGAATGCGCCGGTAGACTTCCGCCGTCTGTTCGAGAATGCCTTCGGAAATGGATATGTCTCCGCGGTAATCGGCGGAAGCTACCCATAGTCTCAAAATGTCCGCTCCGTACTTGTTGATGATCTCCTCAGGAGCAATGACATTTCCGACAGACTTCGACATTTTGTGTCCTTCGGCGTCTACTATGAATCCGTGGGTCAACACGCTTCGGAAAGGAGGTTTGCCGTAAGCGGCGACGGAGGTCAACAACGAGGACTGGAACCAGCCCCTGTGCTGATCCGACCCTTCCAGATACATATCGGCCGGCCAATGCAGATTCGGATGCTTTGCACACACTGCCGCGTGACTCGATCCCGAATCGAACCACACGTCCATGATATCCGTTTCTTTGCGGAAACTCCGTCCTCCGCATTCTTTACAGGTGGTCCCTTCGGGAAGGATTTCTTCCGCTTCGTGAGTCCACCATGCATCCGCTCCGTGTTTGCGGAATAGCTCTGCTACCGCGGCGATGCTTTCTTCGGTCACCAGATATGCGTCGCATGATTGACAGTAAAAGACCGGGATGGGAACCCCCCACAGTCTCTGGCGCGAAATACACCAATCATGTCGGTCTTTGATCATGCCGGTGATTCTGTCGATGCCCCAATGAGGTATCCACTGCACCTGTTGAATGGCGGCCAGGGCCTCTTCACGGAATCCATCCACGGAAGCAAACCATTGCTCGGTGGCGCGGAATATCACTGGCTTTTTGCAGCGCCAACAGTGAGGATACTGGTGTTCAAGCTTGTCGGCCTTCATCAGGCTACCGTTGCGGCGCATGTCCTCAACTATGACCGGGTTGGCTTCTGACAGCGACATGTGGGCATAGGCTCCGGCTTCTTCGGTAAAGCGGCCCTTGTTGTCCACTGGCGCGAATACATCAAGTCCATAGCGCAGACCCACCTCATAGTCTTCCAGACCATGTCCGGGCGCTGTGTGCACGCATCCCGTCCCGGCATCTAGGGTGACATGTTCACCGAGAATCAGCGGTGAGGGGCGATCGACAAACGGGTGCCTGGTGACTATACCCTCCAGATCCGAACCGACAAAGCGATCTTCAATGCTGTATTCGCTCCATTGAAGCTCCTCGGCTACTTGGGAGAGCAGTTCCTCAGCGATGACATACCGCTCCCCCGCTACCCTTACCAGAACGTAGCTCAAGTGCGGGTTCACCGCAATCGCCAGGTTTGCCGGAAGCGTCCAAGGAGTTGTGGTCCAGATCAGGACATAGGTCTTACAGTCGGCGGCCTTTAGCATCTGTTTGTCGTCAGTGACTAAGAAGCGCACATATATGGACCATGAGACGTGATCGTGGTACTCGATCTCCGCTTCCGCCAGAGCCGTCTGGCAGTCGGTACACCAGTACACGGGCTTTCGGCCTTTGTAGATAAACCCTTTCAGAGCCATTTGACCGAAGATTTCGATCTGAGTGGCCTCATACTCGGGATGCATGGTCAAGTAGGGATTGTCCCAATCTCCCCATACACCGAGACGGCGGAACTCTTCACGCTGTATATCAATGTATTTGAGTGCGTAATCCCGACAGCGTTGCCGGAATTCGACGGGAGACAAGGAATCCAGGTTCAACCCGATGTCCTTCATTGCCTGCAACTCCACGGGCAGACCGTGACAGTCCCAACCGGGCACATAAGGAGCCCAATGGCCATCCATCGAACGAGAACGGATGATCATGTCTTTGAGCACTTTATTGAGGGCCGTGCCCAGATGTATGTGTCCGTTGGCGTAGGGCGGCCCGTCGTGAAGGACAAAACGAGGCAGGCCGGCTTCCCGTCTTTCTTTTTGTAGTTTTTCGTACATACCGGACGCTTGCCATTGGGCCAAGCGCTTCGGCTCTCTTTGTGCGAGATTGGCCCTCATGGGAAAATCTGTCTTGCCCACAAGTACCGTTTTTCTGTAATCCATAACCACATGGCCCCCCAAAGACTCTTTGCGCCACGGTCAGTGGCCTTAACAATCAAGAATTAAGAAACCTCTCGCCCTGTTGAGGACGAGAGGCACATTCCCGCGGTACCACCTCAGTTAGACCGGGGCGCGGCAGCGCACCCGCTCTCGGCTTACGTCTGTAACGGAGACCGCCGTCATCCACTACTGACCCCGCTTGAAAGGGGCGTTCGCAGAAGAAGCTCCGGAGAGATCGCTCTAGGATGACGGATCCCGGGCTCGCACCTTATCCCGGTTCTCTGCATCTCAGTCAGTCTTAGAGCTTGCTCCTTCATCGCCGTGCATTGACTCTGCTTGTAAGACCGATCGTCTTTATGCTCAATAGTATACCCAGACACATCGGCGAGAGTCAACCGGAACGCTGTTTTATCTCAGCATCCAGGTAGGTGTCAAGAAGCTTCCACAAACGCCGGAACTCGTCTGAATCGCGAGGAACCTCCAATAGCCGATGAAAGACTACATCCATGTTATTTGCCGACTCTTCTTCGGCCAGCGTATGGCTGGCTGTGTAGGAGTGTTTGACCGTGTTTGCAGGCATATTCACGTACCTCCTACGGCTGGGTTGCTTCCATGCCGTAGGAGGTAACTACGATCGCCGTCCTTTGAATTCCTTCACGTAATCCCGGATTATCTACGCGTTGCCGCATTCTTTGAGCATGCGTCCTGCATAATGTCGAAAAGTGTCGCCGCGCAAACCGGCCCGTGTAGCGGCAAGAGTGATCACATCGTCCACTTGCACGTTGCCCAGGTTGACGTTGGCGCCAAACATCAGGATAAGTTGTTGTTGTTGAGAGACCAACGGCGCTTCCCAAATCACTGTCGTCGGATCAGCGATGCCTTCCACAATGCGTTCAATGAGCTCAAGATCCGCTTCTCCGCCGGCATCAAAGACACCCACGCCGCGACCGGACTCCCGCGCTTCAATGATGACCCGCTCCGCTCCCGATTCCAGGTCAGCTGCTATCTGAGCGTGGACATCCTCTACATTGAAGCGATATCCTTTCTCTTTCTTGCCGACTTCCGTGATGACGCGCAACCCGCGTGAGACCGCTGCCTGAATCAAGCTTCTGCGGCGCTGCGGTGTCAAGGAGATGGTTCCGTCCGATATTTCGACAACATTGAATCCCAGACGGCAGAGGCGATCGAGCCAAGCTTCCGCTTTGTTTTGGATTTCCGCTACCTCAAGCAGTGTGCCGCCCGGATAAAGAGCCACCGAATACCGATGGGCAAGGGCAATTTTATCTTCCAGTATACCCGGAGGATACATCAGGGAAGTGCCGAAGCCCAACTTGAGGAAGTCGATGTGCTGTCCTGCCATGTCGAGCAAATCAGTCAGAGCATTAAGCCCCAAGCCTTTGTCTATGGCCATGGTCAGGCCGCACTTGCGGGGTTTGCTCTCCAACATCATAGGTGGTGCTACAGTATCATGCCAACCTAGTCCTCTTCCATGCATAGATGATCTCACTCCCGGAATACTCCTTGATGCCGTCTTTGCCAAGCACCACGGACGGTGCGATCCCGTCGGAACGGGTCGCTACAACGTTTTCCTTCAGATAACTTGACTTTTTGTTGCCGGATGGCAGCGGGTTCGCAGCACAGCCGCGCACCTTTCAAGGCGCTATCCGCCCTTGCGGCGGCTCAGGTCTTCTCAGCGATTTAAGCGTAGGTTGCATGGTTGAGTCTGCGACTAACGGCCGATATGATCCATATCTCAAGATCGCGGTGGCCTAATCTGGTCGGCCGAGTCAACTGCTCAATGACGTCACTAACCAATATATCAGAATCCGGGCACCTTCGAACACAAGACGCCCCTCATTAACGTCTCCGTAACATGCCCCGTGTGCCTGAGCCGTTCAACCCCTTCTGTATTCAGCCGGACACGCTGATACTTATTCACGAGCACTTCAGGCTGCTCGTCGGAACGGCCGGAGATCCTATTGATCCGTTACCGATTGCCACGGCGTTCGAAGCGGACAGGCATTGCCAAAACGGCCGTTTGATCGGTTTGTGAAGCAATCTTGGAGCCCACACCTGTCAGCGCTCGTGCACAATGGTCAAAGACCAGTCTTAGAGGATCCGCAAACTCCCGTGCCATTGGTGAACACTTGCGACCGCCTGAAACGGCTAATACGGCACCGAGGTGTCGCTCTCCTGGTCGCGAGCGCCGGATAGGGTAATGATCTCGGATATATTCTATGTAGCTGGCCTGTGGACGTGAGCTGTAGTAGGCTAGATACAGACAACCTTCGGGGGCCCTAGACGGAACTCACGTGATTACATGGCTTTTCTTTGGAGGGATGCATGTGTCAGCTACCTACGATTGTATTGTTGTCGGACTGGGTCCCGCAGGCTCTACGGTTTTAAGGGATATCAGTCTGGCCGGTGTCCGTGCTTTGGGGATCGATAAAGCCGTCTTTCCGCGTGACAAATGCTGCGGAGGCGCCATTTCCGCAGCCGCCGAAAGGCAGCTTCACGTGTCCGGGTGGGAAGAGACAGTCGAGGCTGAGTTGTATACGGTCCGCGTCGCTTTGCGCTTGGGTGATGAACTGACACACACGACACAAGAACCTATCTGTCGCTTTGTCATGCGCAGGGAGTTCGATCATATGCTCTTCGAGGCGGCGAAGGAGACTGGCGCTACGGTGTTGTGCGGAGAACCTGTTGTTGATGTGGAAACAGCGTCTTCGGGTGTGATCGTTCACACGCCTACCCAGGCTTTCAAGGCCCGATGCCTTGTCGGATGTGACGGGGCGAACGGACGTGTCGCCCGCTCTCTTGGGCTGCAACCGCCCAGAAGCGGAGCGGCAATTGAACAGGAAATCTCAGTGCCTGAGGACGTGGCGCGCCAGTGGGACGGTGAGGTGTATGTCTCCTATGGGACTCCGCCCTGGGGCTACGGTTGGGTGTTTCCCAAGAAGCACGGTCTCAGCACCGGCGTGGGCAGCTTTTCACCTCGGAACGCGCAGTTGCCGTTACATATGAAACGCTTGTTGGAGCACTGTGGTTTGGATGGGTATGCATCTCGTAGGAGCGGGCACCCGATACCCTTGGGCGGTAAGAGACGACGGCTCCATAGAGGACCGGTCTGTCTTGCCGGTGACGCGGCATCCCTTTGTGATCCTCTTTCGGGAGAGGGGATCTCCCATGCGTTGCACAGCGGTCATATTGCAGCCCTGCACGTCTTGAAGTATCTGAACGGAGAGGTCCAGGACTTTTCAGCCTATCAGGAGGAGATCGAAAAAAGCATCACTCGTGAGCTGGCCTTAGCCCGCTGGATAGCCGGGAAACTGTACCGGTTACCGCGGCTTTTTTTCGAGTTGCTGCAACGTAGCCCGTCCACATTGGCTCTGTATTTTAGGTTGATCGCCGGTACCGCGACCTACAGCGAGGTAGTTCAAGAAGTCAGAAGACAACTGACGCATCTTTCTCTGTTCAGCGGCGAGAAGATGTCTTAGCGACATCACATAGGCACCTGTCGGGCGGGCACCCTATCATCGCATGGAAAGCCTTGCTGCTTTCCATATTTTCACTTGGATGGGTATTGACACAGGAGAGATTTTGGCTATATTAGGACGTGGTAGCACTCGCGGCCCGCGAGTGCTAATAGACGGTCAACATATAGAGTAACGGAGATATTAGGAGGGAGTATCGCATGACGTTGAAACCTTTGGGAGACCGGGTCGTGGTCCGGGCCATTGAAGAAGAGCAGCTAACCGCAGGAGGTATTGTTCTGCCGGATACGGCGAAAGAAAAGCCCCAGCAGGGTGAGGTTATCGCTGTCGGTACCGGTAAGTTGCTCGACAACGGTGAGCGTGTACCTCTTGAGGTAAAAGAGGGAGATCGCATCATCTTCGCCAAGTACGGCGGCACTGAAGTAAAGATCAAGGGTGAAGAGTACCTGATCCTGCGCGAGAACGATATTCTGGCCATCGTAAGCTAAGGCTTGTGTTTTCCAGACAACAACTCATTTAGCCACGAAGTATAAATTGCTTTATTGTAAGGGAGTGGACAACTGTGGCAGGTAAGCAGCTTGCTTTTGATGCGGAAGCACGTAAAGCACTTGAGCGAGGCGTAAATATCGTAGCCGATGCGGTAAAGGTAACCCTTGGTCCCAAGGGTCGCAACGTTGTGCTGGAGAAAAAATACGGCTCACCGACTATCACCAAAGACGGTGTAACGGTAGCCAAAGAGATTGAGCTCTCAGATCCGTACGAGAACATGGGTGCCCAGCTGTGCAAAGAGATTGCCAGCAAGACCAACGACGTGGCCGGTGACGGTACGACCACGGCGACGGTTTTGGCTCAGGCCATCGTGCGTGAGGGTCTTAAGAACGTCGCTGCCGGCGCCAATCCCATGATCCTCAAGAAGGGCATTGAAAAAGCGGTTGAAGTGGCAGTGGCTGAGATTCACAAGCTGGCCATTCCCGTTGACGATCACAAGGATATCGCTCACGTAGCCTCTATCGCCGGTAACGATCCTCAGATCGGCTCCTTGGTTGCCGAAGCGATGGAAAAGGTCGGCAAAGACGGTGTCATTACCGTTGAGGAGGCCAAAGGCACCACCACGACCGTTGAAGTGGTCGAGGGCATGGAGTTCGACAAGGGCTACATCTCGCCGTACTTCGTGACCAACACCGAGACCATGGAGTGCGTGCTTGAGGAACCCTACATCTTGATCCATGAGAAGAAGATCTCCAACGTCCATGATCTCCTCCCTCTCCTGGAAAAGATCGTTCAGGCCGGTAAGCCCCTCTTGATCATTGCTGAGGACGTTGAAGGCGAAGCTTTGGCAACTCTCGTAGTCAACAAGATTCGCGGCACGCTCAATGTTGCTGCTGTCAAAGCTCCGGGCTTCGGTGATCGTCGCAAGGCCATGCTGGAGGATATCGCCATTTTGACCGGCGGCCAGTTCATATCGGAGGATCTCGGTGTGAAATTGGAGAACGTTGATCTGAGCCAGCTCGGTCAGGCCCGTCGGGTAGTAATTGATAAAGAGTCCACTACCATCATCGAAGGTAAAGGTTCCGAAAGCGCCGTCAAGGGTCGCATTGATCTGATCAAGCGTCAGATTGAAGAGACTGACTCTGACTATGACCGCGAGAAGCTGCAAGAGCGCCTCGCTAAGTTGGCCGGTGGCGTAGCCGTCATTCAGGTTGGCGCGGCGACCGAGACCGAACTCAAAGAGAAGAAGCATCGCATTGAGGACGCCGTCCATGCCACTCGCGCTGCCGTTGAAGAAGGCATCGTCGCCGGAGGCGGAGTGACTCTGGTCAACGTAGCCAAGGCTTTGGATGATCTCGATCTTGAAGGCGACGCCCTTTCCGGAGCGAGGATCGTCAAGCAGGCTTTGTATGAGCCTCTGCGTCAGATCGCCAATAACGCCGGTCTCGAAGGATCGGTCATCGTCGAGCGGGTGAAGTCTGAAAAGCCCGGTATCGGACTCAACGCAATGACCGAGGAATTCGTTGATATGGTAGAGGCCGGTATTGTGGATCCGGTGAAGGTAACTCGCACCGCGCTGGAGAACGCCGCTTCCATCGCCAGTATGTTGCTCACCACCGAGGCGTTGATTGCTGAGATCCCGGAGAAGGAGCCCCCAGTGCCTCATCCCGGCGGTGACATGGACTTCTAAAAGACACAAGGTGTGCGTGGGGGGATTTTTTCCACCCCCCACGCCTAGAGGCGTTGACAAACCCCTGTATCCTTACTATAATGAAACAGCAGCTGGCCCGGGTGGCGGAACTGGCAGACGCGCACGTTTGAGGGGCGTGTCCCGTAAGGGGTACGAGTTCAAGTCTCGTCCCGGGCACCAAGACAAGATCCCATGAAATGTCATGGGATCTTGTTTTTTCTTGATTACTGCGTAGCTGCTGTTCGCTTCTGGGTGCCTTCCTCCCCTGCTCGCTTGATTGATGCGTTGGAAGGATCGAATTGCACAAACAACCTGCATGTGCTACGCTGTCAACAGTGGAAGTGCACGGAAACAGAGACGCGAGCGTTGAGGACTCGGCTTCTTAGTCCTTCATCGTGTGCGCTGGTTTTTGAGACAACCGTCCAATAGTCTTGACGAGCAGATCATCGTGTCCTCTCAAGGCGTGTGTTGTGGCTGTACAGATGTGGTCGGGAGTGTCCATTTGGCACCTTCCGTCCTCTCAGCTCACCACTCTTGACTGTGCAACGGCGATGTTTTCCTTCATCATCCGGTGCCGAGAGCACCATGATTATAGACGATGATCCGATTCGCTGACTCGGCTTCGGCGTTTCAAGGAGAGAAGGTATGGAGTACAAAGAAGCAAAAGCCCTTGATCTATGTGATGAGTTCCTGACGGATGAGACTCGCATCGATCAGCTCAAGGAGGATCTTGAGCGGGTAGGCGGAGTCTCTGAGATCTTCAAGGTGCTCGGAGATGAAACGCGCACGCGCATCGTGTGGGCGCTTTCCCAGTGCGAGTTGTGTGTCTGTGACATAGCAGCTCTGCTAGGAGTCTCCAGTTCTTCGGTTTCGCATCATCTGCGGTTACTGCGCAGCCTTCGCCTCGTCAAGTATAGGCGGGAAGGAAAAATGGCCTATTACTCTCTTGACGATGATCACATCGTACAGCTCATTCAGGCTGCCCTGGATCACTATGAAGAACAGCAGTCGGGTCGGTAATGGGTTCGACCAAACGGCCCCCACATTTCTCCTCCCTAACAAAGGGCCTCATCATGATCCGCGAGCTATTGATTATCGCTAAGAGCGCTACTCCCACGTCCGCAAACACGGCTTCCCACAGACTGGCCATGCCGAGCCCGCCTAAAAGCAAGACGGTCACCTTCACTGCAAAGGCCACGATGATGTTCTGCCAGACAACGACCCTTGTGCGCCGAGCGATCGATATCGCCTGTGCAAGGCGGGAAGGTTCATCGCTCATGAGCACTACATCAGCCGCCTCCAGCGCGGCTTCAGCGCCCAACCCCCCCATAGCCACGCCAATGTCTGCTCGGGCCAGGACCGGAGCGTCATTCAGGCCGTCACCGGCGAAGAGCACGCCCCCATCTGTGTCAGCCTTAAGTTGGTCAAGTTGAGCCACCTTTTCGTGGGGAAGCAGCTCTGCCCTGACGATGTCAATACCCAAGCGCTCTCCTATCGAGGTGGCCACTGAAATGCGGTCACCCGTTAACATGACTAATCGCTTGATTCCCAGCTGACGCAGATCCTCGATGGCTGTTGAGGCATCCGACCGTAGACGATCACTGATCACGATGTGTCCCACGTATTGCCCATTGCGCGCCACATAAACGACTGTAGCTGCTGCATCATCCGTTGTATCTGAGACATCAACCCCCAAGCGTGACATGAGGCGCAGATTACCGACTGCCACTTCGTCTCCGCCTATCCGACAAGTGACCCCTTCCCCTGCGGTCTCAGACAAATCAGAGACGTCTTCCGTGATGGGCTTGCCGTATGCCTTGCGCAATGATTCAGCGATGGGATGTAGCGAATGCTGCTCTGCCGATGCGGCCAAACGCAATAGCTCTTCCGCTGATGTCCCAGGCTGGGGCGCCAACAGGTTTACAGAAAAGACTCCCTCTGTTAACGTGCCGGTTTTGTCCAAGGCCACTGTGCGGATGTCGTTAAGTGCCTCAAGAAAACTGGCACCCTTGATCAGTATGCCGTTTCGTGCAGCAGCTCCTAGGCCGGCGAAGAAACCGAGGGGCACCGAGATGACCAAAGCGCACGGGCAGGAGGCGACCAGGAACAACAAAGCTCTGTAGCTCCAAATCCGCCAACTCGCATGAAAAAGCAGAGGTGGAACGAGCGCCAACATGGCAGCCATAATGACCACGGCGGGTGTGTACACACGGGCGAAGCGGGAGATAAAGCGCTCTGTCGGGGCTTTGCGCTCTTCGGCCTCTTCCATCAGCCTGAGGATGCGGGCTACGGTGCTGTCGTTATAGTCGGCTGTGACCTCAACCGTCAGCAGACCCGTCTGGTTGACAAATCCGCCGAGTACAGTGCTTCCCGGTTCCACTCGACGCGGCATCGATTCGCCGGTCAAGGCCGCGGTGTCAACAAACGAGAGCCCTTCCTTGACAATTCCGTCAAGCGGAATTCGCTCACCCGGTCTTATGACAATCGTATCCTCAGGCATAATAAGCTGGGGATCGACGACGGTAATGGTCCCGTCCGATTCCAGGCGATTTGCGAATTCCGGACGTACATCCATCAAGGATTTGATGGACCTTCTGGAACGACCGGCCGCTGCTTCTTGCAGCAATTCCCCGATCTCGTAAAACAGCATCACCGCCACTGCTTCAGGATACTCCTTGATGGCAATGGCACCCGTTGTGGCTATGGTCATCAAGGTGCTCTCATTGAAAAACTCTCCGGCTTTGATGCTGGAGACAGTCCGTTTGATTGTTGGACCGCCAAGAACACAATAGGCGATCATATACAGCCATAGACTCCACTGATCGTGAAGCAAGGCGGCTGAAAGGAAAAACAACGCTCCTACCGAAAGGCGAATGATAGGTCCCCGGTAAGACGTTGTCTTGTCATGACCGTGTCCGTGACACTGGCTGCAGCACCGATGCTGCTGGTTGTTGTCTATCAGGGTCTCGTTCACGCGGCCCACCCCCGTCAGACGTATGAACAAGTGTTCATACGTCGATCAATATGAGTATATGCCACGGACGAGACCCTGTCAATATTCAAGCTACACTACGGCAATGAAGCGTCCGCCGGCTCGGCCTCGGCATCGACCAGCATCCGACGGAGAATCTTACCGTTCGAAGATTTGGGCAGCTCGTCAACAAAGGTGATCGTCTTGGGTATTTTGTAGTTTGCCAGATGTTCTCGGCAGTAGACGAGAAGTTCGGAAGCTGTTAGACTCTCGCCGGGCTTGACACTGACCACGGCTTTGACTGATTCACCGCGTATAGGGTGGGACACTCCGACGACTGCAGCCTCTTTGACCTTGGGATGAGCGTACAGGACTTCCTCGACTTCACGCGGATATACCTTTAGTCCACCGACAATTATCATGTCCTTCAACCTATCGATGATAGTGATATATCCGTCCTCATCCAGCGTGGCAATATCTCCGGTGTGAAGCCAACCGTCGCGAAGCGCTGCCGCGGTGGCTTCCGGCAACCCGAAGTATCCCACCATGACGTTCTCACCCTGTACCAGCAATTCGCCGGGCTGGCCCGGAGGCAGATCGCGCCCTTCTTCATCGACGACTCGCACTTTGACACCGGGAATCGGAGGTCCGACAGTTCCCGGCTTTATTCGATGTGGAACGTTTACGGACACTACCGGCGAGGCTTCGGAAAGGCCGTAGCCTTCCCGGATGGGGATCCCGTAAGTCTGCTGAAAACCCTCCAGTACAGCCAAAGGCAGCGGAGCTCCTCCGGACAGGCACACACGTATGCTGGCCATAGTATCCTGGGGAATTTTCGCCGAGGTGAGAACCACGAACATAGCGGGAACACCCACCAGTACGCTGATGCGGTATTTGGCGATAGCCGCTACGACAACGTGAGGAACGAATTGCTCCATGAGTATGATCTCAGCGCCTAGACTTAAGGGAACTAGCATGGTCACCGTGGCTGCGAGGCAATGGAACAGAGGCAGTACACACAAAAAGACGTCCTGCTCATGGACTTCAATGGCTTTGACGGTGGAGTCCACGTTCTGCAGCAAGTTGCGATGTGTAAGCATGGCTCCCTTGGGCTTTCCGGTAGTGCCCGATGTGTAGATAAAGACAGCTAGATCGGTGTCGCATATTGGAACTTCGAGCGGTGAGTCATCTCCCGATTTGACTATGCTTTCCCAAGTCTGAGCTTGCGGACCCGCGGTTAACAAGTACGGGATGTCCATTCCGGATATAGCGTCCGTTACGCTTGACAGCGGGGCGGCTATGACGAAACGGCAGCGAGCATCGCGAAAGACAAAACTCAGTTCATCCGCCGTCCAAACAGGATTGATGGGCACGGCGACGGCGCCGATTCCTGTGACCGCGAAGTAGGCAAAAATAAACGCCGGCGTGTTGGGAAGGACCAGGGCTACCCTGTCGCCGGGCTGAACGCCTTGCTGTTGTAGGTAGTGCCCGAGCCGATTGACGATCATATAGACCTGCTCATAGGAGTAGGTTGTATCTTCATAGCGCAAACAGATGCCGCCTGCAACCTTAGCCGCAGAGCGTGCAAGAGTCTCGTAGAGGGTCATTCAGTCAACGCGCTCCTCTCTGACTACGAGAATGACTGTCCGGCGTAATTGGTTCGCTGTTTATGCGAGACTTCCCCCCGGGAAATGGCACCGCAATTGGATTCCAGGGTCATTCGCGCCAAGAACTCCAAGAAACAAGAAGTGCCGAGCGCGCGGGTGACGTGCGGTATCCCCCATGGCGCCGGGAGACTTACGACTGGACTATGAATAGACAAATATCCGACAAGACTGAGTGAGATTCAAATCCACATGGGCGTGCCGGAACGCTTCGATGATCATCAGGCAATCTTGCGCAGTATGATTTGACGGCAATGCCTGTGTTCAAGGACTTGACGTCGAGCGGTCGGATAGGGAGTGTGTGAAAAGCATTCCAGCCCATGCCCGTACTTTGGTGAGGTGTCGTGGATTGGCGTCCGTGTAGACTCAATCTCGGCATTCAACAAAGATGACGGTCTCCGTTGAGCTCATTCTATCATCCCCGCATAGCCTGGAGCCGTTAAGAACTCCAGGCTATGTCGGTCATTGGTTGGCAAAGCATCATCCGAGATGCTTGAAACCGGGCAACTCGGCGATCATCGTCGGAATCACGAGTGATAGCGAATCAAGTCAAGAGCTGAACTCAACTCTGATCGGATTGGCATAGTCGTGATATCGCGCCGCCACCCGGGCCAGATCGCAGTCTCCCGCGTGGAACAACACTCGGTAGCGGTAGGTAACCGTTTCACCGGATTCCAGACGCCGTTGACCGAGGAAATGGAAGTTGTTCCCGGCAAACAAGCCGTAATCTCTGACATGCCAGAAGGTTGGATGATCTTCGTTATCTACGTGATCGAAGATGGCTATGCCGACGGGATGTCCTTCCACGGTACCCGAGTAATCACACCAGGGAGAGCGTTTGCCCCAACATTCCTGTTCATTGATCGCGCCGTAGGCGTTGGTGATCTTGCCACCGTTTTTCACGGTCATCTCTGGAGCGACGCGTATACCGAGGGGTCCAGCTTCTTTTGTCGCACCCAGCGTCACGGGACCGTAGTTGGCCTTCAGGGTAATAGACAAGTCCATCACTCTGTGACCTTCCCAAAGGTTGTACAGGGCCATACTGCGATGATCATCCACAAGGGGCTGACCGTGGAAGTCGGTCCATGTGTTCTCCGAAGCGAAAAAGCCGACGACGGCACCATCTGTTCGATGAGAGAACGCTTTGTGGATTTCTTTGCCGTGGCGTTCTGCGGGTTCATTCCAGCAGTCTACGCCGTTAACGTCACCATGCGAGAACCAAAGCGATCTCTGGTGCGGATGCTCCCGGGTCTCTAGATCAAGCCGAGTGATGGAAGCATCGACGCCCGGAGCAGATATGGGGCCCCAGAAAGGCTTGGCATAGCCTTCAAACACATATTCCGTGAACCATCGATCTTGTATGCGTAGCTCGAGGCGCCCGGCCCTATCGATGAGCCTGACTCCGGGCATATCGACCTTGCCGGAAACGAACTCGCAGGTCTTTTCACTACCGGCCTCCATCCAAGGCACGATGAAAACCACGAACTTCCCTTCGGGAGTTGAGACCACTTGCGCCGGTAGCGTGACATCCTGACATGCTATCGTTCCTGTTCCATGACCGGCTTCAATCAGCTCTTGCCAGTCGTTAGGGAGTCCCGCGATTTTTTCCGTCACAGGAACCCAAACCGGAGCGTAGTAGCGATGATGATGACCCGCCTTCAGCAACAGCTTCATAATTCGACCCTCCTATGTATTAAAGGGTTCTTCAGGACCACGCCTGACGCAGTGTGCGCAGAGCTATAGGAGCTTCTGCTTTGAAATCCTCCCATTTGCACTCAACGGAGATGCCTCCGGAGTAGCCGCCGGCTTCCAGGCATTCGCGGAGGAGATCGTAATCGTAATCCCCGGTACCAGGGGCGCGTCGGTCAGTGTCCGCCACATGCACGTGGCTCAGGAAGGCTCCTAGATCAGCCAATACTTCCGGCGATTCACCTTCCATTTCCATATGATAGGTATCGGCAAGGGCGCGGACGTTGTCCATATTCAGTTCCTGAACTACACGCACTGCGTCACTTACCAGATGTATGAGATTGGTTTCCTTCTTGTTGAGAGGCTCCAATACAATCGTAATCCCGTAGGGAGAGGCATGTTGTCCTGCCAAAGTCAGAAATTCCATCAAATGCTTCCGAGTCTCCTCCGAGCTGAGCCCCTCCGGAGCGCGACGAGCCGCACCGCTGCCTAAGACTATGACACGGCCGCCCAAGCGCGCTATGCGAGAGCAAGCCTCTTTTACATACTTCTCAAGAGCCTTGAGATCGCGCGCAGGACCTATCAGAGGCAGTGAGGGCGGTATGAAGCTGTTGAAGGCGTATACGGGCAACTTCGCCGTGCTGACAGCCTCGAGCAACGCCTCGAAGTCGCCCTGCGGAGGATTCATGGCCAGCCCAACGGTGAACTCAGCAAAATCGTATCCGACGTCAGACAAAAAACGCAGGGACTCCCCTACTGNNCATCCGCCGTTGTCTGAGCTTTAGCTTCACCGGCTACCTGGGGCACAAACGACCCCAGATTGATGCAACAACCAAATCTCAATGGTCCAGCCTCCCTTAAAAGTATGACCAACGGGTGTCTACTGCCTTCTTGCTCATGGATCGTTGTCATTACGGGCCAATTCGTTTTGCAGCAGTCTCCAAGTGAAGGCAGCCACAAACGCGTCATCAATCCATCCTACCAACGGGAAGGCAGCCCCAGGCATCAGATCAATCGGACTGATCACGTACAGCACTCCAAGGAGTATGGCTAGCTTGCGCCAGTGAGGAACATCCGGATCAGTGAAATAACGGATGATAGCTGGCAAGATGCCAAACAGGCTCCTATGCATCTGCTTCCTGTGCGACGAAACCGCTCCCCTGAACACACCCCGGGCGCGGGGCGGCTGTCTTTTTGCCGTGTCTTCGGTGTTAATAGAGTCGGGCTTGTTTCGGTGACCGCAGTACGGGCACACCTTAGCCAATGCAATCTCTCGGCCGCAGTCTCCGCATCTCACAAGCAGTCGCCCCTTCTTTTCTTGAGAGCGTGACAGGCACATGCGTTGCGCGTGCAAGGCGCAGTAGACCTGACGCCGTTTGGCAAGATGACAGGGCTGTCCGGCACTCTCCTGCATAGCGCCTGTGCACCTTTTTGGGGTCCTGCACTTCTTACGACGGTAACTGTCCCCTGGGCAAGCTATGCTTATTCGGAAGGCCCTGTGTGAGCGACAACGCCTGTTACTTCCATACAGATCCAGAGTGCTCGTCCACTCAGTCTTGGCGTTGATCCCGAAGAACGGCAGCTGGCGACGTTGATCGCCGCGCTTCGTCGACTCTCGAAGACTCTTGAGGTCTGACAAGATCGATCCCGTTCATTGTCCGGCACGCTTATCAGGATATTTGGGTGGCATCATGGGCTTTCTGCAATTGGCGGAGAAATCCTTCCTTGAGTACCATGGACGGTAGGGTCTTGCTGAACCGCCGTAGCGTATGGCGCTGTTGCGTCGTATGATCGGCAGGAAGTCGTCAAACACTTGACGTTGTGCGGCGACAGCCGTAAGCGTAGTCTCTTCCACTATGTCGTGATCTTATTTCCCGATGCCGTTGCCACATCAGAAGTCGTCGCGTTCGCGAGACGCTGCACGACCCACATACACGCCTCGGTATTCCCCTTCTCAATCACCGGACGGACCACATCCGGTGGGATATCCCCGCTGTATGCGGGCCAGTCTATAGCGCTCTTCCGGTCCGCACTAACTCGGCGAGCTCAGTCACTATGAGCTCGGCCGTGGCCAAATTGGTGGCCAGCGGTACGTTATGTACATCACACACACGCAACAAGGCTGTGATGTCGGGTTCGTGGGGCTGGGCGGTAAGAGGATCGCGTAAGAATATGACGGCATTGATGAGACCTGCGGCTACCTCTGCCCCGATCTGTTGGTCGCCTCCATAGGGTCCTGACAGCATTCTTTGCACAGGAAGCTGTGTGGCTTCTTGTATTATTTTCCCGGTCGTGCCGGTGGCCACCAGGGAAAAAAGGCTCAGACTGGGCCGATGGCGTAGACAGAACTCGACCATGGTGGATTTCTTCTTGTCGTGGGCAATCAACGCGATTCGCAAGGAGTAACCCCCCTCAATCATCATCATTGGTCTGGCATTTCTTTTCAACGAGGCGTAGCCAAAGGCTCCGGACTTGAGATTGAGTGGCCGTCAGCGAGCCGGAGTTGTCAATTACGACATCGGCTAAATACCGTTTTCTATCGAGGGGTATTTGAGCTCGAATGCGTTGCAGGGCATCCGGGCGTGAGAGTCCATCCCGTTGCATAAGTCGATGAACCTGTAGCTCTTCGGGCACCCAGACCACCGCCGTGCAGTCACACAGAGGCAGGATTTCAGGTGTCTCAAATAACAACGGTACGTCGAGGACGATGAGCGTGGCCTCGCCCTGCGCTTTGATCACCTGAAGCTGTCTTCGCATCTCTTCTAGGATTCGAGGATGCGTGATCTCCTCAAGTCGTTTGCGTCTTGCCGGATCGGCAAAGACAATCCTGCCCAGGGCTGCTCGATTCAGGCTACCGTCGGCATTGAGCACCGACGGCCCGAATTCCTTCACGATTTCGGCCAAGGCTTCGCTTCCTAAAGCCACCACGTCACGCGCCAATCTGTCTGCATCTATGACTTCTGCTCCTAAAGACGCGAGCATGCGGGCGACAGTGCTTTTACCGGAGGCGATGCCTCCCGTGAGTCCTAAGACAAGCATCACTTCTGGCACTGCGGACAAAACGTTGTACCGCGTCCGGCAACCTTCAATCGCTCCAAAACATGGCCGCAACGTGGGCACGGTTCACCGGCCCGCCCATAGACCAACAGATGGTTTTGGTTGGTTCCCGGACGTCCGTCTCCATCCATATAGTCACGCAGTGTCGTACCTCCGTTCTGCAAAGCTTTTCTTAGGGACGATTGTATTGCTGCGTGCAGTCGTTCTATCTCATTCTCGTTGAGATCGCCGCACGGACGTTGAGGATGAAGACGCGCTCGAAAAAGGCTTTCATCGCAGTAGATGTTGCCCAGACCGGCGATTAGACGCTGATCAAGTAACACTGCTTTGAGCCGGGCCCTCTTTCCCCGGCAGATGGTAGATAAAGCCTCCGGAGTGAAATCCGCGGACAAGGGCTCTATGCCAACATCGGCAATCCGGACCCATTCCTCTTCATCGTCTGCCCAAGAGACTTTACCGAACTTGCGTTGATCGACAAAGCGCAATTCGCGGTCATTGTCCAATAGGATCGTCATTCGCAGGTGCTTGTCACGTTCTTCTATGACGGGCTGCACAGTGAGTTTGCCGGTCATGCGCAGATGGAAGACCAGATATCCTCCTGTGTGCAGGACCAGGCCAAGGAATTTGCCCCTTCTGACGGCATCGGTGAACCTAGCGTTTACCAACTTGTGACGCAGCTCTGCCGATGAGATCCCGGAGAGAGTCCTTTCCCATAGGACTTCAACGGAGATGACTGAGCGGTCCAGGATATGAGGAAGGAGCGTGAGTCTTATGCATTCTACTTCAGGTAGTTCAGGCATAGCGTATCTCTTTCGTGTCAAGCCAATTAGGCCCTGCCTCAACGGCTACTGCCAAGGGTACTCTCAGTGGAAAAGCACTCTCCATTTCCTCGCGGATGATTGTGGCAGCCTTTTCGACTTCATCCCGTGGAGCTTCGAAGACTAATTCATCGTGGACCTGCAATAGCATCCGTGTTTGAAGACCCTCGGCTGCTAATCTGGAATAGACCTTTATCATGGCCAACTTGATAATATCAGCAGCGGATCCTTGTATGGGTGTATTCATGGCGGTGCGTTCAGCGAAGCTGCGCTCGTGCCAGCGTCTGCTTTTTATGGCGGGTAGGTAGCGTCGCCGGCCCAAGATGGTTGTCACATAGCCCTTAGTGCGCGCCATGGCGACCGATTCTTCCATATGGAGCTTGACTCTCGGATAACGCTTGAAGTAGTTGTCGATATAGGTTTGGGCTTGTTGGCGCGTCAAACCCGTGCCCCGGGCCAATCCGAAGCTGGATATGCCATAGACGATGCCGAAGTTTATCGCCTTGGCGGCATTGCGCATCTCGGGAGTCACGCTCTCCGGAGGGATCTCAAATACCTCTGCGGCAGTCTTGGTGTGAATGTCCACGTTTTCGAGGAAAGCGGTGATCAGATTCTCGTCGCCTGACAGATGCGCCAAGACCCGCAATTCTATCTGCGAGTAGTCCGCGGAAATGAGCAGGGCGCCTTCTTCGGGTACAAAACAACTCCTAATCTGGCGTCCCAAGGCAGTGCGGATAGGGATATTCTGCAGATTCGGATGTGTGCTGGATAGGCGTCCCGTGGCTGTTATTGCCTGGTTGAACGTCGTGTGAATGCGACCCGTCCGCTCGTCGATCTGCGTAGGCAGAGCGTCGATGTAGGTGTTTGTAAGCTTCACCAGCTGCCGATAGTCCAGGATCAGCCCTGGCAACTCGTGATAGTCCGTTAATTCTTCCAGCACTTCCGCTGAAGTGGAGCGACCGGTCTTTGTGCTGCGAATTGTGGGCAGCTGTAGGCGATCGAACAAGATCTCCGCCAGCTGTTTCGGCGAGTTGATGTTAAACTCTACCCCCGCGGCCCTGTATATGGCATCGGTAAGCTGAGCGATCTCGGCGGACATCTCTTTTGACATCTCGGCCAGACGTTGACGATCGACGCGTATGCCTGCTCGTTCCATGTGGGCTAAGATGACCGAAAGCGGCATCTCGACGTCACGGAACAGGCTATCAAGTTGACGATCGGCCAGAGTCCTGAGCAGACTGGGATGAACGGTACGTAGCAAATGGTGGTGTCGTTGGATGATTCGGGCTGTGTCAGCTGTATTTGAGGCATCAGACGGAACGGCAGGTATTTCTATGCCATGGAGTTCGGCCATCCCAGCCAATGAGTGATCTTGGGCAGGATCGGTCAGATAGGATGCCAGCATAAGATCATCAATGGTCTGAACGTCAGCTGGTTCGGGGATGCTCTCACCCGCTTCGGCCACCATCGTCAGCTGTGACTTTAGATCGTGCGTATACAGGCGTCGACCCGAGGTGACAAAAGCCATGAATTCTGAGGGCGTGTCGCTGATCCCCCACAGGAAATGCGCGGCGTCAGACACCGTAAACAACAGGCTATTGTCGGCAGCCGGGACAATGAAAAAGCAAATGGGGTCTTGGAGAACGGACGTGGCTTCAAGCCAATCGCCGTTATCCACTCTGACTACGCGCTGAGGTTTCTCCTCTACCATCTTCTCCAGAGAGAGCTGGCGAGGTGTGTCGCTCTCCGGGTCTTCCACCCCGAAACGACGATGCAATTGATTGAGAAGAGAGCGAGCCTCGAGTCTGGTGAACAAGTCCGTGAGTCTGTCGACATGCGGAGGCCGAAATTGGGCAGCTTCCCAGTCTATGGCGATCGGTGCCTGCGTCTCAATCGTGGCCAGGTTCTTGCTCAAAATCGCTGTGTCGCGGTGGTTACGCAATGCTTGCCCCGCTCGGCCAGGTAACGTATCGGCTGTAGCCAGGATATCCTCAAGCGACGGGTACTCTTGCAGGAGTCTCGTCGCCGTCTTGGCTCCGATGCCCGCGACCCCGGGGATATTATCGGACTTGTCGCCAACCAGTGCCTTCCAGTCGGGTATTTGTTCCGGAGTGATGCCCATGGTCTTCAAGACTACTTCCGGAGTGAAGCGCTCCATGTCGGTGATTCCCCGTTTGGTGATAAGCACATCTATTCCGGCACGTACCAGCTGAAGGGCATCCTTGTCCCCCGTGACTATGACGACCGAACACCCGGCCTCGCGGGCTTGAAAGGCAAGGGTACCGATAATGTCGTCAGCCTCATAGCCTTCCAACAGGTGGCTGTTGAGGTTGTATGCCTCCACAAGCTCGTGTACCAGCGGTATTTGAACGCGCAGCTCTTCAGCCATGGCAGGCCGAGTGGCTTTGTAGTCAGCAAAGGCGTCGTGGCGAAAAGTCGGCGCAGCACAATCAAAGGCCACTGTGACATAATCCGGCTGCTCATCTTCAAGAAGGCGGTTGAGCATAGTGGCAAAGCCATAAACCGCGTTTGTGGGCAAGCCCGAAGATGTCGTCATGGTGGGCAGAGCGTAAAAGGCTCGATGGAGTAGACTGTGTCCGTCGATCAACATGAATTTGCCCTTCTTGTGCACCGCCATCCCCCGCCTGTCAGGCTTTCCAAATCACCTGAGATTTGGAAAAATGCTTTAGCTACTACATACAGTATAATGACAGGCGTATCATACGTCCACTCATGCGATAGGACCGCGGAATAAGTTCACAATAGTGACTTTCATTACCGCAAGGCGACAACAATGTGCTGTCGAAGCTTTCCTTACGATGAGGACGACTTCAGGCACGGTGCGGATTCCTGTTATAAAGAAAGGGGTTGCTACATGCGGCGCATATATCCCGTATTCGTCGGGTGCGCTACAGTGCTGCTATTGGCCTTCGGACACTTTGTCGGCGCTGCCCAAGACTTCAAGGATCTTGGAGGAAACTGGGCGAGTGAACATGTGATAGCGTTGGCCAGCAAAGGTATCGTAGGCGGATATCCTGATGGCACGTTTCGCCCGAACGAAACCGTTACCAGGGCCGAATTGGCCACGATGATGGTAAGGGCCTTTGCATTGCCCAAAGCCTCAACAGACCATGGTTTTTCGGACGCGCGGCAGCACTGGGCCAGTAGCGATATAGCTGCCATGAGGGATGCCGAGCTTATCGACGGCTATGAAGACGGCACTTTTCGTCCCGAACAAGAGGTCAATCGCGCTGAGATCATCGCTGTCGCTATGCGAGCATTGAATATCAATGACGTGATAGAAGCTCAAGAGATGGAAGAGACCGCTTTCTCTGATATTCCCGTCACGCATTGGGCATCTCGTTTCATCACTGCTGCTGATAGGTTGGACATCCTGCCTCCGTACTACAGAGGACGTCTACGTCCTAACGAGCCAGTGACTCGTGCGGAGGCCGCTGCCATCATAAACGGTATACTACGGCTTCAGGTTGTAGAAGGAGAAATCGATTACGCTGATCCTGCCAGATACGTGATGAGCGTCAGGACTGCGGAGAATGCTTTGCGGGACCTCACACTTGCTCCATCGGTAACGGTCTATCGCAACTCTACACTAAGCGAAGCGGATGCGTTGGCCAAAGGTGACGCAGTGTATATTGTGGCTGATCGCTTTGGTACTCCAGTGTTTGTGAAGGCTCGAGGTGCGGCAACGCGCGATGAAATCGCGTCGCGAGCGAGTGACATCGTCAAAGGACTGCTGACACCTGATCAGATAAGAGCCCTTATAAGACGTGATTGGAAAGCCGTTGCCAACGGATTTCAGGTTACTTTGTACAACAGACTCTTGGAGGCCGGAGCAACTCCGTCCGAGGCTGAAGCCCTCATGAAGCAGGACTGGCAGTCGCTCGGAGATATGGGACAAGCGCGTTTGGCCGAAGCCTTGTCGGAGTCCTTGGGCATATCAAAAGAGCTGGTGGTGGCTCTGTTTGACAGAGACTGGCAGCAAGTCAAAGAGCTGGCCCAGACTGAGGCCACGGAGTTGCTGTTGACTCGCTTGCTTTTTGGAACTGATGTCTAGAGCAATGGCATTAAGATAAATCAGGGTGACGTCCGATGAGCGGGCGTCACCCTCATCACAGGGTTATCCGTAAGGATGTACGGATCCGCCTTCTTGCGTAAGACGGGCTAAGTCGTTACCCACCTTGCTGACTGAAAAAAGACTCGTCAGGAGGCCATTGACGTCGCAATGCTCAACGGGTCCTTAAGCGTGGAGAGGAGTCTTGCAGGACACTTGTGTCAGTTTTGTGGACTGAGATTTTTTCCGTAGTGCACGCTCGCTCGAGCTTGTCATGCCGGATAGACTGTGGTAAAATACCGTTAGCGTTTGGCCGAAGTGGCGGAATGGCAGACGCAGTCGACTCAAAATCGACCGGGATTACTCCCATGAGGGTTCGACTCCCTCCTTCGGCACCACACAATCAACAAAGGGGTTCGGCGACACACTGGCAGCAGATGCTGCCAAGATGGCGCCAGACTCCACGGTCCCGGCCGAATCCGGCCAGGACAGACCGCAGAAGGTGGCGTATCCAGCCGCCTTTTTCTTTTTTGCATTGCTTCGTGGCAGCATTCAAAACCCCTTTCCGCCTCTTGGCGGGTGACGGCGATGCGGCGTTAGTCAGTAGCACAAGTGGGGCTAATTGTCTCGGCGTTCCGGCTCAAACATCGCAGGGCTATGCCG
>LFRM01317520.1_pt1 | contig 23455 bp, 22 predicted proteins | sample 618341 | NCBI WGS metagenome assembly LFRM01 (sample SAMN03654438, study PRJNA283298) | anaerobic digester metagenome | isolation source: pool of bioreactors CSTR01a, CSTR02a, and CSTR03a thermophilic anaerobic... | place: Denmark: Kgs. Lyngby | collected 2014-05-21 | reverse complement strand
CTCATGCGACCTCTACCCGGGACGTGGCGGGCCACCACATAATGCCCCCTATTCGGTCTTACTCCAGGTGGGGTTTACATAGCCGTTCCAGTCGCCTGGACGCTGGTGAGCTCTTACCTCACCTTTCCACCCTTACGTTCCGGCTGTCGAATGGTCGAGCACCTGCTGCCATCCAACAGCCAGCCCGCGGTATCTTTCTGTTGCACTTTCCTTGGAGTCGCCTCCACTGGGTGTTACCCAGCACCCTGCCCTGCGGAGCTCGGACTTTCCTCAGCTGCATCATATATGCAGCCGCGATCGCCTGACTTACTCACATTCCGTTTATATTCGCCAATTCATAATAACATGAGTACAGTCCTGTGTCAAATGGAATCTGCAATGAATATTTTTACTCGTTTTCCAGGCCTTAATCGCTACTTCCGGAATATAAAATCCGACCGCAGTTTTCGCATTCAACAATGCTTCCTTCCTGCTTCAGCTTCTCTAGAACCAAAGCAGCCAAGGCCATATTGCAACCACCGCAACAGTTGTTCTCTATCTTAACAACAGCAGTATTCCGGCTATTTTTGAGGTTATTGTATTTTGCTATAAGTGAATCGCTAAGCTTGCTTCTCAAATCATCCCTTTTTGCTTTCAGGGTTTGGTATTCCTTTTGTATCTTTTTAACCTCCTGGTCATACTGACTTTTAATGCCGGAATACTCTTTTTTTGCCTTTAATATGTTGCGCCTTATCTCATTAAGCTTAGTGGATAGGGATTGCACATCGTTTATTAATGCCTCCAGCTCCTCCTCCTTCTTTGCCAGTTTCTCTTTTAGCTCCAATGCGGTTTTATGCATTTCATCCAGCTGTTTTAAAGTCTTCACCTGGGTATTTTCTATTTTATTATAGTCGGCTTTAAAGGTATTTGCTATGATTTCGTATTCATGATTAATCCTGTTTAGCGTATTGTTCTTCTTGTCAGCTTCATCGTTATATTTGATAAGCTGTTCCTGCTGCTTCATAAGATAGTCCCTGAGCTCAATCAATCTATATCGTAAAGGAATGTTCTTCCTCATTTGATTATACTTATCCATTTTCATATCAAAAATCTGATATTCCCAAAGTATATCGAGCTGTCCCACAAACAATCCTCCTTTCATTTGAAAATACCCGGCTCTTACCCGAAATCGGTCCTAATTAAAAATTAAAGGAATAAGCACAGCCTATTCCCCTATAATGGTATAAGGATCGGCCATAGTAAGGGCTTTCAATACCTCTACTTCATATTGTAAATCATCAAAAGCCTTTTGTAAACGACGAATTAATTCATCCACAATTAAAAACTCGGTAGCATAATGGCCGGCAACTATGGCTGCCATTCCCATGGATTCAACATCACAGGCATCGTGATACTTCATCTCACCCGTAACAAACACATGAGCTCCTTTAGCATATGCTTTACTAATCAGGCTTGCTCCCGATCCGGCACAGCTTGCTACCACCCGCACTTTTCGATCAATCCGACCGGCAACCAGTACAGATGGTATTCCCAAAGTTCTGCAAACCTGCTTTGCGAATTCTCCAAAGGGCGTTTCGTGCCGGAGGGTTCCAATCCTGCCAAGGCCCTGTTTGCCAATTCTATTGGCCAATGGATATATATCATACGCTACCTCTTCATATGGATGAACATTCAGCATAGCTTTAACAATATCTTCTAAATCCCGCTTCCTGGCTATGGTCTCAAGCCTGACCTCGTCCACCCGTTCTATCCGCCCCTGCTGCCCTATATAAGGCTTTGTGCCCTCCAAGGGCAAAAAGGTTCCTATCCCCCTTGTCTGAAAGGTGCAGTGGCTGTAATTTCTAACCATGCCTGCACCGGCCTCAGCCATGGCGTTCATGACCGAATCTTCATGCCCTTTGGGTATATACACCGCTATCTTGTATAACTTCTCATCCTCTTCCGTCGTTAAGGGTTCAATGTTCTCAAGACCCAATCGGGCTGCCAGAACATCATCGACTCCTCCCGGAGCTTTGTCAAGATTCGTATGGGCACAGTAAACCGCTATGTTATTCTTTATAATAAGATGCAGCAAACGCCCCTTTCCGTCATCGCTGCGAAGGTTTTTCAGAGCTTCAAATATTATCGGATGATGGGATATGAGCATATCAACCCCGTTTTGGATGGCTTCATTAACTACGCTGTCGGTTACATCCAGGCATACCATTATCTTCCTTACCACATCCTGCATTCCGCCTATAAGCAAACCCGTATTATCCCACTTTTCCGAAAGATATGAAGGGGCTATTCCCTCCATAACATCCACTACCTGCTTTACTGTAACACCCACCGGTAAACCTCCTTATACCGCGATAGCCTGCGGCGAAACTTCTCCGCAGCACGATTTGATTTTTCGGTGTTTTGTCTCTCCAGCTGCAAAACTATATCAGCGGTTTTCGCTATTTTATACCTGATAAACTCCTTCAATAACGGATCTCTTTTCTCTATCAACACATGGCCGATATCATAATACACTTCATCGGGTATCTGCTGTCTGCCGTGTTCAGCCGTTATTATTTCATAAAACCTGTTGCCTTCCCGAACCAGAGTTTCATCCACAATGGCATATCCGTTGTTGATCAGCCATTTCCTCAGCATGCTTTGAGCCGTCATAGGCTGGAGAACAAAGGTTTTTGCTTTGGCCGTCACGCAAGGAGCATCTGCAAGGATATTCCTTATAAGCATACCGCCCATGCCAGCGATTATAATCGTATCAACTTCACCCGGTTTTATAGGTTTAAGGCCGTCTCCCAGCCTGGGTTCAATATTGTCTGCCAGTCCCTCCCGTTCCACCAAGCTTTCGGCTTTAGCCAGCGATTTGGAACTTATATCGGTGATAATGGCTTTTTTTGCAATCCCATTGGCCACAAGCCAAACCGGAACCAATCCATGGTCTGTTCCGATATCCCCAATACAGCTTGAAGGGGGAACTGCCTTTGCAATGGCCAGCAACCTTCCTTTTAACAAAACAGCACCACCCGACATACTAATTATCAGCCATTGGGAAAAATACCGTAAATAATTTTCCCGTATAGTTACAAAAAAACACCGAATTTCGGTGTTGGTGAAATTATATGGCTAGACTATTTATAATAGTAAAAAAACTGGTGGGCCTTCAGGGATTCGAACCCCGGACCGACCGGTTATGAGCCGGTTGCTCTAACCGCNNTATCCGCGGATTATATTATAACTCAATCCAACCGTTCAGTCAATAGGCAAAACAAGAATGATTCAGCATCTCCTTTAATAGAGATGCTGAATCACTAATCCAGAAAATCCTTTAACTTCTTGCTTCGGCTGGGATGTCGTAATTTTCTTAATGCTTTTGCTTCAATCTGGCGGATCCTCTCCCTGGTAACGTTAAATTCCCTTCCCACCTCTTCCAAAGTACGGGCTCTCCCATCATCAAGGCCAAATCGGAGCCGCAACACCTTTTCTTCCCGTGGTGTCAGCGTATCCAATACTTCCATAAGCTGTTCTTTGAGGAGATTGAATGCAGCAGCTTCGGCGGGCGCAGGAGCGTCTTCGTCGGGTATAAAATCTCCCAGATGGCTGTCCTCTTCCTCGCCAATAGGAGTTTCCAGCGATATGGGTTCCTGAGCTATCTTCATAATTTCCCTTACCTTTTCCTCGGAAATGCCCATTTCTTTAGCTATTTCCTCCGGTTGGGGTTCCCTCCCGTATTCCTGCAACAGCTGTCTGGAAACCCGTATTAGCTTATTTATAGTCTCAACCATATGAACGGGTATTCGTATGGTCCTGGCCTGATCTGCAATTGCCCTTGTTATAGCCTGGCGAATCCACCAGGTAGCATAGGTGCTGAATTTATATCCTTTTCTGTAATCAAACTTCTCGACTGCTTTTATCAGGCCCAAGTTGCCCTCCTGAATCAAATCCAGGAACAACATACCGCGACCCACATATCGTTTGGCTATACTGACCACCAAACGCAGGTTAGCTTCTGCCAATTTTCTTTTTGCCTCTTCATCCCCCTGTTCCATTCGTTTGGCCAGCTCGATTTCCTCTTCGGCCGTCAACAAAGGCACCTTCCCTATCTCCTTTAAGTACATTCGTACCGGGTCATCAATGCTTACACCCTCAGGAACGCTAAGATCCAGATCGGTGTCGGCGCTGGCCTCTTCCACCGCTGTATCATCCAGAACATCTATACCAAGGGATTCAAGGGTATCATAGATCCTTTCAATCTGCTCTGGTTCGAGTTCAACCTCTTCCAGTACATCCATTATTTCTTTATATGTCAAAACACCCTTTGATTTTCCACTCTCAATCAATTCCTTTATCTTGTTATATTTTGCGTCACCGTTTATCACATAATCCCCTCCTTTCCCTGTCGATTCAAGCTGATCTTCTGGATTAATGCAACCATTTCATTCATCAAGACATTATAACGCTCCGTTCCCTGGCGGCCTTCCTTTTCGATTTGCTCTATCAGCTCTTTAACCTCCTGCCTTCGTTTTTCCAAACGATTGCATATTACCTCTTTCAGACAATCTGAAATAAATTTATCAATATTATCGTACTCCACCTGCTGTTCAAATATTTCAACCATCTGCCGTATTTTTGACTGATCCTGAACACAGCTCAGAACTCTTGGAATACTGATTTCCTTTCCCGCTTTTAATAGACCGGATACAATGTTATAGATCTCTGCATTAATCGGCTCTTCGAAATATTCATCGCTAATTCGCCCGGCAATCTTCCTGGCATAAGCTTCATCAGCAGCCATTAATGCAGCAAGGCTTCTTTCAGCCTTGATATGCACCGGCAGCATTTCAAACCTGAACCTGTGGCTGCTAGTATACCTATTATTACCAACATCAGGCTTTTTTACACTATCTTTCCGGTTCAGAGCTTCCATCTGCTCGATCTGGCGGTATAATAATCTGGCTGAAAATCCCGTTTCTGCTTCCAACCGCCTTATATGCACATCCCTTTCCAGAATATTAGGCACCTTGATAAGTATTTTTGCCGCTTCGGTAGCATAGCCCGTTCGTCCCTCGACCGAGTCCAAATCATACTGCTTTCTCAGCTGGTCAAGTTTATAATCAACCAAGGATAGGGCATTATCCATAAGCTCTTTAAAATATCCACTGCCATACTCCCGAAGAATCTGATCCGGATCCATGCCTTCGGGAAAAGAAATTACCTTAACTTTAAGCCCTGCGTTCTGAAGCATATCCAATCCTCTTAAAGTCGCCTGTTGCCCGGCTTTATCCCCATCATAAGCAATATATACCTGATTGGTATAGCGCCTCAACAGCTTGACCTGCTGTTGGGTTAAAGCCGTTCCCAATGACGCCACAGCATTCTTAAATCCGAACCGGTACAGCGTTATAACATCCATATATCCCTCGGTAATGATCATATATTCTAACATCTGGCCCCTTTTAATGAGATTAAGGCCATACAGGGTACTGCTTTTATTAAAAATGGGACTATCAGAGGAGTTTAAATATTTGGGAAGGGAGTCATCAATGACTCGGCCGCCAAATCCTACTACATATCCTCCGGGTCTGACAATCGGAAATATTATCCTGTTCCGAAAGCGATCATAGGTCCTTCCCTTGTTTTCAACAACTAAACCGGCTTGTATCAGGAGCTCCTCTTCATATCCCATATTTAATAAAAGCTGCTTTATACTATCCCATCCTTCGGGAGCAAATCCCAAGCCAAATATTTTCATAGTCCTTTCATCCAAGCCTCGGCTTTTCAAATACGAAAGTGCTTGTCCTCCCTGAGCGGAAAACAGAACCTTATGGTAAAATCTTGCAGCCTCACGATTCAGCTGATGGAGCTTATTCCTTATGTCCCTCCTCATGGCAAATTCCCTGGAATCCATGGTATCGGGCAATTCAATGCCCGCTTTCTCCGCCAAATATTTCACCGATTCGGGAAAATCCAATCTCTCCATCGCCATGATAAAGGTAAACACATTTCCTCCCATACCACAGCCAAAACAGTGATAAACCTGCTTATCGGGGCTTACATGGAAGGATGGGGTCTTTTCGCTATGAAAAGGGCATAAACCAAAATAGCCCTTACCGCTCGGTTTTAAAGGTACATATTCAGAAATTATATCAACTATATCGTTTCTGGACCTTACGTCCTCAATAAAATCCTCTGAATAAAATATACCCATTTACCATTTCACCCTATTTCATCACAGTAGATAATATTTCGCCATAATTCCCAATTTTCCTTCTCTTTGTTCTAATTTTTTTGTCCGCTATCTCCCATAAAAAGGGATACAAACCTGGAGCGTCCGTCCGGTATTCAGCATAAGCATCAATTATTATTATCATCTTTTGCCAAATATATTACTTATACCCTATAAACCATGCCATGATGAAGGAACAAAGATTTTATCAAACATCCTTAAGGCATAGCGATCGGTCATACCTGCCACGTAATCACACACCACCTGTTCCAAACCGTAAACATCTATATTAAAACGGTATTCCTCCGGAAGATTCTCAGGATATTTCATGAAATGGCTGAACAGTTTTTCCAATATGAACCCTGCTTTTCTCTCTTCCCTTTTTGCAATACCGTCCATGTAGACTCGTTCAAACATAAAGCTACGCAACTTTTCGGTAGCACTGCTTATCTCCCGGCTCATCTCAACCTTGGGCAAGTCCATGCTGTTTTTTATGACATCCATAACCATGCTGTTTATTCTTTGACCATGGGTATTGCCCAATATCTCAACGGATTCCCTGGGCAAGTCATCTTCGGTTATGATTCCGGCACGTAAAGCATCGTCTATATCATGATTTATATAGGCTATACGATCGCTTATCCTGACCACCTGCCCTTCAAGGGTTGTAGGGGTGCCTGACATGGTGTGATTGGCTATTCCGTCCCTGACCTCCCAAGTGAGATTAAGCCCTTTTTTACCTTCCAGAATATCGACAACCCTGAGGCTATGAGTACTATGTTTAAAACCGCAACTGGTTATACTGTCCAACAAGCGTTCACCAATATGCCCGAAGGGAGTATGGCCCAAGTCATGTCCCAAAGCGATGGCTTCGGTTAAATCCTCGTTTAGCCTTAAAGCCCTGGAAATTGTGCGGGCAATCTGCGCCACCTCAAGGGTATGGGTAAGCCTTGTCCTGTAGTGATCTCCCTCAGGAGCTATAAAAACCTGGGTTTTGTGCTTAAGGCGCCGGAAGGATTTACAGTGGAGTATTCTATCCCTGTCCCGCTGAAATTCAGTACGAATTTCACATTTTTCCTGGGGATATCGCCTCCCCCTGGTCTGACTGCTTAAGCAGCCAAAAGGAGACAAAAATCCTTTTTCCATTTCCTCAAGTCGTTCCCTTATCATCACCCCATCTTCATCCCTCATTGCATGAAAGCGTTGAATCTCTACTTATATATATACCACATTTATATCCAATATCCTTCTTTAGTAACATAAAAATGCACAGGGCGCAAACCATGCTCATGTTCAGGGGCTATCCATTACTGTTCTCATGTTTATTAATTCATATCCCGATATGCATGAGAAAAGGGTATTGTCCCTTTACAAGCGGCAATACCCTTCTCCCTGCTCAAAAGGTTTATTCAAAACCCGGTGCAAGACATCTGCCAATCTCATCATGATTGGCCTTTTGCTTTTAGCGCTGCCTGGGCAGCAGCCAGTCTGGCTATTGGTATTCTGTATGGCGAGCAGGATACATAGTTTAAGCCGATATTATGGCAAAACTCAACTGAACTCGGATCTCCGCCGTGCTCACCACATATGCCCAGCTTTATGTCAGGCCTTGTAGCTTTACCGAGTTCCACCGCCATCTTCATCAGCTTTCCGACGCCGACCTGATCGATCCTGGCAAAGGGATCGCTTTCAAAAATGTTCTTATTGTAGTACTCTTCAAGGAATTTACCCGCATCGTCCCGTGAAAAGCCAAATACCATCTGGGTTAAGTCATTGGTACCAAAGGAGAAGAACTCGGCTTCCCGTGCAATCTCATCTGCAGTCAACGCTGCCCTGGGAACCTCGATCATGGTTCCGACCATATAGTCCACCTTAATTCCTTTTTCATTCATAACGGCCTCGGCAGTTTTAACCACCACATCTTTTACATACTTAAGCTCCTTAGCTTCACCAACCAAGGGGATCATAATTTCAGGCAGGATGCTGATTCCTTTTTCCTGCATAACCTCAATAGCCGCTTCAATAATGGCCCTGGTTTGCATCTCGGCTATCTCCGGATAGGTAACAGCAAGGCGACATCCCCTGTGCCCCAACATGGGGTTAAACTCCTGGAGCTTCACCACCGTAGCCTTGAGTTCCTCAAAGGAGATGCCCATTTCTTGAGCTAATTCCCTTATGTCATCATCATCGTGGGGGAGGAATTCATGAAGCGGTGGATCTAACAACCTGATGGTTACCGGCCTGTCCCCCATTACCTCATATATGCTCTTAAAATCGCCCTTCTGCATGGGCAACAGCTTGGCAAGAGCCTTTCTTCTTTCCTCTTCCGTTCTTGCAACGATCATTTCTCTGACGGCAGGTATCCTGTCTTCGTCAAAAAACATGTGCTCGGTGCGGCACAAACCAATTCCCTCTGCACCAAACTCCAATGCCTGAGCAGCGTCTCTGGCAGTATCGGCATTAGCCCTCACCTTGAGCACCCTTACCTGATCCACCCAATCCATAAGGACAGCAAAATCGCCGGTAAGCGAAGGCTCCTGTGTAGGCAGGGCTTCACCGTAAACATTGCCGGTACTGCCATCCAGGGAAATAAAATCACCTTCTTTAAACACCTTATCGCCAGCATAGAAACATTTCTTCTCTTCATCAATTCTGATCTGCTCACATCCTGCAACACAGCAGGTGCCTATGCCCCGGGCCACAACGGCAGCATGGGAAGTCATACCGCCCCGGGATGTCAGTATACCCTGAGCGGCATACATACCCTCGATGTCCTCCGGCGATGTTTCGGCCCTGACCAAAATGACTTTTTGACCGTTTTTGGCTGCTTCGGCAGCCTCTTCCGCGGTAAAATATATCTGACCGGTAGCAGCTCCCGGAGAAGCGGGAAGACCTTTTGCAATCGGCTTGGCAGCTTTAAGGGCTTTAGGCTCAAATGTTGGATGCAGGAGGGAATCCAGCTGCCTGGGATCAACTCGAAGAACTGCCTCTTCCTTGGTAATTAAACCCTCATTTACCATGTCAACTGCTATCTTCAAAGCAGCCGCGGCCGTTCTCTTTCCACTGCGGGTCTGTAGCATGTACAGTTTTCCCCGCTCGATAGTAAACTCCATATCCTGCATATCCCTATAATGCTTTTCCAATTTCTCGGCAATATCAACGAACTGCTGGTATACCTCGGGCATGATCTCCCTCATGTGTTCGATGGGCTCCGGTGTTCTTATCCCTGCAACAACGTCTTCTCCCTGAGCATTCAGCAGGAATTCACCGTACAGCTTTTTCTCACCGTTGGCCGGGTTCCTGGTAAAGGCCACGCCTGTGCCGCTGTCATCGCCCATATTTCCAAACACCATAGCCTGGACATTAACAGCTGTACCCCAGTCGCCGGGAATATCATTCATACGCCTGTATACAATTGCCCTGGGATTATTCCATGAGCGAAATACGGCTTTAACGGCTTCAATCAGCTGGGTCTTTGGATCCTGGGGAAATTCCTGACCCATTTCCCGAGCATACAATTCCTTAAAGCGTCTGACCACTTCTTTCAGATGTTCGGCTGTAAGCTCGACATCCAGTGTTAATCCGTTTTCCTGCTTGACATCGTCCAGGATTTTTTCAAATTTATTCTTGTCTATGCCCATGACTACATCCGAAAACATCTGGATGAACCTTCTGTAACTGTCGTAAGCAAATCTCTCATTATTTGTCAGCCTGGCCAAACCCTGAACGGCAATATCATTTAATCCTAAGTTTAATATGGTGTCCATCATACCGGGCATGGACACTCGTGCACCCGAACGAACCGATACCAGAAAAGGATTATCCAGATCGCCAAACTTCTTACCGGCGATTTTCTCTACATTAGCCATGGCTTCATATATTTGATCGATGATCTCCTGGCCTATAACCTCTCCATCCTGGTAGTAACGAGTGCAAGCTTCCGTTGTTACTGTAAAACCCTGGGGAACGGGCAAGCCCAGATTGGTCATTTCAGCAAGATTTGCCCCTTTGCCTCCGAGCAAATTTCTCATGCCCGCATTGCCTTCACTGAACAGATATACGTACTTTTTTGCCATAAATCTTCCTCCTATCTATGTATTTGAACCAAAATTGAGACTATTTTTGTATATTTAACAATATTGCCGCATTAAGGCAAATATCTCCAAAACTACCTGCTTTATATTATATAATTTTTTCATTTTAGTCAATATTCTTTTATATACTTGAATAAAAACTCTTTAACATCATCTATCTTTCATTTTTTATGTGTTCAATGAAGCTTCTGGTCTTTAACGGTTTGCCAATAATTTCATTCAAATAGGCCGATAAAATATAGTCCAGCTCATTTCTCACCATCCGGGAGAACTTTAAAACTCCCAATCTTTTTATATCCATGCCTAGAATAAAGCGCATTGTCTGGATCGTATTTTTGTGGATGGTATATCCGTCATTAACACGGCTATGACAATTGTTACACACTATCCCCCCCTGGGAGGTACTGAAATACAGTTTATTTGAATTCATTTGTTCCAAACCACTACCGCACGCAATGCATCTATCCAAAGCAGGACGGTATCCCAACAGATCTATCAGTTTTAGCTCAAATACATGGGCTACATCTTCAGGGTTTATTTCCCCATAAGCCAGATAAGCCAATATTTGCAGCAGCATATAAAAGAGACGGAAATTCCCTTCTTCGTAATTCACCGCCTCCTCGGTCAGGGCCAATATATGGGTGCCGTATGTCAGCCGTTCCATGTCATTGCGTATATCATAAAAAGAGTCCTTTACATCGGCCTGGGTTATAATATATATCTCTTTTGATTTTACAAATATATAATCGGCATAACAGAACAGCTGACTGGCTGCCAGCAAACGACTCCTGGGCTTGCGACAGCCTCTGGCCAACACCTGCATCTTCCCCCTGTCGGGTGAAAATACGGTGAGCATTCTGTCGGCTTCTTTAAAGTTTGTATATCTTAACACAATTCCCTGAGTACGGAAATATTTCATATCGATTCCTTCCTGATTTGATAAGCTTTCGAAGCATTTTCATCTTTATCGGGTGATAGGCCAAGAAAGCGTTCATCTTCAGCCTTTTCTATAACTTTATAGAGCAAATAACATCCAATAAACCCGGTCTTTTCGAATAAGCGCCAAAATAGATCAACCATGTCATAAACCCCCTACTATATAAACTTGCTTCATCTATTAGAGTTTCCGCTATTCCTGACCTATATTCCATGTAAAATAATCCGACTTCGCTAATAAATATAAGTTAATAAATTTAAATTGTTTTATTCATATCCCAAATTTCTCAGATCAATCAGGTTATCACGCCAGTTCTGTCTCACCTTAACCCACAGATCCAGAAAAACCTGAGTCCCAAGCAATCTCTCTATATCCGCCCTTGCTCTGCTCCCAATTTCCCGCAGCATATTGCCCCCCTTGCCTATTATGATGCCCCGATGGGACTTCTTTTCACAATATATGGTAGCACTTATATCTATAATATTTTTGTCAGTACGCTCCTTAAAACTGATGATCTCCACTCCTATGCCATGAGGCACCTCTTCCTTCAACAGCTCAAGAGCTTTTTCGCGAATAAGCTCAGCTACTATAAAACGCTCGGGTTGATCCGTTACCATGTCCTCGGGATAATACTTGGGGCCCACGGGCAAGTAAGATACAATTATACTCTCCAGCTTGTCCAAATTTGTTCGGTTAATGGCCGATACCACTATCATCTCATCAAACTCTGCTTGTTCCCAAAAATCCCGAGCCCTTCTTTCAGCTTCTTCAATGTTTTGAACCATATCGATCTTATTGGCAACCAGAATAATGGGAGTTTTCACCTGTCGAAGCTCTTCGGCGATATGTCGATCACCGCCTCCTATACCATCGTGTATATCCACGATAAATACAATAACATCCACCTCTTCCAATGCGCTCCTGGCAACTCGCACCATATACTCCCCAAGCTTGTTTCTGGGCCTATGGAGGCCGGGAGTATCGATGAAAACAACCTGGTAATCCGGTCGGCTGAGAACGCATTGTATACGGTTGCGCGTAGTTTGGGGTTTGTCGGAAATTATCGAAATTTTGGTACCGACTAAACTATTCATCAGAGTAGATTTTCCAACGTTTGGCCTGCCGATTATGGCGGCAAAGCCCGATCTGTATTCTCTCCCTATCATACATTCCTCCTTTTTGAATCAGATCTATTCTATATTATCAAATGCATAAGGCAAAAGATCATTAAGCCGGTATTCGGCGATTCTTCCGACTTCATCAACAACAATAACGACAGGAATTCTAAATTCCGTCATCACCTGCCTGCATATTCCGCAGGGAAAGGTTGAACCCTGCGAATCGGACACAACAGCTATAGCCGCAAAATCCCGCCTTCCGTCGGATACGGCTTTGTATATTGCCACCCTTTCGGCACAACATGTGGCGCCAAAGCTTGCGTTCTCCACATTGCAGCCGGTATAAACAGACCCGTCCCGTGCCAGCAAGGCCGCACCTACGCGAAACTTGGAATAAGGGGCATAAGCTTTTTCCCTTGCCTTTTTTGCCTCCTGAATCAGTTGCTCGGATGTAAGCATTGGCATCTTCCCCCTAAAATTTTAATAACTCGAATATTATAATAGTTGACAGTATACCCAAAAAAGCCCCCATAATAATTTCAGTGAGGGTGTGTATGCCGGTCTCGTACCGGCTGTGAAGCACAATAAGGGCCATTAACAGGCTAAGACTGGATATAAGGGCATTTCCGCTCAACAGGGTAATGGATGTAAAAAGGGAAAAAGCAAGAGCGCTGTGCCCGCTGGGCATTCCTCCCCTCAGAAAGTTTCCCTTATAGTTTAGCGACTTTATGATTATTACAATAATGACCACTGCGATAAGACTGATCACCGTTATGTGTACCGGTGCAGATCTTATCTGACGTACAAGGGATAGGGAAAACCAGCTAATCCTGTTATAGAATATGATATATCCGACCATCACTGCGTTTACGGCTGTTACCAGCACCGCAGCGGCAGCCACATTTTTTGCCACTTCGGCCAAGGGGTGATACTCCGAATGCAGTATATCAACAACCCGTTCAATGGCGGTATTGATAAGCTCGGCGGCAATAACCATAGTTATGGTGATAAACAGGATAAGCGCTTCAATTTTTGTTACATCCGCCAGCATAGCCGCAATAAGGGTGAAAAGGGCTATAAAAAAATGTATCTTGATGTTTTTTTCGGTCCTAAAACCATACAGCAAGCCTTTTATGGCAGCATTAAAGCTGTCAATCATATTCCTGGACTTCATAAATTCCATCACCCGCCATTTTCTCATTGGCCGTCGCGGGTAAGGTTTAACATTTTAAGTATGGACTCTTCCTTTTGCCGCATTTCCAGCCTTTCCCCTTCGTCCATGTGGTCATAACCCAAAAGGTGCAGCAAACCATGGATGAGCAGAAAGCCCATTTCCCGCAAAAAGCTATGGTTGTATTCCCGTGCCTGATTCAGTGCCCTCTCTACCGATATAACAATATCGCCCAATATAACAGTGTCTCCGTCCTTCTCCGCATCATTCATTACATCGGTTATTTCTCTTTTTCCATCGTCGGATTCAAATTCCAGCATTGGAAAGGAAAGCACGTCGGTGGGCGCATCAATGCCCCTATAGGTTTTATTTAGCTCCCTTATATGATTATCATCCACCAGCAGTATGCTGACTTCAACGGGAATGCTGATCCCTTCAGCCTTCAGCCCCGTCAGAATGCAATTCTCCATAAATTCCTCAAATTCCGGATCAATTTCAATGCTATCCTGGCAATTGTTTATATCAACCGTCATTCCTGTCGCCCTCTCTCTTCCTTTAGATCTACATCGGGATATTCCACCCTTTGATGGAATGCACCACAAATCACATTTTTGAAAGCTATTGCAATGGAATCCAGATCTTTCAGCGTCAAACGACATTCATCCAATTGACCGTCTTCCAGCTTCTCTTTAATCAATCTCCTGATCAACTCCTCAATCTTTTCGGAAGTAGGATCCTGCATGCTGCGCACCGCTGCCTCAACGGTATCAGCCAGCATAACTATCGCAGTCTCGGGGCTCTGGGGTTTTGGACCACCATAGCGATAATCATCCAGTTTTACATCCTCTGCATTGCTACTATTATTCTTTGATTTATGGTAGAAATATATAACCGGTGTAGTCCCGTGATGCTGAAGCATAAAATCCTGGAGTACCTTGGGGACTTTGTATTTTTGTGCCAGACGCACACCATCCCGGGCATGCGAGATGATGATGCCGGCGCTTAAAGCCGGATCCAGCCTGTCATGAGGATTATCCGACGATAGCTGATTCTCCCTGAAATAGTAAGGCCTGTTCAATTTGCCGATATCATGATAATAGGCCCCCACTCTTGCCAGTATGCCATTTGCTCCGATAGCTTCTGCAGCACTCTCTGCCAGGTTAGCTACAATAACGCTGTGATGATAAGTTCCCGGGGCTTCCATAAGCAGGCGCTTTAACAGAGGCTGATTGGGATTTGAAAGCTCTATCAGCCTTATAGGTGTTATAATACCGAATAAATATTCCCATACAGGCAGAGTCCCCAAAGCAAGAATGGACGAAAAGATACCGCTCCCGACACTCCAAAGCGATAACCTGACCGCTGACAACCAGTCGCCTGAGACAATAACTTCATACCCCATTACGCTTAACATGCCGGCTACGCTTATAAGCAGGCCCGTCCACACCAGGGTGCTTCTTTGCTGTGATTTTTTGCTCATATATATCCCCAGCATGCCGCTGAACAAAACGGCGGTTGATACTCCAAATTGCCCGTTGGTCATGAGTCCCAACAATACAGCTATCGCTATATTGACAATAAACGCCACACTGGGTCGGACCAGTACGGTCAGCAGTATGGCTGCCGTAGAGGCTGGTATAAAATACGGATGAATAAATTTTATGCCATATCCCAATGCCAAAACAAGGCAAAATATAACACATATCATGACAAGGATGTGGGGCTGTTCCGTTATATCTTTTTCAAAATGATTTAAGTACATGGCAAATAATACTTCCACTAATAGTATTATCAGTCCAAGGCCCAATACCATGGATAAATCAAAGGGTTCATCCTTTATAAGCCCAAGCTCTGCCAAAGCCATAAACTGTTCCTCGGTAACCGGCTGCCCATCCTGAACAATATATTGGCCTTTTTTGAAATAAACCTTTTCAACATTCTGGGCTGCTTTTTCCCTTTCCGCCTCTGTTGCTTCCCGATCATACACCATATTGGGCTTTATTAGCGATAGACCAACGGTGGTCCCTACCAGGCGCAGATCATTTGACAGGGGCAATGTCAGCATTTCATTGCGGAATGTATTTTTTGCCTCCAATAGATTATCCTCTTTAATCCTGAGATCCAGCAAATCAACCAAAACACCGAGCAGATAATCCTGCAGTTGCATCAGCTCGGATTCATCGCTCGTAATACATGCAATCAACTCTTCATTTGATAATTCGATGCTTAAATTGGCTTTTAGCTGTTCCAGAAACTGCCTTTCAAAGAGCTGTTCATAATTCAGAACGGAATTTCCCGGTTTTTCAGCTTCCCCATTTTCTACGGGAGTCTCCTGGATATTCTCATCGGGGGTTTCCTGGATATTCTCACCGGTGATTTCATCGGTATTTTCAGCAGGAGTCAAACCCTCAGCATTTTGCTCCTCTTTCAGTTTTTCCAGCTCTTGTGCCGCCATTCCCCGTATTATATGAATCTCCTCAAATATTCGGTTCACTTCTTCTATTGTATTTATCTTAACATCCTGATTAAACCTGTATATAGGCGATACGCTCTGCTTTGCCTGTTCGATCCTTCTCTGAGTTTCTATTTTGTTCTCAATATCTCTGGGAGCACGTATAGGTTCTGTGGGAATGTCTCCCACCTTTAAGCTGTACCTTTTGGGGGTAATTGAGTACAGCATTATAACAAATATAATGGCATAGGTAAATACAGCAATGATGAGCTTCCAAACCAGCTGAATGTTCAACACCTTTGCCGTCTGCCTGCCAGATCCAAATTGGTTTTTATTAATAACCGTCTGGTTCATCACAATTTTCTCCCTGCTCCTCTCCGGACATTCGTCTGTCGAAATCATCATATGCTTGAACAATTTTCATTACCAGCTCATGTCGAACTACATCCTTCTTTGTCAGAAATACAAACTCTATTCCCTTTATGTTCTTTAGGACGTTCATGGCCTCAATCAAACCGGATTTCTTGCCCCTTGGCAGATCAATTTGAGTTATGTCGCCCGTTATAACCACCTTAGAACCGATGCCCATACGTGTTAAGAACATCTTCATCTGCTCCGATGTGGTGTTCTGGGCTTCATCAAGAATTATAAAGGAATCATCAAGGGTACGCCCTCTCATATAGGCCAGCGGTGCTATTTCTATTGTACCTCTTTCGATCAGCTTTAAGTAGTTCTCCAATCCTATCAGATCATACAGGGCATCGTACAGGGGGCGCAGATAGGGATCTACCTTGTTCTGCAAATCCCCAGGCAAAAACCCCAGCTTTTCTCCGGCCTCCACTGCAGGACGGGTTAATATTATACGCCCTACTTCCCTGCTCTTATATGCTGCTATGGCCATTGCCATTGCAAGATATGTCTTGCCTGTACCGGCCGGACCTATACCAAAGACAATATCATTTTGTGCAATTGCCCTGACATACATCTTTTGGCCCAGTGACTTGCACCTGACCGGCTTGCCCTTGTGGGTTATACATATAATATCAGCTGCTATTTCGTCCATCAGGTCTTCCTGACCTTCGGTGGCCAGCTGTATGGCATACCTTATCTGAGCCCTGTCAACGGATTCCTTTCTCTCTATCATATCCAGAAGCTTGGAAATGACTTTATGGGCCAGCTCTACCTGCTGGGGGTTACCGGTTATGACAAGATTGGTCCCGCGGGTTACAATACTGACTCCCGTTTCTTCTTCTATTAATTCAATATTTTCATCGAAATTGCCAAAAAGCATTCTCAAACTTTCCAGACTGTTAACCTCTATTATTCTTTCCTTTGTGAATTGTTCCAAACAGTAATCCTCCTAGTTAAATATTATCCTTTGCTGCTGTGCTATATCTTCAATGGCTTCTATATATACCGTTGCCTTTACCTCTTTCCCTTCTATCATATCGTATTTCACCCTTTTGTCAATAATTTTCACGTGTTCCGGAATGGTCCTGCGGGCATTCTCGTATGCAATATCATGGGCTTTTTCCTTTATAGCCTGCAATTCTGTACCTTTTTGCGGCTCCTCAACTTCATAGTACTCTCTTACAATCATTGTGATTGGAATAAGTCCTCTTTGATCAAAAAAAGGCACCCTTTTTTCAACTACCTCATATTTTTTGAAGGGAATGTCTTCCTTTTGATATTCGATAACCCATTTTCCCAGATCAAGATATTTTTGTACCGCCTTTCTTCCCGTCCGTTTTGTCACCGGCTTATCAAATTCCCATATTCCCGTTCCCTCGTACCAGGTCCGGGCATTAATTTGCGCCATGGCGTGAACATATCGTACATCATGGGTTTCCTGATCCTCAATAATCCCGCTGACCAAAAGCTGCCCCTTTCTAACAGTATCGCCAACCCTGACAAGCGGTTCTCCCTCCAGGACCACCATCTCATGTATAATACCATCCCTAGCTGCTACAATATCACATGGGATGCTCCTGTCAATCATGGGAGGGGGGGCATTGGTTTCAACAACCCGTACCAGTGCTTTGGTCCCTCTTAACTCAATGCTTACCCACCAGAGTTCGGGCATATCTATGACAACCCAGTTTGCAATAGCCGATATATCCAGATTTCGCTTGTATGCACCCGGTTTGATGCCATGTTTCTCCAAAATTTGCAATATTTTTTCTTCGGGCACCTTGACGGCACCCTCAATATCAACTGTCCATATAAAAGAAGAAAGTCCGTATACGATTATAAAAAAAACGGTCATGCCAACCACCAGCATTTTTCTATGTTTAAAACGGGCGAGTATAAAGGGCAGCCCTCTTTTATCCAGGATTCTGACTCTGCATCTGGCGGTTCTCACAATCTTCTTCAGCTTTTTAAAACCCTTGATGGTAATGCATGCCGTCAAAGCCGTGTAGCTGTAGCGTTTAATGTCCCACAGATAAATTCCTTTGCTTACCGTCAAATTGATAAACCTTTCCAGGGACAGCCCTTCTACACGTATAACAAGATAGCCAAACAAAAAACTCCACAATCTGAAGAACAGCAATAGTCTTCACCCCGGTTAGAGAAATTCCACAAGTTTGATTTCACCTGTTATCATAATGTCATCTACGGCAATATTCTTCAGGTTCATATTTACCCCTTGAACCCGTATGACTCCAATGGTTGAGTTCAATCTTATCCTTTGAGGAGTATATTCAATAATCCCCTTGTGGTTTTCCACCAACATCTGGATATTGCCAATCATGCTGATTTTCGGCAGGTTAAGGGTTATCTCCTTTGGCAGCTCCAACATTTCGGAAACGGTTGTTTTAACCTCATCAAGCTTTCTTTTTCTCATCCATACCTCCCTCCAATACTTAAATAGTATGCAGTAAAAAGAAAAACTAGAATACCAATGGCATTCTAGTTTTTACTTCACTTTTGTGTCTGCCACAGCGCGCTTGCCTATCCTCTGCGCCGGGCTTTAGGGGGTTGTAAAATCTCTGATAGTATAATCCCGTTTATGATAGAATTCCTGCTAAAGGACAGGTCCTTCCGGCGGTCAGAAAAATGTTCGGGGTTTGTGCGCTGCTGTGTATCAAAACCACGGGATGGATTGGAATATGGTTCCTCAGCGGAAAAATTTATCCGACGGTCAGTATCATCCGGTCTCTCATTTACAACATCGGCTTTTGCCGTATCACGGCGGTTGATATGGAGCCTTGTACCTCGGACGCGGGGACTTTGATCATTGGTTGCTCCTCGTGGGAATGCCTGCCTGTGCCCTTCGCCCCGACCGGCCTGACCGATTCCCCTTAGTATGCTTCCAAGCACACTAATAATTATAAATATAATAATTATCTCAAACATGAATTATCATCCCCTAACAGCGCTACTATTTGTTATCCCCTTCAAGATTGTCTTCCCTTCCCATCCTTGCTATGGAATCTCTCATCTGGGTATCGGCTATTATATTCCTCATATTATAGTAATCCATTACACCAAGCTTCCCTTCCTTTAGGGCAGCAGCCATGGCTTTCGGAACTTCAGCTTCCGCCTCCACCACTTTAGCCCTCATCTCTTGCACAGCCGCCTTCATCTCCTGCTCCCTGGCAACAGCCATGGCACGCCTTTCTTCCGCCCTTGCCTGAGCTATGCGCTTATCGGCTTCGGCCTGATCGGTCAGAAGCTGGGCGCCGATATTTCTGCCCACATCCACATCTGCAATATCGATTGACAGTATTTCAAAGGCAGTACCTGAATGCAAGCTCTTGCCCAGCACGGTTTGCGAAATGCTGTCAGGGTTTTCCAATACTTCCTTATGGGATTCGGAAGAACCAACGGTTGTTACAATGCCCTCTCCTACACGCGCCAGTATGGTTTCTTCCCCGGCACCTCCAACCAACCTGTCTATATTCGCTCTTACGGTAACCCGGGCTTTGACAATTACCTCAATACCATCCTTGGCTACGGCAGAAACTTTCGGAGTTTCAATAACCTTGGGATTAACGCTCATCTGCACAGCTTCCAGCACATCCCTGCCGGCCAAATCAATGGCAGCAGCTCTTTCAAATTCCAAGGGGATATTGGCCCTTTGAGCAGCAATTAAAGCATTTACTACCCGGTCCACATTACCTCCGGCCAAATAATGGGCTTCCAGTTTGTCTACGCTAATATCAAGACCGGCTTTGGTCGCCTTTATCAGAGGATTGACTATTCGTGATGGTATTACCCTTCTCAGCCGCATACCGATAAGATTTAATATGCCGATTCTCACACCCGCTGCAAGGGCGGAAATCCATAACCCCAGCGGCACAAAAGTCAGAATAACCGCCAGCACTATTATGACTACGATAATCAAAACCATAAAAAATAACATCGTTTCAGGCATAACATCATCTCCTTAATAAATTTATTATAATCAGGCCTTATTTAAAGCCTGGTTACCACAATCCTTGATCCAGCTGCCTCCACCACCTTGACCTTCTCACCCGATGAGATATATTCCCCATCTGAAACCACATCATACTTATGCCCATCTATTTCCACAATCCCAGCAGGCCTTAAGGGAGTAACCGATACACCGATTTTACCGGTTAAGTCAGTTGATTCCTGCTGATGGGCAATTGGTCGGCTGTCGTTTGGCTTTACCGCCTCAGTCAGAACCAGCCTTCTGAATAACTTAGCCCCACCAAAATATTTGCCAAAAATGGGAATGGCAATGGCCACAGCCAGAAGGGAAATCCCTACGGAAATTACTCCCTTTAAAGGATCCGATGCGGCCAATATCAAACCAGCCAATACGGCTAGTATACCGGCTATCCCGAATACACCAAAGCCGGGTACGGCCATTTCAATCCCCAACAATACCAGACCTATGATGAACAACAATACGGCCCACCATTCGGTATTGCCGGCTAAGAAGTTTCCGCCAAAATAAAGGGAAAAACACACTATCCCTATAATGCCGGGCAAGCCAAAACCCGGTGCAAAGATCTCAATGATTGTGGCGATCATACCAATCAGGAGAAGCAGCGACGCAACTTCCACTCTGGTAAGAAACTGAGCTATTTTAACTTTAAAGTCCGGCTCGGCGTTAAAGATTTCAGCATCCTCCCATCCCAGGTAGGCAATGGCTTCCTCCTGCCTGGCTACAATGGCATCGGCATAACCGTATTCCTTCGCTTCCTCAGCCGTCATGTCCAGGAGTGACCCTTTCTCTGTAAGCCCTGCTATTTCTATGGATTTGTCCACCATAGCAGCTGCTATCTGTGGGTCTCTGCCCCTGAATTTGGCAGCACTCCTAAACTCGGCGCTTATTGCCGCCACATTCTTTTCGCTATAGGGAATTGGTTCTGCTGCACCAAGATGGCTGGCCGGTGCCATTACTATATAATCTGCCGCTATCGAGATTAATGCACCCGCCGAAACCGCCCTATCCTTTATATAAACGGCAACCGGTATTTCAGAGCCCAGGATAGTATCCTTAATATCAATGGCCGAATCCACCCTCCCGCCATATGTGGATACTACAATTAGAATACCCTTTGCTTCCTCAATATTCGCCTTTTCAATCTGATTCTTGACAAAGGAAGCCATGGCCGGTGTTATCTCGCCCTTTATCGGAATTGTATATACTCTACTATTCGCTATAGCAACTGCATCGGCTTGCTGGGTAAAAACCACAATTATAAATATGAATAGGATCAGAATGCTTATGAATGAACTTCTCTTCATCAGAGTTCCCCTTCACTATATGATATAATTATTTTAACACTTTTTTAAAACGGCAAAACAATCATTCACTATTAACCCATTAAACTATTCGATATGGCTCATAATATTCCTCTTTTTTTACTTGTTTTATGAAGAATTAACGAAAATACCATGGAATGATCTGAAATCCTGGAAGGAACCACAAAGTGTTCTATTACTTCGATGTTTCGGCTGACATATATATGATCAATCCGGGTATTGGGTACGTCGCTGTAATAGGCATAGGTATTCAGAAATTTATTGGACGTTTCAATTGCCGTATCCACCATCTTCTGATTTATTTCATCGGCTTCCAGGGTATTGGCCTGCTCATTAAAATCACCCATAAGAATGATATTCCCATCCAATTCTTTAATCATATTGTTAATTACGCTTATCTGTTTTCTTCTCTCCTCAGCATCCAAACACAGGTGGGTATTCAGTACATGATAAATATCCCCGCCTATAATAATTTTGCTGATCAGAACTGCCCGTCCTTCCAATGAATTGGAAGGGAGTCTCACATTTTTGTATTCCACTATGGGATAGGCACTCAATATTGTGTTTCCGTATTTCATCCCCAGAATATTTATGGTATCCCCATGGACATAATTATACCCCAGGGCTTCGGCTATTTTTTTAGCCTGATCTTTAAACCGGGATCTGGGCATGCGGCAATCCACTTCCTGCAGAGCTATTATTTTGGGTTTAAAAGCTTTTATTTCATCTATTATCGTGTTTAAGCTTTCCTTCCCATGATGATCCACCCCATGACGTATATTAAAACTCATAACCAGTATATCCCGGTCACCTTCCGGAATCTTGGCATCCATTTCCCCGACGTTATAGATTTTGCTTTCCACTGCATAATCCTCTTCACTCAATTCATATGATACGTGAATCACATCATCGGTATTGTTTATTTTATTCCACGATCTGAAGCCAATCCATATTATGTGCAGATAAGTTGAAATAATAACCGCTAACGGCAAAATCCATCCCAGCAGACCAATAAACTTCAACCTTTTTCTCCCATCCACACATTTCTCCCCTTACCACATTCCCCCGGAAATATTTTAATCTTTTGCTGTTAATCCTAATTCTATTATAATTCATTTTTCTTTGTTTTTCATTATATCTATAAAACTGTATTAGTATTATTTTTATCCATTTATGGAATTTTTTTGTATTTATCCTAATAAAAAAACCTGGTGCATCCACCAGGTTTTAGGTTTCACCATATCATCAGTCGATAACTGCATGCTTCGGCTTACTAAACCCCGTCCCTTGTCAACAAACCAAACACTGAAATAGAGGGAAGGGTAACCAAACATTCAGAAAATATGTGCAACCATTATCCGGACCGATTATTAATAATACCTACGCTTGCGAGCGGCTTCTGATTTCTTCTTACGCCTTACACTTGGCTTCTCGTAGTGCTCTCGTTTACGTATTTCAGCCAATACTCCGGCCCTTGCACACTGGCGCTTAAAGCGTTTCAACGCATTTTCAAAGGATTCATTTTCTCCTATCCTAACCTCTGACATATCCTTCCCTCCCTCCACTAACACTTTAAAATCCGACAAAATAGGGTACGGGTGTAAAGTTTATATTATTATAACTCATTGATTTACTGTGTGTCAATACGGAGACAGCAGCAGGCTACGGTATAAGCATGAATACATATCCTTCCAAGATTCTCTCTAAAGGATTCAAAAAAATAC
>LFRM01363408.1_pt4 | contig 23540 bp, 17 predicted proteins | sample 618341 | NCBI WGS metagenome assembly LFRM01 (sample SAMN03654438, study PRJNA283298) | anaerobic digester metagenome | isolation source: pool of bioreactors CSTR01a, CSTR02a, and CSTR03a thermophilic anaerobic... | place: Denmark: Kgs. Lyngby | collected 2014-05-21 | reverse complement strand
TCACCATCCCTTTCTGAATAATCTCTGTCATTACGAATGTAGTCATAAAGTAACGCAATCTCTGACAGTGGCATTGCAACATTATAATGCTCAAGCATCGGATTGAAACTCTTGTTCACACTTTCAATAAATTCACTATGCTCTTTTTCAAATGCTTCGACCCCTTCATAAGTTCCGATAGCAGTCTTGGTTACTAAACGCTCGATTAGGAAGCAAACATGGATATAAATCCCAACAATTGTTTTATTTTGTAAACGATGATGGTAGCAATTTTCAAGTCTTAGTGTCGACTCACTAACAAAGTCTAGAAGTGTCTCTGCATTGAGAATCGTCAAATTACGCATTACATTTTGCAGAGAGAAGTTCTTTAATAGATTTCTATTAAATTGTGCAATTTCTTCCCCATCTAAATACTTTGATAGGGCCTCATCAACCACCGAGATATCTTTTGAACTGACAATATCTTCAAGGCTTACACTCCTAATTTTGTCGATTGGTAAAGATGATGGTTTTACCATCAAGATAACGTCAAATTTACTGAAAATCGAATCATCACTATTATTTGTAAGTAATTCCTTGTAGTCGTAACTAATAAACCTCAAGTCGATTGCTACAGGTAACGATTGTTTAAATAAATTGACCATACGGTCTGCAACTCCTATACCTGCATCACTCACGAAAACCATCACTTTTTCTTTTTTTGCCTTGTTTAAAATTTTGTACTTAACAATAGCATTCTTAGCAGCTTGTGCTAGGATTTCTTCAATTTGTTTTTCGCGTCGGATCAAAGATCCAATTTCAAGTGCGATGGAAGTGGAAATGTTGTTAATTACCCCAACATTGATATCACACTCAATTTTCTCGCCGATTAGTTCAAGTGACCCCATATCTACAAGGAGTATCAAATTTTTGTAATGCGTATGGGTCAATAGATAGTCGTTAACTTTAGCAATAATTTCTTCGCTGCTGCTGTCGAGTGGCATATCAAATGCATCAAAGATGTGTTCTTCAAGTAACTGATTTGCAGCATCCGCAATACTACTAGCTGTTGAATAGCCATGTGAAACGATGATTGCGGCAGTATCTTTATACTTCACATTGTCATTGTAGAAGTAGATATTAAAGATTAGGAAAATCATGTTAAAATCGCTTAGTTCCAATTCCGTTGCTTGATAAATCATGTTCGATATTTCCTTGGAAATCATCGATACATCAGGCATTTTTTCACGCAAGAAATCGAGTAAATTACGAATTGCTTGATTATGTTGAATCATCCAGCGTTCGACACTTGTACGTTCTTGAGAAGTTGATAGAAGCATTCTTGAAAGAACAAAACTACAATTACTCGGGAGATTAATTTTCCCTTGAATTTTCTTTAACTCGAAGATTTCATCGACAAGCCGTTGGATACTATTTATTTTTTGTAGACTGTAACTTTCTTCAAAAATAAGCAAGTCATAGTAATTACGCATCGATTCATAATTTCTATTCAGCATTTCAGAATAGGTTAGCCTGTTTAATTGAAACTCATCAAAGGTGTCAAGGTTACTTTGGAAAAGTTGAACAATTTTTGTATTTGCCTTATCAATCTCATAATTATTAATATCAATGAGTCGTTCTACAGGTTGACTGTGTTCAATTGATGCGTAGGTCGAGATTTCTTCTGGAAGGTGATAAACATGACAATTCAGAACATCATCCTTCAACATTACCATCGCTTCAGCACATATTCGTGTGATACACTTCTTAAGTTCATTGATATCCTGATCGAATTTCAATTGTAAGAGCACTTCTAGTAATTTATAAGAAATTTTAATTTTATGTCCTAAATGATTCTGTTCTTCTTTAAAAAACTTAAAAATAAACGCCTCTTTTTCCACAGTTCCTCTTTGATCAAAATTTGGAATCCGGCTAATTATTGGTATGCTTTGGAGTAAGGCATACTCAAAATATTCGTGAGGTTCAATACTGACGCCAAAAATGAAGCGTTTTTCAACTTTGACAGTCTTTTTCTGTTTCATGTAATAACCATCATTAATAAGTGCAGCTATTTTAAGCTGGAAATCTTTATCAAAATAGTTGCCTTGCTCAAAGTATATAATTGCGATGTCTTTTTGTTCTAGGATTCCTAATACATCAGCATTTCCAAATAAAACGCTTTCCATACTTAATGCTTTACTGCTTGATTTCACTGTATAAAGTTTCTGTTCTTCTTCAATCAAACCTTTATCAAGACAATACTGATGGATTGTTCGCACTAAGAATTTTTTCCCATTGCCAGCTTTTCCTTGGAGAATTAAAGGCAGACCACCATTGGGATAGAGCACTGCAGATTTTATCTGTTGGACTACTTGAGTCATTGAACCATCATGTCCAATCACTGTTTCAAAAATATCTCCAAACTCACCTTCTCTTAAAACCTCCATTAATTCTTTAACACTCAAATACTCTTTTGAAAGGTGTTCGACATGATATTTTTTTTCTAGTATCACTCTATCAAGAAAGTATACCGGCCTTGATGTAATTTTTATAATAAGTCCATTGTTGTATAGTTCGTTTAAATATTGTGATGCGAGCGATCGACTGATATGCAAGGTATCTGCGATTACTGCGGTAGTCAAAACTGCAAAGTCATGTGTCGAAAGACTTTGCGTATGTGTTTGAATGTACTTATGAATCATATCTTTTGTATTCATTGATTACTCCTCCTATACGATGTCCTTCGATGATTAAAGTTTATCTTTATCATCGAGCATCGTCATATCTTTCGTGTATTTTCAACAGATTAAACAAAAAAGCGTTGTTTTTGAACACTCTTTTCTCTTTTCAACACTATTATATGTTAATTACCGTTCAAGAAGGGTTACTGTTTAGTAAGTTAGTACTCCATCGTGCTTGTGAGGATGGGATGGAGGTTCACACCACACACGATTTAAAATGTTATTTAGATTTGTTGCTCTATTAAATGTAATCTTTCTTCGCCTTAACCTGATAAAGTCCATATAATTGTGTAAAAGTAAAAAGAGCCATAGGCTATCCCATTTGCTATAATGAATTTGTACAAACATTAGCAGAAAGGGTTTATCCTATGACTCAAATTCATTTTACTTTAGATTCAAACGAACTTCAAGAACTGATTTCAAACTCAGGTGCGGATCAAGCCTCTGTATTAATACTGACAAAATTATTTAACACACTGATGGAAAAACAGAGAGATGAGTATTGTCAGGTGGAGTCCTACGAAAGAACAGAAAATCGTGTATCCCAAAGAAATGGCTATTATGAGCGTGCTCTTACAACAAGAGTCGGGACTCTCAATTTGTTGGTTCCTAGAACTAGAGATGGACAGTTTTCTACTGACATGTTTGAAAGATATCAACGAAACGAAAAGGCTTTGGTTTCGGCCATGCTTGAAATGTACGTTACCGGTGTTTCGACCAGAAAAGTAGGGACCATAATTGAGACACTTTGTGGTAAGCATGTATCAAAATCATATGTTTCTTCAATTACGAAACTATTGGATGATGAAGTCATCGCGTTTCAAAATCGCTCCATAGAGAAGAAGATCCCTTACATGATGACAGATGTACTCTACATAAAAGTACGAGAAGACCATAGAGTTAAGTCAAAAGCTGTACATATAGCAATTGGAGTCGATTCTAAGGGATTTAAAAATATTCTAGGATTCATGATAAGCAATTCAGAGAGTGAAGCTTCATGGGCTTTATTTTATAACACAATGATTGATCGAGGTCTTAAAAACGTTGAAATGGTTATATCAGATGCACACCAAGGGCAAGTCAATGCGATTCAAAAATTTTTCACCGACTCAGTATGGCAAAGGTGTCAAATTCACTTCATTAGAAATGTTATGGATCGATTACCAAAGAAGAACACAGAAGATGTTCGTAAAGAACTTAAAGACCTATTTAGAATACATGACATTGAAGCAGCGCGCGTTGCCAAGATGAAAATTTTAAATAAGTACGAAATAAAATATCCGAGTATGTGTGAATCTTTAGATTCCGGATTTGAAGATGCTTTCCAATTCACCGCAAGCGACAGCACTCGATATAACAGACTGAAGAGTACAAATTTATTGGAAAGATTAAACCAAGAAATAAGACGTCGTGAACGCGTAATAAGAATCTTTCCAAATGTTCAGTCTGCAGAGAGACTGATTGGCTCTATGTTGATTGATATCGATGAAGAATGGCAAACTTGCAATAAAAGATATATCGAGTACACTCATTTAGAAACAACAGAATAAAAGAAAATAAATCATTATAGCATTTTACACAATTTCAAGGACTTGACTCGCAATTATGGTAACATGAATTATATTGAGGAAATCTCGCGTGTAAAGAAGAAAATGAAGAACCTTCAACAAAAAATAACTGAAAATACTAAATTTGTGATTGTATGTTAGTCAAATAAAAAATAATCATAATAAATATTGGGTTTTTTTTAAGTTAATATGAATCTAAAACGAAAATCATAACATATAATTGATTTATATTCGAAGCGTGAAAACTAGTCAATCAAGTTGAAAATAACTTTAAAATAGGAGGAACAAATGAATTCAATAAACGCAATTATCATGGCAGCTGGAATGTCTAGCCGCTTCGCACCATTATCATATGAAATACCAAAGGGACTTTTAAAAGTGAAAAATGAAGTTTTAATAGAAAGACAAATTAAACAACTTCAAGAAAAAGGAATTAATGATATCACAGTTGTGACTGGATATAAGGCCAGTAAATTTGAATACCTTAAAGATCAATTCGGTGTTGAACTTGTTTATAATAAAGATTATTTTAGATATAACAATACGTCATCTTTGATGTTGGTATTGGATAAATTGAAAAACACATATATATGTTCATCGGATAATTACTTTGAAGAAAATCTATTTAATTCTAGTGAAATTGAGTCGTATTATTATGTTCAAGAAGCACATGGAATAAGTGATGAATATTTTGTGAAAACAGATGAAGAAGGAACAATTACTGATATTACTTTTGATGAAGGTATTTATTATATGATTGGACATGCTTATTTTAACGAAGAGACATCAACCACTTTCAAAGAAATATTAACACATGAATATGCTCGTGAAGATGTTAAAGAAATGCTGTGGGAAAAGCTCTACTTAGAATTTATCGAATCGATCAAGCTTAAAATTAGAATTGATGAAAACAAATCAATCTTTGAGTTTGATAATTTCAATGAATTACGTTCTTTTGACAATTATTATGTAAACTATCCAGAAAACGAAATGCTCAATAACATTTCAAATTATTTTCAAGTTCCGGTATCCGAGATTGTCAATATAAAAGAACTTAAAGAAGGTCTTACTAACCTTTCATTCAAATTTGATATAGGAAATAAATCTTATGTTTACAGACATCCAGGAGAAGGCACAGAAAAAATCATTAGCCGCGATGCTGAGAGATTTGCACAAGAACAAGCCAGAGCATTAAAAATTGATAAATCCTTTGTTTATATGGATAAAGAAAAAGGTTATAAAATTTCTCACTATATCAAGCATTGTAGAATTTTAAATTATCATTCTGAAGATGATTTGAAAGTTGCAATGAAGCAAATAAAGAGACTTCATGATGCTAAAATTAAGAGTGAATTTGATTCTAACTTATGGAATAAGACCTTAGAAATGCTTCAAGAAGTTAGTGAATCAATCCGATCTAACTATAACAATTTTGATGAGCTTTACGATAAAATGGAATCCATATACAAAAGTACCGAAGATTTTCTAAAGGAAAAATACTTGTGCCACTGTGATTTCTTCAACACAAATATTTTATTCAAAGATAAAGAATCATATATAATTGATTGGGAATATGCGGGCAACGATGACCCCGCTGCTGATTTAGGTATTTTTGTTGCCAGTTCGGATATGACAGTAGAGCAAGCACTGAAATTGTTGGAAATTTATGAAGGAACAGAAATGGAAGAAAGTAAATATACACACTTTGTTTCTTATTATGCAATAGCATCTTATTATTGCTTCATTTGGGCATTATATCAACAATCGAAAGATCAAAACCCTGGTTCCATGCTAGATACTTGGTATGAAAGCACTTTGGTTTATTCAAGTATTGTATAAAATAAATATTAGGCATAGTTTATTAGGGATACCGGCCTTTTAATGATCATAAATGACTTTTATTTTGTGATGAGCATTTTGACGTATATGTTATTATCAATTAAAGTAGGACTTCATCGCATTCAGACGAAATGGTAGGGCACTCACTGAAGAATTTCGAAAGCAGATCATTATTCTATTTTAAATTGTATAAAAAATTAGAAATTCTATGAGATATAATTTAGAAGCAGTCACAATTCTTCGTTGCATTAATCATTATCAATCTAGTGGTTCTATTAAAGAGGATGATTGCTGTGTACTTGAATAAAGAAAAGGTTAATGAAAATTCGCAACCATGCGAAGACATATTGGTTTGAAACGCCTAATTAGAAGTATGTGATCAAGAAAAATCCAATATCTGTACTTTTAGATAACTGACAATACTGATATTATTTCTCATAGCACCGGCTCTATTGTATAGATCAAACTGGTATTTAAAACCTTCGATAGAGTCAATCATGATTTATCATTTACATGATTATTTCGATAAAGTATGCACAAAAGACAATCAAAATAGAGATTGAAGAAAATCGACTTTTTAATATTTTAAAGATATTATTGCTTTGGTGAGTGAATCAATCATTGATTTTGAATCAGTAATTAATTCATACAAAGCCAAACACATTCATACCATCAATGATAGAGATGCAGTCTACGCCTATGTAGGACAAGAAAAGAATGAGATATTAGAATCATTAGATAAAATTGATACTTTATTTGTCGTTGATGGGCATCATCGCTTAGCTTCGACACAATATACGAAGAATAAACAGAATTGTCTTTGTGCCATTATGAATATTCAGAGTTTGAAGATTCAATCAATTACACGAGTAATGAATCAGAGTTTAAAACCATTTGATGAGTGTATTGAATATCTCATTAAAGAGGGGCACACTATCCAAAGTGGAAGAGAAGCTCTGGAAGGACACGTACTTATTGAGTACAATGGTGAGTCTGTCTTAGTTGAACTTTTAGACCGATTTTCAAATTACGATACCTATCTACTTCATACACAGATTATTTCTCAAGCCTTTGGTGAGTATAATTCAAACAACCTACGATATGAGATGTCTGATTATATCGCAAAGCCAGGCGAGGTCGTGTTTAAGACACAGCCTGTAAGTGTGGATGAATTTATCACACTTGCGAAAGAAAACGTCATCTTACCACCGAAGACAACGTGTTTTATGCCGAAACTACCAAGCTTACTAGTCTTGAGTGTTCGAGATATCAAAAGCCCCTTTTGAAGGGGCTTTTATCCGATTAAACGAGGAAGTCGCGTTTGACACATTTTAGTGATTGAAACATACAAGAGGGCACTGATGGCCACAATGATGAGTGTAGAACTCATAAGTACAATTATGACACCAAAGTTTAGTGCTGAAATCACAATCACGCCAATGATCGCCATGATTGAGAACATTGGAACCATCGCAAGCATGTTTTGTTTCACTGCTTCTTGATCAATAGTCCAATTGAGTTTTGGCTTATAGACATCAAGATAGATGTTGAAGATGTTTGAACACAAACTACCAATTAACATCGAGACAAAAGCAAGTAATACAATCAATGGATTCAATCGAAGTAGAACTCCCGCAATGATGATCACAAAGAATAAAGGAAGGGACATACAAATGACACTTAAAATTAACTTCGCATTGACCAAGGTAATTAAGTTGATCGGCATGATTTTGTATTCACTCATTGCTTTACCTTCGCGAGATATTGCGGTTGAAGCAACCATTCCCAAAGAACCAAAGGCAAAGGACACAAGAAATGTACCGCATAATGCGATAATCATACCGTCAACGATACTAAGTGCTGTGATAAGTTCTTTAATCTGAGCAATAATCGGTCCCAAATCCGTAAGGATGTCAGGTGAAGTGAAAAGCGGTAGAAAGATCATAATCGGTAAGATTAGAAGCATGATAAAGTAATTGAGTGCAAATATAGGTGTTCGCATGATATTTCTGAAGTCGTTTTTCATTAAAGTAACGATGAGACTGTTTGAACGAGAGCGATTTACAAGCTCTTTGTCACTCAGTTTTTTTCTTGATCCAGACTCTTCTTGAATGCTTAGAGCGCTCTTGACATAGAGGTTTTCAATCAGTAAGATAGCGATCGCAACGAATGCGAGAGATACAAGGATCCCGATGAGTAAGGATACGAAGTTTAAATTCGCAACGCCATCGATAAAAAATCGTAAGTGAGGAAGTGATGTACTCATTACATTCACAAGTGTGTTTGTACCAGTTTGAATACCCTCGATGAGGCTTTCAATCATTGCATCAGGATCCATGTTACTGGAATCCATCATGCTCGTTACCATTGTGATGGCTAAGATGAACAGGGTTGAAATATAAGTAAATAAGTTTTTATTTCTAAACAAAGGAACGAATTTAAATACAATCACAACTACAGTCAATGAAATCACCATAGGTATTAAAGGAATAAATAATCCAGCGATGATGAATGCAATTAGTAAATTCAAAGAAAAACCTGTAATTGCAAAATACGCAATGATGAATGGGATATAGATGAGTCCCAATGAGATATAAAGTGTATACAGTGTATTCAGTAAACGCGCAAGCATAAACTCACGGACACTGATTGGAAGCACTAAGTAGCGCTGGATGTCCTTTGAGAAATAATAAATACTTGGAACGAGTATGAAACTCATGACAATAAGATAAAGACTAATCGCTGTAAAGAGGAGATAGAAGCTCATTTGTGATTGCGACATGGCATTGAGCATGTCAATGACATAGTATGAGAAGAATCCAACTAAGCTCCCTAAATAGAGATAAACAAAGATGAGTAATCCAATCATTGTCTTCTTATTCTTCTCAGGAAGCATTGAATTATCCTGAGATTTAATCATCGTCTTCGTTAGGGTTAAAATGCGACTCATTTCGTAACCTCTAAGAAGATTTCTTCAAGAGAAAGATCATCGTATTGTGATTTCAAATTACTGAGAGTTCCTGTGTATAGTACTTTACCATGGTTGATGATGATAATTTGATCACAGAGCTTCTCAGCAACCTCTAATACGTGGGTTGAGAAGAATACGGATTTATTGTCCTTAGCACGATCTTTCATCAATTCCTTCAATGCGAAGGATGACTGGGGATCAAGTCCCGTTAGGGGTTCATCTAAAATCAATAGATTGGGATTGTGAATCAATTGCGCAATGACCATGATCTTTTGTCTCATCCCATGTGAATAAGAGTTAATTTTATTATTGAGAGCATGGTCAATGTCTAATAGCTTGGTATAGCGCTGGATGCGCTCCAAACGATCTTCTGAGTTCACACCATAGATGTCCGCAATAAAATTGAGATACTCAAGGCCTTTTAGTTTTAGGAAAGCATTGGGATCATCACTCACGAAACCGAATTGTTGTTTCGCTTTGATTGGATTCGTAGCGATATCAATACCGTTAATGGTAACTGATCCGCTGTCCGGTGTTAAGAGGCCTGTAAGCATGCGAAGTGTCGTTGTTTTTCCAGCACCGTTGGGTCCTATGAAGCCAACTATTTGTCCAGGTTCAATCGTGATGTTTAATTCATCAACAGCATTCTTTTTTCCGTCGTAAGATTTATTAATGTTTTTTAGTTCGATCATAATTTATGTCTCCTTATAAAAAGATGCAGGCCTTCGCCTACATCCATGTAATTTTTCGTTCAGTCTTATTGATAATTCGTTTGATGTTACTACGATGACGCCAGATCACAATGAGTGTGATGATGGTGAACGTAATGGGTACCAATGTAGCACCTTGAGTTATCCATAAACCGAGCGTCGCAATTAAGAGTGCGAGCATTGATGATAGAGCAACCATTTTAGTGATATATAATAATATGAAAAAACTGATGAGCGGTAGAATGAAGTCTGTTAGGGGTTGATGTGTAATGAAGAATGAAATACCTAACAAGAAACCAAATGCAGTTGAAACTGCTTTACCACCTTTGAAATTCGCAAAGATCGGGAAACAATGTCCCAACGTTGCAAAGAAACCAGCATAGACGATTGCGTCAGGCATAATGAAATGCGTAAGTGTCATTGCGATAGTCGCTTTTAGAACATCCAGTACAGAAACAATAATGCCTGCTTTTGCGCCCAATGTTCGACCGGTGTTTGATCCACCAAGGTTACCAGAACCGTGTTCTCTTACATCGATTTTATAAAACAGCTTACCAATTACAAGAGCAAAGGGTATCGAACCAATTAAATAGCCGATGATGCTCGCTAATACGTTATTTAACATATTTTTCCACCTCGTTTCTATTTTACCACGTTATTCTATGAGATAATAGAAAAATGAGATTGTTTAAGCTTGAATTAAATGGTAAACTAAATTTCGTGTATAATACTGTAGAGAGGAGTTTTAGCAAATGAGTACAAAAGACTACTCCGCGTCGTCCATTCAGATCCTTGAGGGACTCGATGCGGTACGTAAAAGACCAGGAATGTATATCGGGTCGACTGATCAGCGTGGACTCCATCACTTAGTATGGGAAATCATGGATAACGCCATTGATGAAGCCCTAAATGGTCATGGTCAAACGATCACACTAACAATTGAGAATGATACAACCCTCAGCGTCCGAGATGAGGGACGTGGAATGCCAACAGAAATGCATGCAAGTGGCGTAAGCGCACTGCAAGTAATATTCACCATCTTACACGCTGGAGGAAAATTTTCCGAAGAAGGCGGGTATAAGACATCAGGAGGACTTCACGGAGTTGGAGCCTCAGTCGTAAACGCATTGAGTACATCACTCGAAGCCACTGTTTATCGAAAAGATGCAGCATATAAGATGAGTTTCAAAGATGGGGGACACCCGGTCGGCGGATTAGAAAAACTCGCAATTAAAGAAACACCAGGATCATTGGTGCGTTTTACTGCGGATGAATCCATTTTCAAGAATGCGAAATTCAGCATCGACACAATTTGTGATCGCATCCAAGAATCCGCATTCCTTCTACAAGGTATTCGATTCATCGTTAAAGATGAGCGCGTAGACCTAGTAAAAGAATACTTCTATGAAGATGGACTTCAGGAGTTTATGAACTACATTCATGAAGACCAAACTGTATTAAACGAAACCATCATCGTTGATGGTGAGTCCGGTGGCATCGAAGCTAAAATTGCGATGCAATATAATGAAGGGTATAACGAAGACACGTATTCATACGTAAACTTAGTTAGAACTCACGATGGCGGAACTCACGTAGCAGGATTCCGTTCAGGCTTCACAAAAGTGATGAACGAATACGCTCGTAAACATAATTTATTAAAAGAAAAGGAAAAGAACTTTGAAGGAGCAGATATCCGCGAAGGATTGTCTGTGATTTTAAGTGTCTCAATTCCTGAGAATTTACTTCAATTCGAAGGACAAACAAAAGGGAAGTTAGGTACACCGATTGCACGTCAAGTTGTGGATACGATCATTTCAGATCAACTCCCATACTACCTTGATACGCATCATGAAGAAGCAGTCAAGATTATATCGAAGATTCAACGTGCTTCTCAAGCGCGCCTTGCGGCACGTAAAGCGAGAGAGAATGCACGTAACGGTAAGAGAAACCGAGTTGAACGCTTACTCAGTGGTAAACTAGCGGATGCCCAAACGCGTAATAAGAATAAAAATGAACTTTTCCTTGTGGAGGGTGATTCAGCGGGTGGTTCAGCGAAACAGGGTCGTGACTCTAAGTTTCAGGCCATCTTACCTTTACGAGGTAAAGTCTTGAACACTCAAAAAGCGAAGTTTGAAGACATTTTGAAAAATGAAGAATTGAATACCATCATTCACTGTGTGGGTGCGGGTGTTGGAAAAGACTTCGAATTAAAAGATTGTAACTACAATAAAATCATCATCATGACCGATGCGGACACTGATGGTGCGCATATTCAGGTTCTTTTATTGACGTTCTTCTTCAGACACATGCGACCTCTAGTGGAAGCGGGTTATGTTTACATTGCTCAACCACCACTGTATCGAATTCGTGCAGGTAAAGAACAGTTCTACTGCTATACCGAAGAAGAACTTGATGAATACCGTGAGAAATACGGTAAACTTGAACTTCAACGCTATAAGGGTCTTGGTGAAATGAACGCAGACCAGTTATGGGAAACAACCATGGATCCTGAACAAAGATCCATGATTCAAGTAAGAATTGATGATTTACTTGCGGCGGACCGTCGTGTATCAGTATTAATGGGAGATAAGGTTGATGTTCGCCGTGACTGGATTGAACAAAACGTTGCCTTTACCCTAGAGGAGGAAGACCATGTCTCATGAACCAATCATAGAGCAACCACTTGAGGATATTGTTGGTGAGCGTTTTGGACGCTATTCAAAATATATCATTCAAGAGCGTGCGCTCCCCGATGTGAGAGATGGACTCAAGCCAGTTCAGCGACGCATTCTCTACGCAATGTATCACGATAAAAACTTTTTCGATAAACCATATCGTAAATCGGCTAAAACAGTCGGTCTTGTAATTGGTAACTACCACCCTCACGGTGATAGTTCTGTTTATGATGCGATGGTGCGTTTATCACAATCATGGAAAATGAACATGCCCCTGATTGATATGCAAGGGAACAACGGTTCGATTGATGATGATCCAGCCGCTGCGATGCGATATACTGAGGCCAGAATCTCTAAACTATCACACCGCTTACTCGATAATATTGATGAAGAAGTTGTGCCATTTGTCTTAAACTTTGATGACATGACAACCGAACCATCTGTACTACCTGCTCGTTATCCAAACCTTTTGGTAAACGGTGCAACGGGTATTGCGGCAGGGTATGCGACAAACATCCCACCGTTCAACTTAAATGAGATATTACAGGCAACGATTTATCGTTTGCACAATCCATCATGCTCAGTTGAAGAAATTATGCAACTAATTAAAGGACCAGACTTCCCAACGGGAGCCATTATTCAGTCCAAAGAAGGTATTGAAGACATTCTTAAAACAGGTCGCGGACGCATTGTTGTTCAAGCGAAAGCAGACATTGTTCAAAATAAGAGTATGAAGCAAATCGTCATCACTGAATTACCATATGAAGTCATTAAATCCAACGTTGTTCGTAAGATTGATGAACTTCGTTTTGCGAAAGCAACTGAAGGTTTTGGTGATGTCATGGATGTTCGTGATGAATCTGACCGTAATGGTCTTCGTATTGTGATTGATTGCAAGCGCGATGCGGATGCTCAAAGTATTTTAAATCTATTCTATAAACATACTGAACTTCAAGTCTACTACAATGCAAACATGGTTGCGATTGTGAATCAAAGACCGAAGGTCTGTGGTGTCATGGAAATCCTAGACGCTTATATTGCGTTTAGGGAAGAAGTGGTCCTTTCACGATCGAAGTTCCGATTCGCACAAAGAGAAAAAAGACTTCATTTAATTGAAGGGCTGATGAAAGCAACGTCCATCCTTGATGAAATCATTGCGATTATTAGAGCTTCAAGTAACCGTGGAAATTCACGCGACAACATTATGAAGGAATTCGGCTTCACAACAGAACAAGCCAGTGCCATTGTAGACTTACAACTGTATCGCTTATCGTCAACGGATATTGTTGCACTTCGTAACGAATTCGCTGAACTATCCAACGAATTAGACTATCTTGAATCGATTATAAAAAACAAAGCGATGTTACACACAGTATTAGTGCAAGAGTTTAATGAAATCAATACGGACTTCATTTCACCGCGTCGCAGTGTCATTGAAGATGAGATTTCAGATCTTGAAGTTGATGTATTGTCACTACTTACTAAAGAAGATGTGATGGTAACACTCTCTAAAGATGGTTATCTGAAGAAAGTATCCTTAAGATCGTATGGATCGAGCCAAAAAGACGTCATTGGTCTTAAAGATGATGATAAACCAATCTTTGCTGCTGAAGCTGAATCAACGGATTACCTTGTATTTATTTCAAACCTGGGTCGTTACGGGATGATGCTTGTTCATAACATTGAAGAAGCGCGTTGGCGTGATGTTGGATCTCACTTAAATCAATACGTTAAGTTTGAACCAACCGAAGAAATCGTCTCAGCATTCATCATTAAAGACTTTGATACGTATCGAGATATCGTTACAACAAGTCGTTTAGGAATGATTAAAAAGACTGCAGTTATTGATTTAGAAGTTAAACGCTACAACCGCATGTACGATATCATGAATCTTTCGAAGGATGATCGCCTCGTAGGTGCTCATATTTCAAAACAAGACGATGATCTTCTGATTGTAACGCGCATGGGTAATGTTATTCGCTTAGAATTGAATGATATTACTCAAATTGGTGTTCGTGCCAAGGGTGTGATTGCGATTAAACTGAAGAAACATGACTATGTTGTGAGTTCCGCAATTCTCTCAGATGAGAGTGATGTTGTATTCATCAGTGAGAAATCACAATTCAAACGCATGAAACAAGATGAGATTCTTGTAAACAACCGCGCAACACAGGGAAGTAGTATGATGCGAGAAATCAAATCAAATCCTAACTTTGTGATGTATGTGGGTGCTTACAATATTCAAGATGTTATTGAACTCTATAATGAGAAAATGATTTTACTGAATGTTAAGGATATTCCTTTAATGACCAGTGATCAATCCTTCTCAAATGTCTTGGATGAAAGTGACTTTGTGGTTGTTGAAAAACGACTCGAAGTTCCCAAAGTGAAAAATCCTGTTGTTATTGAGGAGCAACCTTTGAAATTTGACCTGTAAAAAGGTATAATAAACATACTAAGTCTGAGAGCAATCTCAGACTTTCATTTCTTAGAAAGTTGGACTGTTATGAAACAATGCCTTGGTTGTGGCTCTGTGCTGCAAACTGAAAACGAAGCTTTACGTGGTTTTGCGAAAGATCTATCAAACGATTACTGCCAATCATGCTTTAGACTGCGTCATTATCGTGATTTTAAACGCGTTAAAGCGAAAGTAAACGATGGAGATACACTTGCTTTTATTGAAGGATTTAAGGGTCATGTGATTTGGGTGCTTGATATCATGCACTTAAACCAAAGCTTACACCCTGGATTAATTAGAACCTTAAGACACAAAGATGTTGTATTGGTTGTGAACAAGCGTGATTTACTCTCAAAAACAATGAGTAATGGTAAATTAACGCAATCCATCATGCAAGCATTAAAAGGAACTGATATATCCTTAAGCGAAATTCTTTTCGTATCAGCACTGAAAAAAGACAGCCTTAAACCACTCATTCCATACCTTGAAGATGCACCATGTGCATTTGTGGGTTGTGTGAATGCAGGTAAGAGTTCTGTCCTCAACAAGCTTTTAGGGCAAGATGATCTCTCAGTGTCACCTGTTGCTTCGACAACGGCTGATGTCATGCACATCGAAAATGAGTTTTACGATGTTTATGATACACCAGGACTCAGTACTGAAACGATCTTATCTGATAAACTATCGGATGAGGCCTTAGTATTGTTGTCACCGCAAAAAGAAATTAAGCCCATGGTATTTCAATTGTATGAAAAACAAACATTGATTATCGGTAATATTGGGGCAATCACAATTACACCAAAGAAAACAGTGAACGTGATTTCTTACATACCGACGGCACTCAAACGCGTTAAACCGGATCGCATGGAAGCAAACCTTGCGCTTGATCATGACTTAATGATTGAGAATCCAAAATACCGTAAACGAACATGGCCACATGATTTAAAGGCAATGGACATTGAAATCTTTGATATCGGTTTTGTGACGATTCAAGGGGATTGTATTGAAGTAGAAACATATATGGATGAAGCTGCTGAGCTCGTCTACAGAAAGGCAATGATATAATGTTAACGAAAGATCAAATTAAAGAACTACGAGGACTCTCACATCATGAGCCAACACTCGTGTTCATCGGAAAAAACGGATTAACTGAAACGGTCTATGAGACATTCGATATTGCATTGAATTCACATAACTTAGTAAAAGTTACCATCCAACAAGCATCAGAAACAAAGATTTCAGATGTCATTGAGGCATTTGAAGATCGTTTTGCGTGTGATTTAGTCATGAAGGTTGGGCGTGTGGCAGTATTCTACCGTTATAATCCTAAAGGACGTATTAAGGTCTAATGAAAACAGTTGTTTTATTTGGCGGCAGCTTTGATCCCATTCACTGGGGTCATATGAAAATCGCTCAACAAGCACTCATTCAAAGGAATGCGGATGAAGTTTGGTTTGTATTAAACCAAACAAGCCCATTTAAAGAGAAGGGTACTTCGTTTGATGCGCGCTATAAAATGGTGGAGATGATGATTAAACCACATTATCCGAAATTTAAAGCATGCCGTATTGATGAAACACTACCAACGCCATCGTATGCGATTAATACTGTGGAAGTACTACAAAAGAAGTATCCAGACATTCGGTTTGAATGGTTAATCGGATCCGATCAAATACCAAAACTTCATGAATGGCATCGTTTCAAGGAATTTGATGCGCTTGTCCAGATTGTGGTTTACCAAAGAGATGAGAACACTCATAAATATCCAAAATTGAGTGGGGACTTAATCGATGTTTCGTCAACAGAAATTCGTAATGGAACATCCTTAAAAACACATCGCTCAGTATTGAATTACATGATGAGTGAGGGATTGTATCTTGAGGACATGTTAGAACATCGTCTCTCATCTGAACGCTTTGATCACACAGTCCGTGTCACCTCGCTTGCTTTACAGCTGGCAGAGTGCCACAATGTGAGTTTAAAACGTGTATATCTAGCAGCGATGTTTCACGATTACTGTAAAGAGAACACAGATGATGCGATTTTCTTTAACACACAGTATCCAAAAGCATTTGATCATGCCTTTGCGGCGAAGTCCTTATTATCAAAGTCCTATTATGTCTTTGATAAACAAGTTCTAAAAGCCATAGAGAATCATGTGTCGGGAACAGCTACCAATAAGATTGCTCAAATTCTTTTTATCGCTGATAAATGTGAATTAGGACGAAATTATGATAGCTCACCTTTTATCGATTTATCAATGAACAATTTAAATGAGGGTTTCAAAGCCGTAAAAGAGGCAAACCAAGCATTTAATAGAAAAGAGAATGAATAATGACGAATTTAATTGAACTAATTACGAATACTTTAGATGAAAAGAAGGCGAACGACATTGTTGTTATCGACTTCAAGAACTCAAACCCACTTGTAGATGCTTTTATTGTGTGCGATGCACCAAGCTTACGACAAGTCCAAGCATTGAGCACGGATGTTGAAGAAGCAATTATTAAAGCAGGCGGCAAGATTAAGATTCAAGAACGTCAAAACGATGCATCATGGGTTTTAATTGATGCGATTGATGTTATTGTACACATCTTCATTACTGAAGAGCGTGAGCGCTACAACTTAGAGAAACTGTATCAGGATTATATTGATGATCGCGTACTATGATCGTCTTTTTGCTGATCCAAAAGGCATCGAAGCCTACACAAATTTTGTAAAAGAGAACCTTGTTGAGGGAAGTATCCTTGAATTCGCATGCGGTACAGGGGATGTCCTTGTGCAGTTAAGCGATAGTGCCATCGGGCTTGATATCGATCAAACGATGCTTGACCAAGCTTTAATTAAGTATCCTGAATTACAAGGTCGCTTAATTAAGGGTGACTTCACAACGTATACGGATGTAAGAAAATACGACAATCTCGTATGTATTGGCGATAGTTTGAACTATTTAATGGATGAATCAGAATTAAATGCATTCGTCAATAATTCAATCAAACTATCAGACCACATCATTCTTGATGCACATCATCCATACCGATTAAAAGAATTTGCGGATGATTTCTACGAAGAAGGTTCAACTGAAGAGTTTGATTACGCCTATCAGATCAGTGTTGAAGATGAAGAGTATCTCATTCACCTGATCAACTTCTTAGACGGAACATTTGATTCTGTAACACAATGGGTCTTTGATCCTCAAATCCTGATTAAGGGATACGAAGATCTTGGATACAATGTCAAAGTCATCAATGACTTTGATCACGAAGGCATTCTTCCTGAAGGGGAGAAATTACGCTTTATTATCGATAAGATTGTATAACGACTTTGAAAAGGGTCGTTTTCTTTTGTTTATCACGTGTTTTGTCTGTAATATAACAATGTAACCCCGACTTATGGTAGAATGTTCCAAAGGAGATTGATAGTATGGTACTTATAGGAATATCTGGAAGTATTATTAAGGATCAAACAGGGGTATTTGCAGGGTATAAACGAGCGTATGTTAATGAAGATTATATTCACGCAATCCTGAAAGCAGGGGGAACACCTGTAATTCTTCCCGTAGTGGAGGATGAAGCGGTGATCAAAGATCTTGTTTCCAAGCTCGATGGTCTGATTTTATCGGGTGGACACGATGTTGCTCCACAAATGTATGGTGAAAATCCGCTTCGAAAATTAGGAGAAACATTTCCTGAGCGCGATAGTTTTGATATGAAATTAATAGAATTTGCGAAGGATAGAACGATTCCAATTTTAGGAATCTGCAGGGGTTTTCAAATCCTCAATGTGTATCATGGTGGAACACTGTACCAAGATTTAGACTATTTAGACAATAAAGATGCGCTTGATCACTCCCAACAATCAGGTCCTGATATTGTGAATCATTCAATTACGATTGATGAAACGAGTATGTTCTTTGAGATTACTCAATCTCGTCGTCTATTCGTAAACTCATTTCACCACCAGGCTTTGAAAAAGGTAGGGGAATCACTGAGCGTTGTTGCGAAAGCAGATGATGGGGTCGTAGAAGCATTTGAATCAAGTGACTATCCTTGGCTCTTAGCGGTTCAATTTCATCCGGAAATGCTTCATCGTAAGGATGATCGCATGCAAAATATATTTAATGAACTTGTAATACAATCAAAAAAGGGGATTAATTTATGAGCACTACAAAAACGCTTAAGAAATTCGGTTTTTGGTCTATTGTATTATTAACGATTAACTCTATTATTGGAACGGGGATATTCTTAACACCAGCTGGTGTCATGAAGTCTGCTGGAACGTATACGCCACTTGTTTATCTTGTAGCCGCAATCTTTGCGGGCGTTCTTGCGATTACTTTCGCATCAAGCGCTAAATATGTTAATAAAAACGGAGCTGCATATGCCTATGCGAAGGCAGCATTTGGCGATAATGTTGGCTTGTATGTCGGGCTTACTCGTTTCATCTCATCAGCCATTGCCTGGGGTGTGATGGCGACAGCAGTAGTGCGTACAACACTCAGTATCTTTATTGGNNATTTTGTCGAAAAGATTAATAATATTTCAACGATTGGGAAACTTGTAGCACTTGTGACTGCGATTGTTGCGGGATTCGTCATCTTTATTTCAACTGGAGAAAATCACTTCTCTCAAGTAAATGGTTTGATTCCAGATTTCTCGATGAACTTCACATCCTTTGTCGGTGCGACCATTGCAGCTTTCTATGCCTTCACAGGATTTGAAAGTGTTGCGAGTGCAGCATCTGAAATGGAGAACCCTGAAAAGAACTTACCACGCGCGATTCCGCTTGCGATGGCTATTATTGCGGCGGTGTATATTGGAGTTGTGACGATTGCGATGGTTATCAGTCCTGAAGCAATCTTGAATTCTAAGGAAGTTGTTGTATTGGCATCGGCTTTCTCAAATCCATTGATTAAGAACATCGTAATCTACGGAGCACTTGTGTCGATGTTTGGAATCAACGTAGCGGCATCATTCAGTACACCTAAGGTATTCCAAGCAATGGCCAGTGAAGGTCAGTTGCCTAAAGCACTTGCTAAGGTAAATGAAAAAGGGGTTCCTGTTGCATCGTTTATTGTGACTGTAGCGGTCGCAGTAATTATCCCGATGTCTTTCAGATACGATACTACGGACATCATGGTCATCTCAGCGATCTCGCGCTTCGTTCAGTTCTTAGTTGTTCCTGTTGGAGTGATTCTGTTCTTCAGGGGTAAAGCTAAGAATAAACAGGATATACTTGTGAATGCACATCGAAATCCAATCACTGATGTATTCATTCCACTTGTTGGTCTCTTCATGACACTTGTCTTACTTTATAAATTCAACTGGGTAGGGCAGTTCTCTCTTGAAACGGATGCCGGTCTTATTCTGAACTGGTATGCGATTGGGGCGATGGTTACAGGATTTGTGATCTTCCCGGCCATTGTGATGCTGTATCATAAATTTAGAAAAATTAATGCATAAAAAAACGAATCGCCTAAGCGATTCGTTTTAATTTTTTCCGTATGGACCAGTCCAGATACCATTGTCGAAGAACCATGTTCTCAGTTCATCAACGGTAAAGGGCTCATCACTAATGAATGAAAGTTTTGAAACTACTTCATAAGATTTCTTTTTCTCGTTTGCATCAACCAAGACAAAGCTTGGTGTTACTTCAATGTTAAGAACTTTTTGTAGGTTTACAACACTCACGTCTTCCGATCCACTCATATCGACATAAATGATGTCTAAGTTAAGTGGTGTCTCGAATTCATTCAGTAGGGGAAAGAGTATTGAACCTTCGATATACGAAGTGTCCGAAGAATCATTTCCTACGAATAAGAGTTGTTTACCTGACATTGTCTTTAATTCACTTGCGACATCTTTATAAGAGATGTATGCTCCTAAATCAAGAGCCTCTATTGAGAACTCATCAATATTTTGTGCAAGTCGTGCATCACTTGGTGCGACGGGGCTTACTTCAACTGTTTTGTTAAATTGTTTGTGTAGTAATGTATACGCACTAATTCCGACAATGGCAACGAGTACGATAATTAAAATAGGTTTGTTCATATTGCCTCCTTATTAGCCTTATAATTTTATCATGTAAGGATTATAAAAGCAATTTTATGGGAGATTTCAGCCAATGTTCACAATAGTAACTTAGCTTTAGAGGCACTCGTGAAAGGATTTGGATAAATTGGTTTAAATGTTGTGAAAATTACGCTATAATGTACACAGTAGAAATGGAGGTACATCATGTTCCTCAAGAAAATTGAAATGCAAGGATTTAAATCGTTTGCAGATAAGGTCGTGATCAACTTCCAGGATGAAGTAACAGGGATTGTTGGTCCTAATGGCTGTGGTAAATCTAACATAAGTGATGCGATTCGATGGGTCTTAGGAGAACAGTCCAGTAAGAGTCTTCGAGGAACGAGCATGACGGATGTTATTTTTAATGGTTCCGAGAACCGAAAAAAAGTAAACCTAGCCGAAGTAACGCTCGTATTTAATAACGAACGCAAAGCACTCAACTCAGATTATGAAGAAGTAGAAGTCACACGACGACTCTTCAGAGACACACGAGAATCAGAATACCTTATTAATAAGGTGCCATGTCGTTTACGCGATATTCATGACTTAGTCCTAGATACAGGATTGGGACGCGACTCGCTGTCAATCATTTCACAAGGTACGATTTCATATTTTGCGGAAGCGAAGCCAATCGAACGACGCGTCATTTTTGAAGATGCAGCCGGAGTATCGAAATATAAGAAACGTAAAATTGAATCAATCAATAAACTCGAACGCACCAAAGAAAACATGGACCGTATGCAAGATATTGTGGATGAAATTACACGCCAAGTTAATTCACTCAAACGTGCCGCAAAGAAAGCAGAAATCTATGTAGAGAAACGCGACCTCTTAAAATCAATTGAAGTCTCAGTACTGTGTAAAGACATTACAGATCTCAATGGCATGATTAAAGAAGGACAAGCGAAAGTCTTTGAACTTCAAGCACAACTCGCAAGCCTTGAAACCAATGTCGGAGTTTACGACCATGAGTTAGAAGAAAAGCGCAATGAAATATTCAAACTTGATCAAGAAGTATCTAAAGGTCAAGAAACAATGATGAAATACATTCATGAAGTCGGAGTTTTGGAAACACGACGAATTGAAACAGACGAACGTCGTAAATATGCGATGGAAGTCGGCGATAAGAAAGCCAAAGCAAAAGAACTTAAGGCAATGTTGAATGATGCGAAAATCGAATTTGATGATCGTAAGAAACGACACCAAGAACTGAATGCTGCGGTTGAGATTCTTGTTCAATCAAACTTTGAACGCAATCAAGAACTTGCAGATAAAACTGTACGTGTATCAAGCTTATCCGGTGGACTGAATACACTCAAGAATCGACTCGATGTATTGGAACATAGAATTTCTCGTCCGTTTGAAGGCCAACAAGGTGTTCAAGCGATTATGGACAACAAAGCATCACTGCACGGAGTCCACGATGCAATCGGGAATATCTTTACACCGCATGATTCCTACGAAACAGCAATCACAACGGCACTCGCAGGATCCATCATGCATATCGTAACAACTAGTGATAAAGACGCAGTTAATGCGATTAACTTTCTCAAGAATAACAGATCAGGTCGCGCAACATTCATTCCAATGTCCGTTGTCCGTCCGAGAAGCGTCCAAAATGATGCGCTTACGGTATCGGATTCTGTTAAAGGGTATCTCGGAGTTGCATCTGATTTCGTTGATAACGACGAAACCTATGCAGACTTACGCGATAGCTTGTTAGGAAACGTTCTGATTGTTGAAACAATTGAGAACGCGAATACCCTAGCAAAACGCTTAAACCATGCCTACAAGATTGTTACGCTTGATGGAGATGTCATCCACCGCGGTGGAGTAATGTCAGGTGGACGAAGCAAAGGGAACAACCAATCTATGTTGACCCTGCGCAAAGATAAAGAAGATCTTGAAAAAGAAGTACTCTTAAAACAGGACAACCTTGTCCTTGAACAAAATAAACTTAATGCATTACAAACAAGTTTACGCGAAGCTTCGGATGAACTGATGGGACGAAGAATTTCTTTAGCCCAAATTGAACCCGTACTCGAAGCCAAACGTGCACGCTATGAAAACTTAAAACAAGAATTCGAGGATTTAAATCCAGAAGAACTTGATTTAGATGTCAGTGAAGACGATGGCGTTAGTGAATTGAACGCATTACTCATGAAACGCGATGAACTTGGATCAACACTCTCATTATTAAGGGAGCGAAGAAACAACCTAAGCCATGATGTGAAGCGAAAAGAAGCATCGTTCAGAGAAGACCGCAGTGAACTTAATGCACTAACATCAAGTTTACACGGACTCGACTTAGAACTCACAAAACAACAAACACGCGTTGAAAACAACTTAGAACGCTTATCATCCGTCTATCAAATGACGTATGAATATGCGTATGAAAATGTCTACAATGAAGAGGCCGCAAAGAACTCATCTGAAGTACTACAACTTCGTGGTGAAATTGCGAACCTTGGAAATGTGAACCTTGAAGCGCCTGAAGAATATAAAGAAGCTCAAGAACGCTATGATTT
>LFRM01399613.1_pt1 | contig 23560 bp, 36 predicted proteins | sample 618341 | NCBI WGS metagenome assembly LFRM01 (sample SAMN03654438, study PRJNA283298) | anaerobic digester metagenome | isolation source: pool of bioreactors CSTR01a, CSTR02a, and CSTR03a thermophilic anaerobic... | place: Denmark: Kgs. Lyngby | collected 2014-05-21 | reverse complement strand
TTGTATTCAAAATCTGTTATTTTGTCAATTATGATATATGTCGTGTCTTCCAATCCCCACCTGGTGCCAACATCTACTGGGCCGGTTGTAACAATCTTTCGTATTGCTTTTGTTGCGGGTCGTCTTACTATACCTATTTCCGCAGTCCTACGGGAAAGATATTCTCCCACGGCAGTATCGGCAAAGAAAAGGTCAACATAATTCCGCAGCATGAAATATGCTTCGGCCAATTTATAAGCTGCAGGAGCTAACGCATCATAAATAATAGAGCCCTCTCGTTTATCTATATCGCTTGGTATCCTTTCTAGCATGTCATTGAGTATATTTTCAAATGTCATATTCTCAAACATTATATAGTCACCTCCCGGGAGGCTGTGAAATTGCCGAATATGCTATGAACATCAAACATGCATTTTATTTCATCACCGTTTGCTTCAAGCTTGAAATTATCAACATCCGTAATTCTATCATCCCTAAGGAGGCACTCACGGATTCTGCGTTTTAATTCAATTTGAACATACACAGGATCTTTACCGAAGAGATTTTCAAGCTCAATCCCATAATTAAAGCTATATATTGGATACTCATACCTTTCAGTATTCAGCACCTTATATATAGCTTGTTTTAGGGCTTCCAGTTCATCTGTGAACCCTTGTATTTTGTTCCCTGATATTTTATAGGTCCGACTTGTTTCTATGCTTTCTTCAGGACTTAATTCAATGTTTATAGATGATTTTGGTATCATTCGGAGATCACCTCCAGGATAAAAAACTGTTGCCCGCCATGGTTTTGCAGCAGTCTCACCTTTTGGCCGGGATAGAGATTTCTTTTTAGATTGCCCACTATAAGCTCATTCGGTATGGTGAGCTTATCACTCACCTTTATACCGTCGCTTGTAACTGTTCCCACCAAAAGCCTGCATAATTTTGCATTGTTGAGGTAGTTTTGAATTATGGTCTTAATTTCGTTAATCATATCATCACTTCCAAACTCATTGTATGAACCGGAATAAACTCATGAGTGACCGACTTTACAATTAGTCTTTTGTTTAGGTCAATATCTTCTATCTGACCGTAAAAGCTCGTTCCCGCTCTTACTCTCACATCACCAAGACAGTCCAGCTCCAAGGTTTCAACCTCCCTGTTATAAAGCTGCAGGAGTGTATCGACCTTCGACTTGGCCTGTGAGGGATTGACATTTTTATCAAGTACCTCAAAATACTGCAGGAGGCCATATTTAGCTATGGAGCCACTGTCCTTAGTGATATAGACATCTCTTTTGCCGGTAGTTTCGTTGTCAGAAACTATCTTTATTTGGTTATAAAAATTGTCGTCAATCGATTTTTCGTATTTGTAATCATAAGACAAGCTTTCATCACCCAAAACTAAATCCAGCTGCAATTCCTGCAGATCTCTTATTGTCAAACTGCCGAATTCATCCCTTAAGCAATACCATTTTCCTGTATTCATCAGTGTGTCGCTTATGGCAGTGTAAATTATATCCAGCCAGGTCTTGTCGTCCTGGACGCTAACCGGCAGTTTATAGCCGGTACCGGTTAGGCTCCCTACCCTAAGGCCGAAATAGTTGCACATCTTCCGAACAAGGCTATCAATGGTATCGTTCTTCACCATAATCGTATCTTTTGCTTTGCAATATCTTAGTTGGTCATAAGCCGTTACTGTTATCTCTTTACCTTTGTTCCTGCTTGCTTTAAACACATAACCATAAAAAATGTTAGTGTCATCATACTTAAACCTCACTACATTGCCATTTTTGATAACCAGGTCATCGTCTATATAAGAAAACTCGAGCTTGCTACATCCGTCATTCAGTTTATCTGTGTATGATACGGCCTTGACAAGCTCGCTTATCTCATAAATTTTATTATCAACTTCAACTAAGAATTCCATCATAAAGGTATCACCAACTTTTGCCCCGGGTATATAAGGTTAGGGTTTTTAATTTTATCCCTGTTAGCATTGAATATCTTGGGATATTGGGCTCCGTTCCCGTAGTATTTCTTTGCTATAGCCCAGAGAGTATCGCCTGGCCGCACAACATACACCCCATTTGATTTTGGGTTAACTTTAGGTGTCGTGGCCTCTTTCTTAACGGTTGCTTTGTTTGATTGCACTACAACAACGGATTTTTTACCATATTCCATGTATTCCAAAAGCTTAAACGAGACATGTTTATCCCCTTCCTCCCCCGCTTTTTCGGTTATGGTCAGTTCTTCTATCAAGACAAGGGTATTTATATCGTCACCAATGCCATTGCTAGCGATAAACCTCACTGGGGCTTTCTCGTTTCTCCACTGCTCAAAAAGCCGCAAATAAAAGTCTGGATCCCGGAAGCCTCCGGCAGTCTCAACATAATGCAAGGGCCGATGAGGGAATTCTGCTTCAAAACTATACTCCTTCAACTCCATGTGGGCGGGGATGGCAATTTGGCCAAGTTTCAATATTTCGTATTTCTGGTTCGCTTGGACGCTGGTTGTTTCTATCTGTTCGGGATTGACCGGAAGCCTATATGTGACCCCGTCCTTGTCGAAAAATACTGCGTAACTCATGCATATACCCCCTCTGCGGCCATAGCGATTTCTTCCTGGAGTATCTTTCTTATACGGCCAGCCACCTTATCAGCGTCAGCTGTTTCATGTACATCTCCAAATTGTACTGTTATATTAGGCGCCAGGGTAGCAGTGGTAAATTTGTTGATGTAATCTCTTTCAGCGATGTCACGCAGGTATTTAAGGTCCTCGTCTGACATCTCAACTTCAAGTTTTCCGTTTTTACCGGTGCCCTTAATGGTTCCGGGATCGAACGGCGAGAATTCCGGCAGATGCGACACTGCCGCTTTTTCCGCATTAGCTTTGGCTTCTGCCTGAGCTTCAGATATTTTCAACTGCCTTTCAGCTGCAGAAGATATAGCATCAGCTTTCATTTGATCCAGTTTTCGGTCTCTCTCGGCCATGCCAGCTTCAATATCTGCTATATACTTTTCCAAGCCTTGCTGCCTAGCCTGTTTAGCGGCTTCATTTTCAAGCTGGGCCGTAGTGCCGAAGGTTACTTCCTGGATAAGGTCAATACTGACACCAGGGATTTTATTCAGCGCGGATATGAACCCGTTTATAATGCTGATTGCTCCATTAACCATATTTTGAAGGATCATCAGGACTTTTGCTTTCATGTCGCCCATGAAGTTAGCAATATTCACGCCAGCGGTCATAAAGGCAATCTGTAGCTTATTAAACAGATCCATTACCCAGTACACGCCGGTCATAAAGCCGATCTGGACCCAATCCCAAGCAGTCAGAATTGCGTTCATGGCAATCATCCAGGCTATTTTTATACCACCTACTGATTGTATCCATTTGTAGATAACCCCGATAAGAATACCTATACCGACAGCAATCCATGTATATGGACTCTTTAATAACCCAATAATTAATTTTCTATTAGCAGCATCAGCAAGCCATTTTCTAGCCGCTAAAATTTTCATAGCTGAAGCATAAAATAATGCGCCAGCTGCTACTCCATAAAATATAGGCTCAAGTGTTTTCCAATTATCTCCTATCCATTGTGCTCCTTTTGCTATAGTTTGTATAAGAGGCAGGAATGTTTCTAACAAACTATTCTGTATGATGGTCCAGGCTTGCCCGAATGTCATCGGCATATTCCTGAATTGCTCATCAACCTTACCGGCCGCATCTAACAATGCATTCTTTACAACATCAGCAGTAATTTGACCCTCCGCTGCCAAATTCCTTATTTGACCAATGGGAACTTTCATGTAGTCCGCAATAGCCTGAATGATATTGTGTGCTGCCTCAAATACAGCATTCAATTCTTCGCCGCGGAGCACACCGGAACCCAAGGCCTGTGTGAGCTGCAGGCTGGCGGATCTTATTTCTTCTTGGCTTGTACCAGCTATTACAAACATCTTGTTGAGAGTTTCAGCGAATGCTATCATCTCCTGATTAGAATTATTGAAAGCGTCCCCAGCCCTCAGTCCTAACTTAGCCACAACATCAGCCATGCTTGCATAAGATGCTCTGGAACGATTAGCTGATGCCATTATCATATCTTGTAATTCTGCAGTAGTTTGCAAGCCATCATTAATAAGATTAAGCCTGGCAGTAGTTTGGGTTATTTCATCAGCCAAATCTATAGTTTTCTTTACTGATGCAATTCCTAAAAAACCTTTAGCAAGCCTTTCGATCCCGGAACTTGCGCTCTTTGATGTTTTGTCTACATCTTTCAATTTCTCATTAAATTTATCTGTAGCCTTACTAATTTTCTCGATTTTACTCGTTGCACTATCAGTGCTGCTTGTGATTTTTTGTATCGTTTTCGTATATCCATCGGTTAGCTTAAATATTGCTTTGAGGCTTGCCACTATCTTCGCCTCCTTCCCCGGCCAGTTTTGAGCCTGTTAGCTTCTCTCTTCTCCTGCTCAATTCGTATTTGTATACTTGCATAAATAAATGCCTTCTCCCTATCGCTCATTTCTGCCAGGGTAGAAGGCAAAATATGAAGCTTTTGCAGGGCGAAGTGAGCCAGATTAAACTCCGGATCGCCCTGCTTTATCCGTTTTTTGCGTCTTCAATGAGATCGTTTATATCTTCGTCCAATCCAGACAGCTCAGTAACCGCCTGTGAAAGCGTTGCGTATTCACCGATGTGAGCATCGCATTCAGGAGCTCAACTTCCCCAAGCACTCCATATGCTTTTTGCAGTTCTGCGTTTTTCAGATCAGGATACACCACAGCCGCCGCAACCAGGGCATGTGAATATGCTGTTCTATCCAACACTTCCTGGCCGGTTCTCTTGTCCTTTTTGGTGTGCTTTCTGAGTAACTGCTCGTTTTCTTTCTCGGAAATAGGCTTGATTACAAAAGGTACGGGCTTCCCGTCTTCCTGGAATCTGTTAGATACGATTACCTCTTTATTCTCCACCTTAATTGGGTTTAAGAACGCTTTCAATGAACTCATATTATCTCTCCTTTTCTATTTTTGGTATAAGAAAAGGCACATGCTTTAGCAAGTGCCTTAAACACGTATGTTATTGATATTATTTAATATATTCCACTCCATCAAATATTAAAGATGTGATTGTGTCTCCACTTGGAGTATATGTTATTTGGAACTGACTTCTCAAAAAAGCTCCAAAACTATTTTGTGCATCTACATAACTTTGAACTACAATTTTTTCCCTGTCCTTTGCAATATACCATTCTGTAATATTTGGAAACTTAGCAGTAGAAGGAGCTTTAAGTATCGCTTTTATCGCGTTTTGGGAGTGTATCTGAATATCTGTTTTTTCTGAAATAGACATTGCCATACGAGGCAATTCTCCAAAATATGTTTTATCATATCTTACTTTAACAATGTCAATTTTTTTCTCTTTTGGATCCAATATAGGAATCCAAAATTCATCAATTTTATCTGTTACGCTTTCATATCTTAATGCCACCCCAGTATCTGCCACTTTTAAAATAGTATTTGCTGGCATTATGCCGAACATTGAAAAAATTGATGCTTCATCTTTGTATTTCATGATATTGTTCTCACTGCTATAAATATTAAATGCAACTACTTTATCATCAATAATCAAAAATTCATAATCTCCGTTGTTGTACTCATATGTAATTGTAGGATAAGTCTTGCCATTATCGCTCTTAAAGTTCCATTTCTCTTTAGAATCTGGCTCACCCATAATCTCGATTAACTGTTCTGGAGATACTCTTGAAAATTGATTAACGTCAATTAAAACTGGAGCTTTTTCATTTTTTCCTTCCTCTTCTATAGTTTGTTGACTCGAGTCATTGCTTAAATTGCCTACAATAACTCCTAATAGTCCTACAACTAATACTGCTAAAATAACAAATAGACATCCCTTTTTCATGGCTACCCCCACCCTTTAATAAAAAATTACTATCATTATTATATCTAAGAGTGGGGGTAATTTCAATAATTCACCTATAATTCTCCGGCAGCTTAAAGCTCTCAAGGTTCTCAATATCATCAAAAGTAAAGTCAGTATCGAATGTGATTGGATCATCCGATTGATCATCAATTATGGATACAGGAATAGAAGCAGGAATAACGTTTAATAGTACTACTTCTTGTTTGCCGATGGTGCTTGCCGGATCTTCGTTCTTCACCTGCAATTTGAAGCCTCTGAATTGACCAGAGCGTATATAGTCAATTGCCTGTTTCAACATTTCGCTGTTCATGAAATACATTGTCATTGAGCCTGTCCCTGTTGCACCAACTACTTTGTGCTGAGTCATTCGATGCCCTAACATTCTGCGCTCTTGAATAATCAGGTCGATCTGGGCAGTCAAAGAAGATATTTCAAAAAGTTCCCGGTTTTGCCCGTTGATGGTGATATAGGCTTTACCCTCATGAGAGGAGATAGTGTCAGAAAGTCTTGTATAATTCATGGCTTACCCTCCCTTACGACAGGTTCACTGTGATGTAGATTTTTTCTACCGAATCAACCGGCTGGATATAGCAATCAATCACCACCGCGTCAATGTCCGTGCCCGGGGAAACGGTCACATCTTCGGGCTGGAAGTTTTGAATTGCATTGAGCCGCTGCAGTTCATTGAAATACTCAATCAGAGTTGCTCGCAGCAGTGACCGCCCATCTGGGTTATTGTCAATCTTGCCCACGAAATTGCTTTCAAAAATCGTGGTGATGTCATTATTAATCCCGTCTATTACCCGGATTACCCTGTTTTTTGTGAAAGCCTTGCCTTTGTCCGGAGAAATAGATGTAAGAGAGTTAATATCATATACGGCAGTAACATTCTGTGCTGAATCAACTTTAAAGATAAATTCCCCGTTTTCGACGGCAGTTTCCATCTCAGTTTTGGTCATCCTGGGTATTACATCAACAGCGCCAATATATTTCCTGCCAGTGTTGCTCTGGTTAATGAAAGCTCCGGCAGTCACACCTGCCACCCATGCGGTTGTTTGTGCAGGAGTCAATTCTGTTCCGGCTGCCAGTTTTACGCCCTGCGTAACATTGATAATTGCCTCACTATCCGCTTTATGGTTGGCCAGCACTGCCTGGATTTTTACCCCTTCATCATCGCGCATAGCCTCAACCCAAGTCTGGATAGCAGATTTTATTGCGGCAGAGCCTTCGTCATCATACGGATAGCAAATCACATTGAAGTTTTCTGTTTGTAATTTTTCTAGTGCTTCCTGTACATCATCTGCTATATGGTTTTGGCCTAGATTGTAAACTAATACTGTCTGAGCGCCTTTTAGAGCCTCATTTGCCAGTAGCTTGTCTTCTGCGGTTACACCCTCTGGCCACTGGCTCTGATCCAGTGCCGTTATACGATACATTTCCCCCTTGGTGCCCTTGCTAACCTCCTGGAGTAATGCAACAATACCCCTATCACCTATAGTAATAGATAGCGGGGCATTGGTCGGGAAGTTAATATACGCACCGGGTAGGATTTTGTTTTGCCTATCCCAAGTTCCGCTCATATTATCACTCCTTCATATGTTCGTTTGTCGATTGACTTTGCATTTTAACAAAGCGCTCTATTTTAATCTCCGAATACCTCACATCAAAAGTAATATGCAGCACGTTATCAACAATAGTCGCCTGCAGGTTTTGTGCCCGGAATGTTCCCACCAAGCCAAAGGCCCGCAGCAGGTTTACCTGTACCGCTTGACAGTCGGATTTGACCTCGTTTTTTCCTTTGTCGCTGAAGTAAGCCAGGTCAAGGGAAACAGTGCTGGTGAATTTGTTGTCCAGCCTCTTACCATAGTTTTGTTCAATGAGGGTGAGCAGAAAAGACGGCTTTTTGAAGTTTTGGGGGATGTCGTCTGCGTATACTGTGGCTGACGGGTATAGCCCAAGGATCTTCTGTGCAATAGCCTGCTTAATTTCACTTATCATGCTTCCTCTTCACCCTCTCCACTTCTTCCTTGAAATACCGCACCAAAGCCTTATCCACCTTGTTAACCGCCTTCTCCAAAATAAATTGTCCTTTTACCCAGCCAACTGTTTCACCTTTCTTGTTGACCACCCTATGACCGTAGTTCACAAAGGAACTATAATCTGCAGAATTAATCAACTCCTTTTCAACACCTTGCGAAGTTTTCTTCGTAGGCATTACATGCCAGCTTCGCCGCATAAATCCTGTAACTACCGGCGTATTTCTTTTTGCATCAGCAAGCCCCACACTTACGGCTTTACTAAGCACCCTTTTGTCAATCTCTGAAATATCATCAAGCATTGTTTGAAGCTCTTTCCGGTACTTGTCAATAAACGCTTTGTTCCTCCGGTAGTTGCTGCTCATGCCGTATCCACCCGTTTCACAGAAAACTCCTGGTGGGTACTGTACGGAAAACCCTCACCTACTGTCAGGGTTACCTGCTTGCCATTCCGCTGGGTAACAACCACCTCATCACCTTCCCGAAGGTCCACATCTGGACCACAAAACAAGATGTGGGAGGTTACAAGCGTAGGCACACCGTTCTCTCCTGTGTCCACCAACTGACCTTTGCTGTAATGACACCTGACGTTTTCGTGGATCTTCTCCTTTTTCTGTTTTGTGAAGCCGCCCTCTACAACCTCAACCCAACGGTATATATCCATGCGATCTTTCCATAATCTTTGAAGCGCATTCATCTCCGCAACCTCCGGAATCGCATCAAGGCCTGCTTGTCTTTTTCAGACAGGCCGTAGATAGTTTCTCTGGAAACCTCGTCAGTGTTGTAAGTTATAGAGGTATCACCCTCTTTTATCGAGGTCACGTCAAATACTGAACTACCTCCGGTCTCAGCCTCATAGTCAATAATAGCTTTGACCTTACGGCGGATAAATTGTTCCAATTCTGCAGACGGTTCTTTGAGGTTGCAGTAGTTCAGACACTCCTGAATAATGTCAGTTATGATTAGGTCCTTCCTATCATCCTCAATTTTGAGGTTACTCTTTACTTTTGCAAGCATTTCTTCAATGGACATATACTCACCCCTTTTAAGGTAGAAAAGAGGGAGAAGGCCGCTATTTAGCAGCCTTCTCTTCATTCTCATTCTGCAGATCCTTCTCTTCCTCCAACCTCCTTTCTTCTTGATGCGGTTTTTCCTCTTTCTTCTTTTGTGGCTTCTTTTGTGACTTTTTGCTCTTTCACTTCCGTAAAACCTTTGGCCAGAAGCTTATTTCTCTCGTGCTCCGTTGCCACAACCTTGACCACATTCAACCTTTCGAGTTTATACATCCAGCATCACCTCTTATTCCAAGGCTTCCCTGATATTCACCCTGATGGCTACCAGCTGGTTCTCCTTAATCCAGAGGTCATGGTATTTCCTGTAGTCAATCTTCCAGGCATCGGCCTGCTGATTGGTGTCAGGCTCAAAGATACGGATATTGTCGGTCTTAGATACGGCTATGGGTGCAGTTCTGGGAGTGATAATCCAGTTGATGTTCTTAGCATCTGCTTCCGGCGTAAATCCGCCCTTTTCCTGTCCCGAGGTTTTACCGTCCAGGAACTGATATTTTGTTTTCATCCTGGCAGAGGGAACCGGGATAATGGGATTTTCATCAATTCCCCGAACTTTTGTTTTTACTTCTCCTCTGGAAAAATCAATTACCGACAGAAATTTCATGATCTCTGTTGAATTGCTGATAATAGCCCATACCGGCATGCTCACGGTGATTACCAAGGAAATTTCGCCGGCTACATCATAGATGTCGTGTATGTCCTTTTTGATTTCAGACAGTATCGTTTCAGCATCCGGATCATATCCGCCCCTGGCTGAACCCGCTGCAATGGCCTGTGCCGAAATGCTGGAGTACCTGTAGGCATCAATTTCAGGGACAACCTGAGTCCTCTGGAATTCTCCCATAACATTGGCAGCCGTAGCAACGAAGTTTGATTCATCAACATCCATGCGATCCAGCATGAAAGTCCTGCCCCTGTCCTGAGTAAGGGTTTTGGTCTCGTACTCCAGGGTGACGGCTCCTTCCACAAAGCCTTTGGCCCTGTCATAATCTCCGAGTCCATCCATATCAATTTTAGGGATCTTGACCTCGTTGCCACCATTATACTTTACAAGCCCGGCATTGGCTTCCATCCATCCGGATGTAGCCTGTGCTACTACCTGTTTGTCAAGCTCCTGCTGAAAGATTTTTGCGTATTCAATTACATTAGGCATGTTCTAACTCTCTCCTTCCTTAAAATCCAAGATTTTGTCTAATGGTTTCCGCTATTTGCTGCACCTTTCCATCGGAGGAACTATCTCCGGTATTGTTCGGAGTCTGTCCGCTCAAAGGTTGCTCGAAGAGGTCTTTGTAACCTTCCTTCAGAGTCTCGATTTGCTCTTTCAAGCCCTCAATAGTGCCATCTTCTTTAATGGTGAGCTTATCCCTGTCGAACTTACCAAGCAGGAGATCCTCGTACTTGGCCTTATGTTCTTTCAGGGCCAGCCTGATAGCATTGTCAAGGGTTATGTTTTTGATTTTTGCTTCGTAGTCGGCTGCAGCTTTTTTGTTGGATTCCTGCAGGTCCTTTATGGTCTTTTCGAGTTCCTCGTTGCCCTTGACCTTCTCCTGCAGATCCTTAAGCTGCTTGTCCCGGTCCTGCAACTGATTCTCCAGGTCCTTTTTGGCGTCATTGACCTCATCAAAGCGAGCTTTGGGAATATACCCCTTCAGTTCTTCCTTATGAGCGGCTAAAACTTTATCAGCCTGTTCTTCCGATAATCCCATCTCCAAAAGTTGTTCTTTAGTCATTTTTATATTCTCCTTTCATTCATCTTCGCTTTTTCCCCGGTCGCGTCCGGTGATGTCTTTGCAGTTAACGCCCGAAATACCAAAGAGGCGGGAAATATAAAAAAGACCGGTTAAGCCTTTTCGGCAGAAACCAGCTTGTTATATTCCTCTACCCACCAAACTGGTATTTGATTACCTGCTTGGATATATCGATTTATAGCTTCAACGATTTCATGAACTCGCTTCTCTTTCCATATCCTTTCAGGCATTAAACCGATCGGCGGCTTTCGCATTAAAGAGCACCTCCTCCTGGCCATAATAAAAGCACCTGGCTTCCCAGATGCTCGTTTGTGGGTATAAAAATACCGCCTACTACCGTTATTCGTGATAGGCGGTATTATTTCATCTGATTATATTTGCAATTGTCACATATTTCTCTCGCTTCTTCTCGATTTATCTTATCTTCAAGAATTTCTGGCTTGATTAATCCATACACCACGTTATTAATTTCATAACAATAAGCATCATCAATAATTCTGTTAAGCAATGGACACATATACTCACTTTCCATGTTTCTTTAACACCTCCATTATGGCCTTCGCTCCCTCATCGTGCGACGAGGCAGGAAAAGCGGTAATCAACATCTTTTCATTAACTATTATCCCTGCTGCTCCTTTTTCGCTATAATATACATTTCTTCTGTCGTTGTCCTGTTTAAACATTACCTTAGCATCTTTTATAAAACCTTTAATGTCCTGATCCTTAAGATTCCTTTCAGCCATTCTTTTAAGTGCATGTTTGTGCATTTTTTCGTAATCAATAGGGATTGGCTTTACTGCAACTCCGATTTTTTCTGCAACAACACCTTTGGAGATTAATTCCTGAATATCTTTATTAATCTTGAAATATTCCTGGTTGCTTTCAGGATATTTCTTTTTATATCTATAATAGGCTTGGGTCTCTTCCCACTTTTCAGTATTATTATACTTCAAATTTTGGAAATCATCAATAGAGCTTACACCCAGATCCTTGCCCAAAACCTTTTTGTATCTCTCGTACTGCTTCCTGTCAGCATACCTGTTCTTCCACTTCTTTTCCGTAAGGATAGCTTCCGGATTGTTTTTAATGTATTTGTCATACCATTCTTCATATGTTATATTTGCAGGAACTTCATAACTCTTGCCTGACTTAGGATCCCTTGCAACCCTGGTACCTTCATTCTCAACATCTTCATAATACGGTACCGTTGTGGTTCTGCAGAACGGATGGAAAGGCGGGTAGTTCACCCCTACTGTTGCCTTGTCTACATCATATACCTTCCCATCCTGCTCCCGGCATATATCCGATGTCTTCATGTCCAGGGTGGCCAGGATCTGATACTTCTCCACACCGTCCTCCTTATATGCCGCCAGGCTTCCCTGCTCAATAATAAAGCTGCTCTCTGTATGAAGCAACCTGTAGGCTTCAAACTCTTTGGTCTTGAACCTCTTTGCAAAGTCCTCGGCTAGTGTCTGCGGGTTCTTGCCCTGCACCAGCATGGTGGTAATGTCTTCGGCCAATACCTGCAGCATGTGGTCCTTCTGCTTCCAGATCCGGCTGGAGAAGTCCGCGCCATTGAACGGATACCTGATCAGCTCATCAATCGTCCGCGGGTTCACCTGTGCGAACTCCTGGTGGAAGCCGTAATACCGGTCTATGTTGAACCAGGTTCGATAATAGCTGTCAGAGTAAACTTCCTTCAGGAGTTCCTCACCTTTCATCTCGTACTCAATAGCATACAGCTGCTGGAGTATTGCATCAATTTGCTTTTCAAGAGCCTGGTAACGGGTAATCCTGGCCTTTATGGACATATTACTGAGCTCCAGGTTGTACTCACCCATATGCTCAAATACCTTATCAATAAAGGCTTTCAAGTCTCCTATTTCTGTCTTGTCAAGCAGCTTTTGAGCTTCAGCAAAGGAAACCTTGTTCTCTTTTGCATAACGCATATAAAAATCATTTATGACGCTTTGGATTTCCTTTTTCGCCTGCTCAAACGCTTTCTGCAGTTCATTATAATATTCATTTACTTTTTTCTCTCCGGCTAAATAGGTTCTTTTCTGCCTTTTCTCCCAGTACGATTTAGACATCATTCATCACTCTCTTTGTCTGCAAACATGGGAGGCTCATCAGACTTTCTCTCTTTCTCTATCTGCTCCAGTTCTTGCTCCACATCATTGATCCACGGATGGTTTGCGATCAGGGTCTTGTCGCTTATGATGCCTTTACTGTTCTGGATGTTGATAATGGTTTCAGACTCATTGATCTGGACATCCCGGTTAAATATAAGATCCACATGCTCATTCTCGTAATTACCTTGCCCATTCTCAGCAAGGTACACATTGACAAAATACAAGAGCTGGTTAAAAGCCTGCCGGAATTCTACTTCCAAGTGGTTGCACTTGAGATCCAGTCCGGCGTAAAGAAATTTCAAGGATATACCGCTGGGTGAATGCCCAAATTTATCGAGATCTTTTGGTACACCCTGCCCGAACTCGTTGATATCTCGTTTTAACTGTTCAAAATGTTCCTTCGCCGCGGCAATATCTATTTTCGGCGTGAGAGTGTCTACACCACCGTGCTCTGGATCGTCAATCTTGATCGCGCGGTAGTAGTTGAGATCCCGCATGAACTCGGCCAGGTTTTCCCCGCCGTATCCCTTCAGAACATAAATAAGATTCTTGGTTTCCTCTATGAAGTTATCAATTTCGCTCCTGGATTTGTCGTAGCTGTCTACCAGGGACTTAATGAATCTCACGTCCGGGTATTCTATGTGATTGTTCTTCCAGGCTACAAAAGGCACCTTCCCCCAGCCTCGGCCTTCTTCGCCTTTTTTGTAATGAAGAATGGGTCCGCCTTCATGCTGCTCAATGTCCGGGATAAGGCGGTCATCATCAAGGATGTAAAAGTAAACTTCAGTAGGAGTGCAATACTCCACCCGGGTAACTTGTTTCTTTTCCTTACCCTCATAAACCGTTTGTACATAAAACCTAATCATCCCGTCTAATTCGGTATGAGTATTATCTTTCCATAAAGGCACACATTGCTCACTAGGTATTAACATAGTTCCAAACTTACCCTGCTCGTTTATGTAAACCTGTAGCCACGCTATACCCTTGTTTGAAGCCTCGTAACCCAGCCTTGTAAGGGTGTATTGAAAATACTCTCCTAGTACCTCTTTGACCTTTTGAATATACTGCTCATTGTCACATTTCAAGGCATAATCTTTAGTAAGCAGATATCCGATTTTTTCATCCACCAGGTTTTTGACAAAGCCATGGGTAAGCTTGTTATTGGCCTTTGACTTATCCTCAATCTCACCGTCATCAGTTTTTCGGGTGATTCTCCGGTTATAAATATCATTCTCGCATCGATAATATCTATCGCCAATAACCATCCAAGCTCTTTTATCGCTGGCGTTAAATTCTTTTATTTCTTCATAGAGAATTTCTTCCGTGGTCATGATGTTGATATCATTGCGGATTAAGTTCTTAAGAAAATTCAACAAGCTCTCACCTTCTTTACTTCAGGATCTTCAATCCTCCTGTGCTCATATCATCTTCAAGGGCATAACGGGTCGCGTCAATACTGTGGTTTTCCTTCTCCGGGAACTGACTTTTTACTATGCCGTTACGGTCAGTTTCCAGTGAATAGTTTATAAATTCTTTTGCTGCTAAGGGACAGCGTTCCGGGTCAATAATTATTTTTTCGAGGTCTTGTAAAAATTTAATTCCGAATTCAACGGAGCCAGGGCCCTTCTTAGCTCCTTTTATTTTCATTCCCCAAGATTTCAGTTCAGCAATACTTTTCGGCTCCGCGCTATCCGCAATGGTCATCACATCATTGTATCGCTGCGCTTTCTCCCAGAACTGCCTGTTAAATAGGTTTAGTCCGCTAATCTCAGTAAAGATGTAAAGCCGACGGCGTGTTCTGTCGTAGTGCATCCGCTCAAAAGCCAGCGGATCCACAGCATATCCGAAGTCAAGGCCCTGTCGGATACGATCGAATGTAGCTATTTCTTCATCAGAAATAGTCCTGAGCTCGATGTTGGTAAACACCTCAAGGCCGGTCCCGACTTCTTCACCCAGGTACTCATGCCGGTATGCCATTTCATTGGTCTTTTTGAGATGTTCTGCATCAGCAAGGAACCTTTCACCCAGCCATTCAGGCGGTACATCCAGGTATGTTGAATGATGCACCCGGCGGCCCAGTTTCGGTATCTTTACTTCCCGGTTCACCCAGAAGCGCCCGGACTTTGGTGGGTTGTACGAGAAAAAAACAACACGCTTCTTATTTCCTTCGCCCCGGAATAATGACTGAAGGATATTCCGGATTTCGTCCATGCTAGCAAACTGGTCCACTTCTTCAAACCAGGCATATTTTACATATCCTCTGCCCAGATTGATTGACTTGAGTTTCCTGGGATTGTCTGCAGCCCTGAATACAATCCTTTGCCCAGTTGGTATATAAATAATCTGCATCGGAGACACTTGAAACTTAAAAAGATGGGCTATACCCATCTTTGAAGCAGTCCACTCAAACTGGCCAAAAACAGTGTCCCTAAGCTCGTTCTGGTACCGGCGGAAGACAAAGGCGTTTGCGGCCGGGTCCTTTATGATACCCAGCAATATTTCAATGCTGATAAATGTTGACTTTGTGCTGCCACGGCCACCTTTAAGCCAGTATTCATCATGTAACTCCGCCTTGAGTTCTCTATGAAGCTCGTAAAAAGACGGTGCGATAAGTTCTGATAATCTAATCTTCGTCATTGATATCATCTACTATCTTGACGGCCATTTCGGCGTTGACGTTAAGCTTATCAGTGAACATGCCCAAGTGCTTGCCCAGAAGCTCTAGGGCTTTTATTTTGTCGTATGTCTTGACCTCTCGTTCCACAATCTCTCCAGATTCCGTGGGAATAGTCTTAACCTTTACGCTGGCAATAGCAGCTGTATCTTCACGGTTGGCATCACCCCGAATAGTTGCTTCGTCCATATTGATTACATCCGTTGCATTAACAAATGCAATCTTGGCCAGCTCCTGAAGCACTCTATCCTGGCTTATACCAGTCCGACGAGAGCGCTCAGCCATGGCTTTAGATATGGCATGAGATACTGTAGTTTTCTGTAGTAGTTGATACCCAATCTCAGATGCCCTTTTCACGCTATAACCAGCTCTAATGGCAGCCTGAGTTGCGTTCAGGTCAATTAAATACTCTTCGACAAATCTCTTCTGTTTTTCGGTTAATGCCATCATCACCTCACCTACCCTAGTCGGTTATTTTATATTTTGTTATTATGCATGAAAAAAGACATCCTTTCGGATGCCTTTATATATTTGCTTATTTATAATCCTACTTGATCTGCAGCATACGTAGCCTCTTCTTCGGTGAACCCGTCAAACTCTAGCTGCTCTATCAAACTTTTTCTAGAAAAACCCATAAGTTTTAAATATTCTTTCGCTTTCTTTACTGCCTGCTCCTTCCAATCTGCATTCACTTGTTCTGCTGCATATGTGGCTTCTTCATTGCTGAAACCATCAAACTCCAGTTGTTTTATTAAACCGCTTTTTGAAAAAGCCATAACGCCTAAATATTCTTTTGCTTTTTTTACAGCTTGTTCTTTCCAGTCAACGTCTATTTGATTTACAGCATACGTAGCATCTTCATTACTAAAGCCTTCAAATTCTAATTGTTTTATTAACCCCTCTTTAGAGAAAGCCATAACGCTCAAATATTCTTTTGCTTTTCTTACTGCGTTTTTCTGCGATAAGGTTTCGTTCGTTGCCTCTACTTCTTTGTCTACAATCGTTGATTCTGTTGGTTCCTCTACCCTTTCAGTTTTTTCTGCATTTTTAGGCTCTTCAACTTCTTCTGCTATCTCATCTGTCTCAGCATTATTTTCAACATTGTTTTCTATCTGTTCAGATACGTTACCACTAGCAACTTCTTCTTTACCATCATTGCCCCCTGACTAGCAATCGCAACTATGAATACAATCACGATAAGCCAAAACCACCACTTTTTATAAAGTGTTTTTTTCTGTTTGTCCGACATTTTGTTTCCCCCTTTTTTGAAATATTTTTGCTTTATTATAGCATACACAGGAAAGATTTTCAAAGCCCGGCGGGGGCAACCGGGCTGAAACATATACAATTCTACGCTACCATTATAGCACATAAAAAACGTTAAAAAGTCCCGAACTTTTATATAATATTATTTATTTTTATTAGGCCTGCTTGTATTGCTAACATGGCGGTATATGTAACAATCTCTTCCCGCCATCTGTAAAACGTCGTTTTCTCAATATGCAATTCTCTCATGACATGTAAATTAGATAGCTCATCAAAATATTTTTTCTGCAGCAACCGGCCTTTTTCAGTGCCCTGGAAATGCTGGACCACTTTCTCTATCACTTTTAGCCATTTTTCTTTCTCCACCAGCTCTGGCCTAGTAAGTTTAATAGCCCTATTCGCAGTCGGATCCGAATGGTAGCTGATACCGCCACCCCATTCGGTCAAATCCCGGCTACCTGCTTCTATAATATCCTGTTTCTCTTGTTCTACTTCACGCCTTATTTCAAAGAAGTGGTACAAATAGTATTCTATTTTTTTGTACGTTTTTCTATCCAGCACTCCCATGCTTCTCCTCCTTTTTTCAAGAACAATTCTTAATAAGCTCGATAAATTCGCCAATAGGCATTATAACCATCCAGTTCTCCCTGTTACCATCCTACCTAAAGAAAACATAATTCACATATTTATATCGTATTATCCTAGCAGACTAGGAATCTTTTTTACTTTCGTTTGTTGCTTGTAATGTTCTTTCATTTGCTGCCTTAACATTTTCTTTGCCTCCGTTATACATTGCCTAAGTGGGAGTCCAGTATTTTGCGCTACTTCTACGATTGCCTGAATTAATTCCTCTAATTCGTATATTGCTCCGCACTTCATGTAAATTACATTGTAGTCTAACCTTGAGTTGTAGTTTCTTCTTTGTTGGGTCTAAATTGTCTTAAATAAGCAACTAACGCTTTTAAATCATTTATTTCATTATCTTTTCCACGTAAATCTGCTTTTAGTTTTTCTACTTCATTTTTTAACCTTTTTATTTCCTGTGCCTGTAGTGTCATTTATTCCCCTCCTGCTCTGCCAATTCCTTAACCAATAAATCATGCAACTCTTTACTAATGTATTTCCATTCTACATCTTTAGTAGTTCTTAGGCCTATGCTACAGGAATCAGTTTCAGTATCATAACAGAGCCTTACAACACCATCAGCAACCCTTAATATTTCAGTTCCTTTTTGACCTGGTAACAGTAACATTTTATACACTTCCTTCGCATTAATTGCATAATATTCAATATTACTAGCTCTGTCTGTATTTTTCTTCCAACTTACTTCTGACTTCATGATAATGTTTCACACAAGCTCACCCTATTTGCTTTCCGGTTTAAGTTCCATGCTTCTTGTCTTTCTTTTTTTCCATTCACTCTGCATATATAACACCACCTTCGATTTCGTCGCCCCATGCGTCCCAACCAGGCGCCGCATTTCTGGCGAACAGTTCTATCATAGTACCCTCCCCGCATAGCTGGACGATCCTGTCGCGGACAACGGCCGGTTTTTCGCTGTGTTTCCCGACCGGCTCGTCTATTATGCTATGGACCGCCTTCGAAGCGCGCTTCGGGCGGCCTTTTGTTGCAAGAAGGCAGACTTCGGCGTTTGCTCTGGTCCAGCTTCCCAGACCCCAAAACCAGCCAGGGGATTTTTTATTCCGCTTCACCCATACAAAAGCCGCGGTCTTATATTTGAAACCCCAGCGGCGTATTGTTTCCAGGCCGATTTCAAGGTTAGGGAACGTTACCCATAGAAATAAAATACAGTTTTCGGCCGCTATGTCCTGGACGGGTAGGTTGTATATTTCTTCTGGCTTCATGGTCTTATAGTGCTTCGCGGCCGGACCATTTCCGGTCCCGTTATAAAGCCTATAGGACCAGGGCGGGTCCGCGTAAATAACATCATATTTCTTGTTCGGGAACGGGATCATGTGCTTACACACCTTTCCTGGGCAGCTCTGGACGCCATAATTTCCATTGACCGAATAAGGGTATATTCTGAAAATGCCATTTCGCGGACTGTGTCTGCTGTCAGTAGGACCAGGTATTCGTCGCCGTAACCGTCTTCACCGTACTGGCGGCCGGCGCGCTCATTTGCCAGGTCAAGTTTACGGCGTGCGTATTTTTCGGCCTTTTGGAAGAAGACGGGACATATTTCAGTCCCGACTTCTTTTTCGACCCTGGCTTTAAGTTCAGAAGTCGTTATCATCTTCGATAACCTCCTTTTCCGTGCCTATTCGCCTGAACAGTTCTTCCACAAGCTGGCGCGTTGTGAAGTCTTCAAGCATAGCGGAAGGGGAAAGGTCGATTTCGTATTCTTCCAGTTCGACTTCGATTTCAGATTCCACATACAAAGCCGGCCGAACGCCCCCGCAGGCGGTGTACGCGTAGTAGTTGCCCAGCGCGCCGTCCGCGTGGACAAGCCGCGCGCCGCGCGAATTGCCGGCGTCCGGGGTTATAAGCCACCACCAGTCGTCCATGTCAAGAAGTCCCTGTTCGCTGTACTTCCTGAACATGGCTTCAGTTAGAAGACCGATTTTATCTGTTACGCTTCCGTAAGTGTTATTGCCGGCACTGTCGGTAAGGTCCCATTCTGCCGGAATGATGTTTTCCGACAGGATCGGGCCGCCGGCTTCGTCAAAACTATTCAGGAAGTCACGGTTCAGATCGGCGCGAAGGGTGCTTGTCCGCCAGTTGTTCGCTTTCCAGTCTTCAGACCGGTTAGGCTTAAATGGCTGACAAGTGAATGTCCGTACGGCGATACATTCATCAGTTATCACCAGGGTTTTACCATCTGCAAAATGTTCCAGAACTCTAACGGCCACAGGGCCGGCATTGAAAACAGTACCGGGTTTCAGGTGCTTAATTTTTACATTTACGCTCATAACAAGGTTTACCTCCTTCATAATCTTCGATTACCACTTCAACCCGTGGATTTTTGGGGTCTACGGCGAAGCCGTCTGTAAAATATTCAATGTGTTTCCAGCCGTCATTTTCCAGGACGCCCATCCGGACAAGGCTGTCCTGAATAAATTTCTTTGCAAAGGCAATATTATCTTTATCACGCCTTTTGTTAGGCTCTATCCAGGTGTAATGTATAACCACCGGTCCGGTGAAGCGGACGCCGCGAAGCTGGGATTTTATCATAATGCCGATAACATGTTCAGCTTGCTTCTTCATAGACGCCGCTTTGTACTTGCCTTTTTTGCCGCGTTCGGCTTCGATATATTCGTTCAAACCTGGCAGAAGGCCAGGGATAGTCAGTTTACAGCGCAATTCTTCACACCCCTTGTTTCATCTCAACTCCTCCTGGCACTCTGGACAATAATGCTTAAATTCCCCGTCAACCAACCTTTTCTTCCAGCCTTCTTCGTTCATAAAGTTCATCACATCAGCCCAACTGTCGCACTCTTGCCCCGTTCCGCAGTTGTCACAGATAGCCATATATTTGTTTCTGTAGATTTTTTCAATCAAGCCAATCACTCTCCTGATACGGTTCTGGCAATGGCATCCATGCTATTACTTCTCCGCTATCTGCCCATAGTTCAAATCCATTATCTTTGTCATAGGTCGCTGTTGCTATAAATTCATCATCCATGCAAACCAACACATTTACATCGCCGTATTCATCTACTACTGGTAACCTTTTATTTACTGGAATCCATGTGCATTTTTTCATAGCATCCAGCGCAACCTCAAAATGTTTCTTTTGCTCTATCAATTCTTTCTGCAGTTTCTCACTGCACTCTGCTATGATTTCATCCGATTCCCGGATTGCATCTTCAAAATAAGCAATCGCTTGCTCAAGCTTTGTCATAACAATCCCTCCATTCTTTTTACAAACCCTTTACATTGTCCTACAATATCGGAATGCTTCATATTTCCTTTGGATCCACACCAACTACATGGTGGTCTGCGGTCATGTAAACAATTATCTGTTCCTTGCCAGCGGCATCTAGCGCATCTACAGAATTTGCACTTCTTCCTCTTCATCCTTGACCGCTCCTTTCACGATTTCTATGGCTTTTTCCGTATCTATTACATAGTTATCTTCATCACTAACTGCATCGTAGATATATCTTTCGCATTCTTTTAGCTGTTTCACAACCTTGTCCACATCATAGGCAACCGGGATGTCCTCTATTTCCTTATGTAAATCAGCATTAAGTTCGAGATACAAGTTGCATAAAGCACATAGCTTATTAAATTTTTCCCGTTTTGGAATTTCGTCAACTTTTGTTTTAAAAAATTCCTTTATAATTTTTTCTACTGCTTTTCTGCTAATTAAATCACTCACTTTCCCACCCCATTTCTGATAAAGGATATACTACATTACATTTCTCGCACTTAAAACAATCGGGTATTTCACTTTCGTAGTGTTTGTTCATTAATTTCAATCATCTCCTTTTTTGCTATGTAATGTGGTTAACATACACTTCTAAATCGTGCAGATGATAGAAAATGATTTTTTAGAATTTCAAGTAATTTTTTAGTATGTGGAATATGAAGTGTCCCGTTCCACGTCTCGACCTCCTCTTATCCGACATATTCATATCGTTCCTGAAGGATCTGCTCTGCGCTTATGCTGCAGATTGGATTCCAGCCGGTATCGGGTTTTTCTTCAGGATCTCTCCGCTGGAAGCTCGTGCAGCTGTCGCAGTTGGTTCCTCCAGCCGTGCATCCTTTGGTCTTTACAAAATGCCTGCACATGTCTTTCTGGAAGTACCGGTTAAGCTGCTCCCTGCTGTTCCTGTAATACCTCTTGCAATATTCCGGGTTCTGCAGCCGTTCATATTTGCCTCTGACTGCGCTACCAGTTCTGTTGAGTGCTCGTCCTATCTCTTCCCAGCAGTGACCTTTTGCCTTCATCTCCAGGAGTTTTCTTGTCTCTTCTTCGGTCCAAGGCTTATGTTCATTCCTCACAGGCCTTTGCACCAGGCCGAGGTCATATATCCTTTGCTTTATTGCTCCCTCTGACCGGTTCAAAATTTGGCTTAAATCATGGTTTGTGTATTCGTATCTGTCCAGGAGCTGAATGAGCTTGCTGTCTTCTGCCGGCGTCCATGGCTCCGTGTTGAACTTCTCCCTTTTGTCGATCCTGCGCTTTTCCTTTACCCATGCTGGTTCTTTCCCCAGCACATTCTCTTCCAGTCCGGAAAAGTCCACGAGCTCTTTGTGCTGTTCTGCCCATTTCCAGAAGTCATCTATATCAATCACTCTGAATGTGCTGTTCTTGACTTTGTGCTTTTTCACCGGGAGGCCGTTCTCGATCCAGCGGTTTAATGTACCTCCTCCCTGCTGTTTTCCTCCGTATATTGCCAGCATGAGCTGATTAACTGTTATTCTGTGGTCTGCGTGAAGGTGTGCTCCCAGGCCCAGTCTTCGGGCTCTGACAATAACTGCGTTCTCGCTGCGTCCAAGGGCCTTGGCAAGGCTTTTTATGCTTACTACTCCCCATTTGTCCTGGAGGTAGTATTCTTCTTCTGGTGTCCATTTGCGTTTGGCTCTTTCTGCAGGTACCAGCTTCCTTGGTTCAGTTCTTGTCACCTTCATGTTCTCGACCTCCAATCTTCACGTTTATATTCATCCTCATTCCAGGCCAAGAAGTTTTCTGGCCTTAGTTCTTCGTTCATTCGCTATTGCCGTTCTCCTGGATTCACCGACCATCTTTAATCTGATAGGACACATTTCCAGGACGCGATCATATATCCGCGCGTGGCCCAGGGAAGGCGGGTTCTTTAAGTCGTCCATTGACAGGTTCGTTGTAATGATCAACGGCATTCCGGACCTGGACCTGGTGTCAATTATGTTGTAGACTTGTTCGGTAGAATATGAAGTGTCCCGCTCCACGCCCAAATCATCAATCACCAGCAATTTATAACGCTGTAGTTTGTCAATGAATTCCTGATGTTCTTCACCGAACCCGAAACCCTGAAGTTTATTCAAAATCCGCGGTAAATTCGTAACACTAACCGGAACCAGCTTTTCTATAAGCGCGTTTGCTATGCAACAAGCCAGGAAGGACTTTCCGGTCCCGACACCGCCATAAAACAGGATTCCGATATTATCCTTAAACATTTCGTCCCAGTTCTCGACATAACGCCGGCAGACTTCGGAAACCTCTGGGTTCCGGTTATCGTCCTGGTCGAAGGTGTATTGTAAGTACGCCGGATCGGTGATCCCGTCGCGGCGAAGGACTTCCATTCGCTGAAGGAATTGTCTTCGTTCTTCAGCCGCGCGTTCTGCTTCAATTTCCTTCTTCCTGCATTCGCAAGCTATTCCGACACGAACGACCCTTTCGGACTGGCCCCCGAATGCTGGAAGGGTTATGTCGTGCTGTTTCCTGGTGTAGCACTTACCGCACACAAGGAAACCTTCTTCGTCCAGGTAGTCGTCTTCATTACGGTTCTGAAGACTTGCGGCGACCAGCTTGTTCATAACCTCATTCATACCATCACCCCTTTAGGAAGTCTTCTCCGTCGTCGTAGTTCTTAAATGCAGGAGGGGACGGTCTTGCTTTATAACCTCCACGGTCCTGTTCTTTTGATAGCCAGTTATTGATAAACCGAAGAATCCCCTTTTTGGTTTTTCGCTTTGAAGGGTTAGCGTCAAGCCAACCCTTCATTTTTCGAAGTTCCTGCATGACATCAACAGCCGGATATA